>Ga0209199_1003314_pt1 | contig 16146 bp, 13 predicted proteins | sample COGITO_mtgs_1105_7_FD_184805 | JGI IMG/M metagenome (GOLD analysis project Ga0209199, IMG submission 184805) | Pelagic marine microbial communities from North Sea - COGITO_mtgs_110523 (SPAdes) (version 2) | ecosystem: Environmental > Aquatic > Marine > Epipelagic ...
AGTGTTAAGTGGAACCCCCAGACACAACAGTTATCTTTAGAAATTGGCAATGGAACATACGTACCCCTGTCTTCTGTAGATAGTATCAGTAGCTAATAACAACTTTTTTACGAGGAATAACCATGTCTTTTTATACGTCTCTTACAGGCCTTAATGCAGCAGCGGCAGAGTTAGCCGTCGCGTCGAATAATATTGCCAACTCAAGTACCACAAGCTTTAAACGTTCTGATGCGAATTTTGGAGACATTTTTGCGATGTCAGCTTCATCCAATATGGCAACAGCACTCGGTGGTGGTGTCCAGTTGATTGGAGTTGATCAGCAGTTTTCACAAGGGGGGCTAGAGCTCACAGACAATGCCTTGGATATTGCTATTTCAGGGGATGGATTCTTCCCGGTTTCTACAGTTGATGGTACCAATATGTACACCAGAAATGGTTCATTTTTGTTGAATGAAGACAATCTTGTCGTTAACAGCGCCGGGCATATTTTGCAGGTCCATCCTCTAGGAGAAAATGGAGATAGTGACTTTAACCAGGGCCTCCAGGGATTGAGCATTGAAAGAACAATCGCACCAGAGCCAACAACCAATATTGCCCTTAACGTAAAGCTCCCCGAGTCAGCCACGGTCATTGGAACCGCTGGAGATACAGCGATTGATCCAAATGATCCGTCAACCTTCAATCAGTCACAGATCATGACTTTGTATGATGATGCTGGAGAGTCTTACACAGCCACAATCTATTACCAAAAGATTGGCAACGACGTTGCTAATGGAGCAAATACTGAAGACCAGTGGAGAGCAGCAATCTACGTTGGAGATGCCGGTGCACCCTCTAACACACTAACCTTTAATTTTGATCAAGACGGAGTAGTCACTGCAGCGATTGCCGATCAGACAGTTGCGGCGTCACCTGTTGATGGCCGAACTCAGCCCATTACGGTTGGATTTGAGGCTTCAACACACACAAAAGGATTTGAAATCGCTAGCCAAACCATTGACGGCCTACCCCAAGGGGAGCTAGTAAATATCAATGTTCAAGAAGATGGCGCCGTTATGGCGATCTATTCCAACGGCAGCCAGTTGACTTCAGGACGGATCAATCTTGCTAATTTTACCTCTCCAAAAGGACTAAATCAGGAGGGCAACACTATTTATACTGCGACAAATGCTTCGGGAGCACTGACATTCGGTGAGCCAGGAACTACAGGTGTCGGCAAATTAGCCGGGGGTGCGAAAGAGCGTTCAAATGTAGATTTAACTGACGAGCTGGTGAAATTAATTTCTGCCCAGCGTAACTTTCAGTCCAATGCTAAGGCGCTAGAAACCTCGGGTACTTTGACGTCAACATTAATCAATATGCGCGGTTAATGATAATAAGGATGATTAGGAATTCATAATGGATAGGCTTATTTATACCTCTTTAGGGTCGATAACAAACCAATCTGCTGTAAGGGCACAAATTACAAATAATTTGGCTAATGTGTCCACTGTTGGTTTTAAAGAAAGCTTCGCTTTAGCCAGCCAATCATCAGATGTTGAAGGGGAAGGCTTTAATTCTCGTTCATCTGTAAAGATGAATATGGAAGACATTATTGATTTAAAGCCAGGGGTGTCAAACCGAACTGGCCGAGCTATGGACATAGCACTGCAGGATAAGACTGTTTTAGGAGTCCAGGCACAGGATGGAGAAATTGCCTTCACTCGTCGAGGTGATTTACGCGTTTCACCCACCGGGCTGATAGAAAACGCAGCGGGACATCTCATTTTAGGTGAAGCAGGCCCCATAAATGTCCCACCAGGACAAATGGTTACCATCAGTCCTGATGGAGCTGTCTTTGGATCCCTTCCTAGCGAACCAGAAACGCCTCCTGTCAGACTCGGGACTCTACTATTGCGTGATGCGAGTGAAACACCACTAACTCGCAGGACAGACGGATTGTTCGAACCTTTAAATCAAGAACTTAGAGGAATTGATTTTCCAACAGGACCCTTACCAGCATCGCTCCAGAGTGGATCTTTAGAGGGCAGTAATGTTAATCCCATAGAGGCGATGGTTAATCTTATGGATTTTAGTCGCTCATATGAATCACAGATAAAAATGATCAAAGAAATTAAATCAATCGACGAAAACGGCGCATCAATGATGCGAGTTCAGTCATAAAGAATTGTAAAAAGAGGACCATGATATGGACGCATCACTTTGGATTGCCAAGACAGGATTAACAGCGCAACAAACGCGCATGCAAGTTATTTCGAACAACTTGGCTAACGTAAACACAACAGGCTTTAAGAAAGATCGAGCGGTTTTCGAAGATCTTCTGTATCAGAATATCGTCCCCGCCGGTGGGCAGACAGATGCACAGTCACAAACTCCTACGGGGTTAATGCTTGGCACAGGTACTCGTGTTCTGGCGACTGAAAAGCTTCATGGCCAGGGCAACATTATTACCACTGAAAATGCCTTAGATATTGCTGTAACCGGTGAGGGCTACTTATCGGTTCAGCAAGCGGACGGCACTCTTGCCTACACTCGAGATGGTTCCATGAAGTTGGACGCTCAGGGTCAGTTGGTGACATCAGGTGGTGAGGCCATTATTCCTGCTATACAGATTCCTGAAAACGCAACAAGCGTAACAATAGGTCGTGATGGAACAGTCACAGCTGAACTTGCCAATGGAGGTGGTGCAGCTCAGATAGGTCAGATCCAGTTATCTTTATTTATTAATAATTCAGGCCTTCAGCCGGTGGGTCGAAACTTGCTTAAACCCACGGAAGCCAGTGGTGATGCAATCGTCAATATACCTGGCGAAGGTGGCACAGGAATGTTGATGCAGGGATCCCTAGAGGCTTCAAATGTAAACGTTGTCGAAGAGATGGTGAACATGATTGAAACTCAGCGCGCTTATGAAGTTAACTCCAAAGCGATCTCAGCGGCAGATGGAATGTTACGTTTCTTGAATAACAATTTATAAGGATATTCTGATGACTGCTTTGAGAGCTTTTATACCTTTAGCCACCGTTTGCTTGCTTAGCGCTTGTGCTGCGCAACCAAAAATGATGCCGACTGCTGAATTCTCCCCGATTCAACCCATACCTGCCAAGCCAAATCGGCAGGTGACCGGTGCGATCTTTACAAATGGTAGAGACCTTTTTGGCGATTTACGCAGCTATCAGGCAGCAGACATTCAGGTGGGTGACCTAGTCACGGTCCTGTTAAATGAAACGACTCAGGCCTCCCGAACATCTGGTTTAACCACTAGTCGTACAACAACCAATGACGCCATTGGCCTAAATCAGAAAAATTCCATTGTCGACAAAATAGGCTTTGGTGAAGGGTTCTTCGCCGGAGTTAAAACTGACGGCGCAACGATAAGTAGTGATGGTAACGGAACGGCGGGACAGGCTGCGAGCCTAACAGGATCTATTTCAGCAATGGTTGTTGAAATATTGGCGAATGGCAACTTGGTGATTGTTGGAGAGAAACAACTAGCGCTGACAGAGGGAAGCGAGTTTATTCAGGTCAAAGGCATTATAAGGCCTGCCGATATTCAGCCAGACAACACAATCTTATCCCAGCGAATTGCACACGCACAGATTTCGTATCGCGGGACCGGCGAGCTCGCCTCAGCCTCCAAAACATCTTGGGGCAATGGCCTGCTACTAAAATTCTGGCCATTTTAAAAAGACTTGAGAAGATACTATGTTAAAACTTAAATTTATTTTACTTCTAGTGGCCGCGATGGTCGTGACGCCAGGTCATGCAGATCGAATAAAGGATCTCACAGATGTCGCAGGTGTTCGATCGAACCAGCTAGTGGGTTTTGGTCTTGTATCCGGCTTAAGTCAAACGGGTGATGGCAAAGATCTTCCCTTAACTGCACAGGCATTAAAAACATTACTTTCAGGCATGGGTGTAAGTGTAGATGGGCCAGTGACAGATTTTGATCTTGGTGATCAGATGGCAACTCTGGCGGCCCAAAATGCAAAAAAAGAGGTTAAGGTTGAAAACTTAGCTGCAGTCATGGTGACAGCAGAGATCCCTCCATTTGCTAAGCCAGGGCAGCGTATTGATATCAATGTTTCAGCTATAGGTGTTGCCGAATCTCTACGAGGGGGGACACTAATTATGACCCAGCTTCGCGGGATTGACGGAGAGACCTATGCCATTGCACAAGGGCCTCTAACCGTAACAGGTGTGTTCTCAGATGCTGCCGGCAGCAGTGTACAAATAGGTGTGCCCACCTCCGGACGCATCCCAAATGGGGCGACCGTTGAGCGAATGATTGATACACCGTTTAACACCTCAGAACATATAGTACTCAATATTCGCGAAGCAGACTTTTCAACCTCTACCGCTATTACTGAGGCGATCAATGTCGCGTTTGGAGCAGGAACAGCCAAGGCTATTGACGGTGTGTCTGTTGCTGTCGCTGCTCCCATAGACTCATCTCAACGAGTTACCTTTCTCAGTATGATTGAGAATTTGGATGTTGCTCCAGGAGAGCCACCAGCGCGGGTTGTTATTAATTCACGAACAGGAACCGCTGTAATTAATCGTAACGTTAAGGTAACAGCCGTTGCTGTAACCCACGGAACTATTTCAGTAAGTATCTCTGCGACAAATGAGGTCAGCCAGCCAGGGCCATTCGCTGAAGGGGAAACCGTTGGCGTTCAAAACGCGGATATCGAGGTAGCTGAAGCAAATAATCCAATGTTCTTGTTTCAACCCGGTGTTGATTTAAGAGAGATTGTTGATGCGGTCAATCAGGTCGGTGCGTCCCCATCGTCCTTGATAGCAATTTTAGAGGCTTTAAAAACATCAGGCAGCCTACGCGCCGAGTTGGTGGTGATATAAATGCAAGATATAGCCCTCACAGCAAAAAGCCACCTTGATTTTTCGGGTCTTGGTGAGCTCAAAGCTAAAGCTCAACAAAACCAGCAGGGTGCTGCCGAAGAGGTTGGCCGCCAGTTTGAGGCGATGTTTGTGCAGATGATCTTTAAGTCAATGCGCGAAGCTAACCAAACAATGAAGAGCGATCTTATGAGCTCATCAAATGCAGACACGTTTGAGCAAATGTACCACGACGAACTATCTCAAGTGATGGCTCAAAAAGGCGTTTTTGGTCTGGGAGATTGGCTGGTAGATCAGGTCAACGGCCAGCCCAATGCCGCCAAGGCGGTGAAGGCTTATGAGCAGGATTCATTGCCTTCGATCCCTCTTAATAGAATTGATAGTGCCAAGGATCATAGGCTTCCTCTACCAGATGGTAGGGTAACAAGGAGAGATCATAATGGTTGATATCTTATCTATCGGAGCCGGTGCAACACAGTTATATCGCTCTGCATTAACAACTGTGAGTAACAATATCGCCAATATGAATACCGAGGGGTATACCCGACAGGTGACTGACAGCGAGCAAAGCATGCCCGTGCAGTTAGGTGGTATGTACTTTGGAAATGGTTCTCATCTTGGCAATATAACAAGAGCATTTAGTGAATTTAATGAAGGCAATCTACGCAATAGTAGCAGTGAGCTTAGTACCCAAGACCCACTCATCAAGTATGCAGATCGGATTGTCGACCTCATGGGCTCAGGAACCTCTAGCTTAAGCAGTGCTCTGGATCAATTTTTTACCGCCGCCAGTAACCTAAGTTCTGATCCAGCATCAAGACCGCTGCGAAATTTGTTTTTACGCGATGCAGATGGTTTAGCCATTCGCTTTCGTGAATTATCAGGACAACTCAGTAATATCGAGCAAGAAACACAGGCCGAGATAAATTCAAAACTGACCACTCTCAATGAGCTGGGTAAGCAGCTAGTGACAGTAAATGAGCAGTTGGCAAAAAAGGCGACTCTCAACGGACAGCCGCCAGACCTGTTGGACAAGCGGGATGGTATTTTGAGAGACATGGCTGAAATTGCAAAAATTCATGTTAAGCAGACTGCCTCTGGCACTGTTGAGGTGAAACTTGACGATCAAAACGGCACCACAGTGGTGGACGTGAGCAGGGCAACTGTTTTTAGTGCAACGTTTGATGCTGACCAACCGGGGCAGGTTGAAATACTAGCCAATGTTTACGGTGTAGCTAGTCCTACAAGTTCTGTTACTGGTGGCGCACTTGGCGGATTAATGAACTTTCAAAGCCAAGTACTAGCGCCAGCGGTGACGGGATTAAACGAGTTGGCAGTAATGACCGCCACAGAAATTAATGCGCTTCAGACCACTGGTGTAGATGCCAACGGCGAGCGTGGTACGACACTGTTTGATGAAGGTGTCGCAACAGCAGGGGCCGCAGGGTTTACTTTATTACAATCTGACCCCGACAAGGTTGCTGCAGCGGGGCTGTTACAGATTTCACCTAACGCAACAAACAGTGGTGGTGCCATCTTGGATTACAACCAAATCGCGGCTGGCACACCAACGCCTGCGTTTATTCTGAATTACTCCGCAGCAGATGGTTATAACATTGACGGTGCAGCGGTTGCAGTGGATGCGAATGGCAATTTCACCCATGAGGGTATCAGCTACGCCTTTACCGGTACGCCAGCAGATGGAGATAGCTTTACCGTTGGATTAAACATCACAGCCTTGGGCGATAACCGAAACATGCTGTTAATGGCCCGTTTGCAAGATAAGGCCACCTACGCAGATGGAAGAACCATGGGTGAGGGCTACCTTGATTTGGTTCGCAAAGCAGGCAACACCTCGGCATTGGCAAAGATTTCGCGAGACGCACTGCAGGCAGTGCATGACCAAGCAGTGGTCGAAAAAGATAAGTTATCTGGGGTAAGTTTGGACCAGGAGGCAGCTGATTTAATTCGATTCCAGCAGGCCTACCAGGCATCTGCCCAGATTATTCAAACCTCAACCAAGATGTTTGATTCCATTCTTGGTATTCGGTAAAAGGACTGAAACATGAAAATCTCAACCTCACAATTATTCGATGCCTCCATTGCACAGATGAATCGACAGCAATCCAATGTGGCAGAAATGCAAGCAAAGCTCGCATCTGGAAAAAATCTTGTGAAGCCGAGCGATGATGCTGAAAAAGCCGCATTGATTCAGCGTTTAAATTCGGCCATGCAGCGTCAAGACGTCTTCGATCTGAGCTTAGATCGTGCCGAGAGTCGATTGCGAACAGAAGAGTCTGCCCTTATGGGTGTGGAAGACATGCTTCAGCGCATTCGAGAGCTCGCTATTCAGGGCAGTAACGACACCTTAAGTAATGCAGACCGAACCATTATCGCCAAAGAAGTAACGAGCTTGCGTGACGGCCTGTTTAGCCTAGCTAATACTCAAGATGAGAGTGGCAACTATATTTTTTCTGGTACAAAAGTAAAAACCCCAGCGTTTTCTCGCGATGCAGATGGCGTGATGATATATGAGGGTGACCAAAACCAAACTTCTGTCGATATATCTGAGTATAGGCAGGTCAGCGTTAACCGACCGGGCGATGAGATTTTTAGCTCAGTGTCTCGAACAAATGATGATGGCAATTCAGCGAGCATTGGCTTTTTTAAGGTGATTGACGATTTCATTGATGCCCTGGAAGTGAGTAGCGGCACCAACATATCCCAAGGGCTAGAAGAGATCTCCACCTTGACCGATGACATGGCACTCTCATTGGCTGACCTGGGTAGCCGCATGAACACAGTAGATAATCAAAGAGATATTTTGGCAGATACAAAATTGCGATATCAGGAGCTCCTTTCCAATGCGGAAGATCTTGATTATGCCACTGCGGTGACAAAGTTATCGGCTCAAATGCTTTCATTGGAAGCTGCCCAGGCAAGTTTTGCAAAAATCTCACAATTAAATCTGTTTAACTATTTAAGATAGAGCAAGATAATGACTGAAGTATCAAATGTTGCAAATACAGTATTAACGACGCTAGATATTGGCTCAGGAATCGACTCCACAAAACTTGCGCAAGATCTAACTGACGCTATAAAAATTCCTCAGAAGAATACTATCCAGGGGAAAATAGACGCTTCTGAGGCGGCCATTTCAGCCTATGGGCTAGTGAAGTTTCAGCTAAATGCGCTGAAAGGGTCTTTTGAAAAATTAAATGATGCCAATGAGCTTGCTACTAGCGCTGGTACCTCTTCCGATAATACTAAAATCACAATATCTTCAGTGGCAGGAACGGCTGCTGCAGGTGCATATGATTTTACCATTAGCCAGTTAGCGCAGAACCAACGAGTAACATCTGATCAGTACACCTCCAAAACACAGTCATTAAACAGTGGCTCGGCTTTTGATATTTCTCTAGCTGTAGGGACAACAAAAACTGCTGTAACAGCAGTTTATAACGCTACAGCAACTGGGTCTGAAACCACGACACTAGTAGTTGGTGATGGGACAAATACTGTTAGCGTTGCAAGTGCGACTTATACGAGCATTGCAGCTCAAGTGACCGCTATTCAGGCGGCTTCTGGTTATGATGATCTACTGTTTACCGTAGGTTTAAATTCTGACAGCGATGGTATTACATTTACTTATAAATCTGCTGGATCGGTTGCATCAACACCTACTTTTACAGGTACAGGCAGTGCTCACACGATAACAAATCCAACTGTAGGTTTAAGTGTAGCTACGCCCGTAACGGGTGTTGCCGCCGAATATAGTGTTACTGGAATTGCGGCTGAAACGACGACGCTTGTTGTCTCTGACGGAAATACATCAGTATCAGTGGATAGTGCAGCGTATACCAGTATCTCTCAGCAGGTAACAGCTATCCAAGGCGCAATAGGCTATAGCAATTTACAATTTACGGTGTCTGCAAATAGTTCTGGCAATGGGTTTAAGCTCAACTATAAAACGACGGGCGCTATCGTAAATACCCCAATATTTACAGGCACGGGGAGTAGCCATTCTATCGCTGTCACATCTACAGGCGTTACAGCGGTTAATTCGCCAACTACAACGACGATTACTGTAGATTCAGATACTCCAGCGGGTGTCGTAAGTGCAATTAATTCTGCTAAAACTGGAGTAACTGCTACTTTGGTCGACACTGGACTAGGCAGCAATACTTATAAAATAGTCCTAGCTGGACAAACTGGAAGTGACGGCACTTTTACCTTGACATCATCGCCTGATTTAGGATTCCACGATGCCGCCAATTCATTGCAAACAGCGCAAGATTCTATTTTAGACTTTGAAGGCCTTACCTTAACACGAAGTAGCAACACCCTTACTGATGTGATTGAGGGGACGTCAATTAACTTAATATCGACATCTTCGTCCAGTTTGCGAGTTACCATTAGTAATGATATATCAACCTTGAAAACCAATCTTGTGAACATGGTAACTTCATATAATGATTTGCTTGCATTATTTGATGAATTTACATCATCAGACATAGAATTGGAGGCGGACTTGGCTGGAGCTTTGTCAGAAGATGGCTCTATGGTAAGGTTTTTAAAGAATAAACTTAGAGAAAATATATTTGGTGAATCCTCCACACCTTCCGGCAGTATTTCTGCATTGCGGGATATTGGATTAAGTGTCAATGAATATGGAGTGATTGTATTTAAGGAAGCAACATATGATTCAGTAATTTCGTCTCAGTATAGTGATGTTGTGACAATGCTAACGGCAGATACTAATAATCAAAATTTATATGAAATTTCTAATAAAGGACTATCGCAAGATATAGCAACAGCGATTGATAAGTTCACAGACGCCACTGGTGTGGTGACTGTTCGTGAGGCAGGTACAAAAATTGTGCTTACTGACCATGAAAATGAATTAACTAAACTAGAAGCTCGCATGGAGAAGGTTTACGAGCGCTATCTTATGCAGTTCGGAGCCATGGAAACTCTTATGGCAACGCTCGATTCTACCAAGGATTACCTAACATCGCAGTTTGAAACGCTTTCTAAAGCCTATGATAGCTGATTTTTTATACGTTCCACGTTTAACAGTTTTCACGATAAGGGCGGGTGACATATAGAGTAGTAGGCTCTCGACAGACCTCAGGATTAGTAATGTTTCCCTTTTCATATAGAAACCCCAACACCAAAGGTGTTGGGGTTTAAAAAAGCATAACCGCACTGGGCAGCTAAATTATTACTTAAGTAATGCCAATACAGACTGTTGTTGCTGATTCGCTTGAGACAACATTGCAGTAGCCGCTTGTGAAATGATTTGCGTTCTTGCAAGTTCTGTTGTTTCAGCCGCATAGTCAGCATCCATGATCGCACTCCGCGATGACATTGCATTCTGAACACCTGCCTGGAGAGAGTCTATTGAATACTCTAGGCTGTTGATAGCTGCACCGAAGTCAGCTCGTGCTGATGCAACACCGGCTATAGCATCATCTAATTCCGCGATTGTTTCAGTTGTTTGAGCTTGACCAGCAGTTTTGAAATCAGTGAGTGTCGCTCCCATAACTCCAGTCCCAGCAGCATACTGTACAGCATTGTTAGAAACGGTAACACCAGAGATAGCTGAACTCTCCGAAGATGAATCGGTCACTATACTTACGCTTGCTACAGTATAACCACTTGTCGCAGTTTTCTGAGTAAACGTGAGACCAGTCGAACCGTTCACCGCTGCGTCAAACTGGAATGAAGTATTGGTAGCGGCTCCTGCTGATAGCTCATTTGTGAATGCCTGTACTAATCCCGCAAGAGTAGCGCTAGAGAAACCATCAGTTAAAGTACCTGATCCGTTTACGGTATCCTGAGCAGCCTCCATCTCAGCGTGCGAAATGTTGACAACGTTACCATCACTATCTGCAACGACTAGCGTCTGTGTCTCACCTAGAGTCCGTAACTGGGCTTGAGTGATATTTAGATCAAACTTTCCTGCAGTAGCTGATGTGCCGCCTGCGTCTAGGTTGAAGTCTCCAAATGTGACAGAAAGCGTATCCGCTTGGTCAGCGCCAACGGTGAATGTTTTAGTTCCAAGACCATTTAACACATTGATATTATTAAAGGTCGTATCGTCGGCCACTCTATCTATCTCCGTTGCAAGAGCTGCAAATTCTTTATTTAGGTTAGATAGTTCTGTAGAAGAGTTAGTGCTATTTTGAGATTGCACCGCAAGTTCACGCATACGCTGAAGCATATCGCCGATCTGGTCTGCAGCACCATCAGCGGTTTGGATCATTGAAATACCATCATTTGAATTTCTGATTGATTGACCTAGGCCTCGAATCTGAGCTTCCATTTTCGACCCGATGGCAAGGCCAGCCGCATCATCAGATGCTGAGTTAATTCTCATACCTGTTGATAGACGCTCCATGGTATTTTCCATTACGCGTTGGTTGGATTTCATCGCATTGGCAGTAATGCTTGCTGCGATATTTGTATTAATTACTGTCATGTCTAATTCCTCAAAAGGTTAATAAGATTTTTAAGCTTTACACTGAATACTTTAAAAGTGGAGGCTTGAGAGATTAATCGACAGGTATTTTTAAATCTTTAGCAAAGTGGCAAAAATAGTGGCATAAATTTGCCATCGACTGTTTAAAGCGGAGGATTATGGCCGTTTTAAGAGGAGGGCTATCATCAATAATAAGAGTAGTTTAAGCACTAGTTAACTCATAAAATAAAAAACCCCAACACCAAAGGTGTTGGGGTTTAAAAAAGCATAACTGCACTGGGCAGCTAAATTATTACTTAAGTAATGCCAATACAGACTGGGCCGCTTGGTTAGCTTGAGACAACATTGCAGTAGCCGCTTGTGAAATGATTTGCGTTCTTGCAAGTTCTGTTGTTTCAGCCGCATAGTCAGCATCCATGATCGCACTTTTAGCTGACATTGTGTTCTGAACACCTGCCTGGAGAGAGTCTATTGAATACTCTAGGCTGTTGATAGCTGCACCGAAGTCAGCTCGTGCTGATGCAACACCGGCTATAGCATCATCTAATTCCGCGATTGTTTCAGTTGTTTGAGCTTGACCAGCAGTTTTGAAATCAGTGAGTGTCGCTCCCATAACTCCAGTCCCAGCAGCATACTGTACAGCATTGTTAGAAACGGTAACACCAGAGATAGCTGAACTCTCCGAAGATGAATCGGTCACTATACTTACGCTTGCTACAGTATAACCACTTGTCGCAGTTTTCTGAGTAAACGTGAGACCAGTCGAACCGTTCACCGCTGCGTCAAACTGGAATGAAGTATTGGTAGCGGCTCCTGCTGATAGCTCATTTGTGAATGCCTGTACTAATCCCGCAAGAGTAGCGCTAGAGAAACCATCAGTTAAAGTACCTGATCCGTTTACGGTATCCTGAGCAGCCTCCATCTCAGCGTGCGAAATGTTGACAACGTTACCATCACTATCTGCAACGACTAGCGTCTGTGTCTCACCTAGAGTCCGTAACTGGGCTTGAGTGATATTTAGATCAAACTTTCCTGCAGTAGCTGATGTGCCGCCTGCGTCTAGGTTGAAGTCTCCAAATGTGACAGAAAGCGTATCCGCTTGGTCAGCGCCAACGGTGAATGTTTTAGTTCCAAGACCATTTAACACATTGATATTATTAAAGGTCGTATCGTCGGCCACTCTATCTATCTCCGTTGCAAGAGCTGCAAATTCTTTATTTAGGTTAGATAGTTCTGTAGAAGAGTTAGTGCTATTTTGAGATTGCACCGCAAGTTCACGCATACGCTGAAGCATATCGCCGATCTGGTCTGCAGCACCATCAGCGGTTTGGATCATTGAAATACCATCATTTGAATTTCTGATTGATTGACCTAGGCCTCGAATCTGAGCTTCCATTTTCGACCCGATGGCAAGGCCAGCCGCATCATCAGATGCTGAGTTAATTCTCATACCTGTTGATAGACGCTCCATGGTATTTTCCATTACGCGTTGGTTGGCTTTCATCGCATTGGCAGTAATGCTTGCTGCGATATTTGTATTAATTACTGTCATGTCTAATTCCTCAAAAGGTTGATAAAATTTTAAAGTGTAGTACCGAAAAACTACGTCACTAATTGTTGCTCGAGGGATTAATCGACAGGTATTCGTATTACTTGAAAGTGGCAAAAGAGTGCCGCATTTGAGCTTAAAAAGACCATTGGATAGCGTATTATTTATGCCAGGAAGTACCAAGCTTAAATGAGTTATTGGAAAAACTGAAGCTTATACAATATTTAGTTTTAGGCAGCACAAGAACCTCCGGACCAGGGAGGTTTTTGTTGACCATAAATAGCTTAACATTCTATTTATGGCTTTAAGAGGTAAAGGCAGGCCGTCAGTTTTGGAGAAGTTTTAGTACTGCCTGAGCTTTTTGGTTAGCTTGAGAAAGCATTGCCGTGCCAGCCTGCTGAATAATCTGAGTTCTTGCGAGTTCAGTTGTCTCGGCTGCGTAGTCAGCATCTAAGATTCGACTACGAGAGGCGGCGTGGTTAACTGCATTGTTTTCAAGATTGTCCACTGTGTGCTCTAAGCGACTAATTGCTGCTCCGAGGCTTGCTCGTTGGGTATTGACAGCATCAATTGCAGCATCAACATAGCCCATAGCAGTATTGGCGTCAGAATTAGTCGTGATGGTTAGGCCAGTATTGAAGTTCACCCCCAGATCTCCCCCAGTAGCAGCTGTCATTTTGAGAGTACCGAAGTCGACCACAAGGGTCTGGTTAATGTTCGTTCCAATTTGGAACGAAACTGTATCAGCACCATCGTGCGTAGTTCGGGTTACAGCTCCCAAAGCGCCTTGATCAACCCCAGAAGTATCTTTATTGATTTTGACTATCTGCCCTGTACCTGCGGTATCTTGGGTAAATATTATCCCATTCCCACCAGCAGCGGCTAGCATGCCATCGAACGCGGCATTAGCATCAATCGCTACATTAATAGCAGCAGCAAGATGAACTAGTGTTGCATCTCCAAAGTTAGTCGCATCACTATTGGTACCCACATAGGCACTGTTTAGCGTTAATGTCGTCCCATCAGAATCAGTCAAAACAATGGAGTCATTAGCCTGATTCAGAGCTTGAAGTGTAGCCTGCGTGATGACTAAGTCATCGACAGCCTGCACAGTGACATTGGAAGAATCTACCTGACCATCCAAGAGAGCGGTGCCGTTCCAAGTGGTGTAGGAGACGATATTAGCAACTTCGTCCCTAAGCTGAGTGAACTCCTTATTGATCATTCCTATATCGCTTGTAGTATAGGTTGCTGAGCTGGCTTGAACGGAGATCTCACGCATGCGCTGCAAAATGCCAGTCATTTCGGATAGCGCACCGTCAGCTACTTGAATCATTCCAATCGCATCATTTGCATTTCGAGCGGCTTGCTCAAGCCCATCAATATGAGTAGTCATTCTGCTGGTGATTGCTAAGCCTGCTGCATCGTCACCTGCGTTATTGATCCGCTTACCTGTAGATAAACGCTCCATAGCATCGTTCATTAACCGATCATTTTGTTTCAGCGCATTGGCTGAAATTGATGCGGATGTGTTTGTATTAATTGTGGTCATTTTCTTTTACCTCGTTAATTTAAGTCTTGCGAAGAGATAAAAGCAAAAGAGATGCCAACTTTTTACAAAAAGCAGCGAAAGATTAAAAAGTGCAGCAAAATCAGATATTTAGATACAAATTATTTTAATAGATCAAAGAGAAAATCATAAAGTGGCAATTGTAGACCACCAAAGTTGCCGCAATGTCAAAATTTCAACAGTGGGGTCCGTGTCGGTTTTCTGCACGTCATCAAGGGTAACTCAGTACTTATCATCAAATAAAATACCCTTGAGTGACTCTAGTTGCCTTGCAATTCTTAACACTGCGTCACCTGGGATTTGTCGAATGAGCTCACCTGTACTGATATCCGCAACATTCACGACAAATCTTTTTGACGACTCGTCAACTTGAAAGGCGAGCGTTGTGGGAATCTTTTCCAATGCCTTGTTAATTTCAATGACCGCTTGTTTAAAGGCGGCGTGATTTTGATTTAGTTCACTCACCGTTGCAGCTTTGACTGAGTCAGACTCACTTTTAAGGCGTTCAGGTGGTATCGTAGGAGCTACCCGCGCGGGAACGGCTTTAGAGGTTGGCTGTCCATTGGCCAGATTCGATGGCACGCTAGAAACTAATTTGATGTCATTTTCACTCATACTTTCACCGTTGTGCACCTTCGCGACCTATATTGCCGGCTCGCACAGCGCATTTTAAACTGAAGAGTCGTTTCGTCTTCAGGGTTAATCGGCACTTATTTTAAAAACTTTAATGGCTTTGTTCATTTTTGTGAAGATCGTCCATAATCTATAAAGCATTGACTGTTCGCATCTGCTAGAAGGTATAATCTAGACTATAAAGATTATCTACTCAGTCAATAGAGAAGTGGTTCCTTTGAAAGTTCGCCTTATTAATACTATTGAAAAATTTACCGAGCACACAGGGCGGCTTGTGTCCTGGTTAACGGTAATTATGGTTGTTGCGGTAATAGTTGTCGTCATTACCCGTTACTTTTTACAGATGGGGTCTATAGCACTCCAGGAGTCCGTTACTTATTTGCATTGCACGGTGTTTATGCTGGGCCTTGCCTATACCCTAAAGCATGATGGCCATGTTCGTGTGGACATTTTTTATCGAGGCTATTCAGCCAAAACAAAAGCGCTGGTTAACTTTGTTGGTGGGGTTCTATTTTTGCTGCCCCTCTGCGGTCTTCTCTTTTTTGTTAGCTGGGATTATGTGGTGGCCAGCTGGGCGATTCGAGAGACCTCAGCAGAAAACAACGGCCTACCTTTTATATATTTACTCAAAACCTTGATGCTGATGATGCCGGTTCTTTTGTTTTTGCAGGGCCTTGCAGAAACGATAAAGAATGGTCTGATGCTTTATAGCGGCGAGTCAGTATTTCAGGATGATGCAGATTCAGAGGGGCCGATTCTCTGATGGTTGAATTTATACCCTTCCTAATGTTCCTTGCCGTTTGTTTGGTGCTCATGGCAGGCTATCCGGTGGCAGCTTCTCTGGCGGGCACTGCACTTTTGTTCGCAGCGGCTGGTTCAATCACCGGGCATTTTGATTTGGCTTTTTTACAAGCGTTGCCAAATCGTTTATTTGGTACCATGGAAAATACTACCCTGATCGCCGTACCTCTGTTTATTTTGATGGGGGTAATGCTAGAGAAGTCACGCCTATCTGAAGACTTATTAGAGAGCATGGCCGACCTCTTTGGAGGCTTT
>Ga0209199_1003317_pt1 | contig 16136 bp, 17 predicted proteins | sample COGITO_mtgs_1105_7_FD_184805 | JGI IMG/M metagenome (GOLD analysis project Ga0209199, IMG submission 184805) | Pelagic marine microbial communities from North Sea - COGITO_mtgs_110523 (SPAdes) (version 2) | ecosystem: Environmental > Aquatic > Marine > Epipelagic ...
TCTGGTGCTGACTGACCATCATTCTGATTCTGAAAAAGTGGCCATGCCGATGATCCTTGCGACATCAGCGGTACACAGCCATCTGACCACCAAGGGACTGCGGACGTTTTGTTCGCTGAACGTGCGGGCGGCTGAATGTGTCGATCCGCATTATTTTGCCGTGCTGGTGGGTGCAGGCGCCACGGTGGTCAACGCCTATCTGGCTGAGGATTCTCTGGCGCAGCGCATCGATCGTGGCTTGTTGAATGGTCCGCTGACCGAGGTGGTCAACCGCTATAAGACAGCGATCGATCAGGGTCTGTTAAAGATCATGGCCAAGATGGGTATTTCCGTGGTGTCTTCTTACAGAGGCGGGCTGAACTTTGAAGCTATTGGTCTGTCGCGGGCGATGTGTGCGGAATATTTTCCCGGTATGACCAGCCGGATCTCGGGTATTGGTGTCAGTGGTATCCAGAATAAAGCGAAAGAGATCCATGCCCTTGGATGGACAAGCGGTACCGACGTGTTGCCGATTGGCGGTTTTTACAAATCGCGCCGGACTGGCGAGACCCATGCCTGGCAGGCCCAGACCATGCACATGATGCAATCGGCCTGTAATTCGGCCAGTTATGAGCTGTGGAAAAAATATGCCGGCCGCATGCAGGCCAGTCCACCCATCCATCTGCGCGACCTGATGGATTTCAAAGCTTTGGGTGCTCCGGTGCCATTGGAAGAGGTCGAAAGCATCACCGCGATCCGCCAGCGGTTTGTCACGCCTGGTATGAGCCTTGGAGCGCTGAGCCCAGAGGCGCATAAAACCCTCAACGTGGCGATGAACCGGATTGGGGCGAAATCCGACAGCGGTGAAGGCGGTGAAGATCCTGCGCATTTTGTGCCAGAACCCAACGGTGACAACCCCTCTGCCAAGATCAAACAGGTGGCGTCGGGACGCTTTGGTGTGACGGCGGAATATCTCAACCAATGCGAAGAGCTTGAGATCAAAGTCGCACAGGGTGCAAAGCCAGGCGAAGGCGGACAATTGCCCGGAATGAAGGTCACCGATCTGATTGCGCGGTTGCGTCATTCGACCAAAGGGGTCACGTTGATTTCCCCACCTCCGCATCACGATATTTATTCCATCGAAGATCTGGCGCAGCTGATTTACGATCTGAAACAGATCAACCCGCGTTGCAAAGTAACAGTAAAGCTGGTGGCAGCCTCTGGTGTTGGCACGATTGCAGCGGGTGTGGCCAAAGCCAAAGCTGATGTGATCTTGATTTCAGGTCATAACGGTGGCACCGGCGCGTCGCCGGCCACCTCGATCAAATTTGCCGGCCTGCCATGGGAAATGGGTCTGACTGAGGCGCATCAGGTGCTGGCGATGAACAATCTGCGCGGGCGGGTGACGCTGCGCACAGATGGCGGGCTGCGCACGGGCCGCGATATCGTGATGGCGGCGATGATGGGCGCCGAAGAATACGGTATTGGCACCGCTGCCTTGATCGCGATGGGCTGTATCATGGTACGCCAATGCCAGTCCAACACTTGTCCGGTCGGAGTGTGTACGCAAAATCAAGAGCTGCGCGACAAGTTCACCGGCTCTGCGGACAAGGTGGTCAACCTGATCACGTTCTATGCCCAAGAGGTCCGTGAGATCTTGGCTTCGATTGGTGCGCGGTCTCTCAGTGATGTGATCGGGCGGGCAGATCTGCTGTCGCAGGTCAGTCGTGGGGCGGATAACCTTGATGATTTGGACCTCAATCCGCTGTTGATCAAGGTCGATGGGTCCAACAAGCTGGTCTATGATCGCAGCAAAACCCGCACCGAGGTTCCCGATACGCTGGATGCTGAAATTGTTTCTGATGCGGCGCGGTTTCTCAATGATGGTGAAAAAATGCAGCTGTCTTATGCAGTGCAAAACACCCATCGGACGGTGGGAACGCGGGTCTCGAGCCATATCGTGAAAAAATTCGGGATGAATAACAGTCTCCAAGACAATCATCTGACGATCAAGCTGTCTGGCAGCGCTGGCCAGTCGCTTGGAGCTTTTGCAACCCGTGGGCTAAAGCTTGAGGTGTCAGGTGATGCCAACGATTATGTTGGTAAAGGCTTGTCTGGTGGGATGATTGTGGTGCGGCCGGCTTTGGCAAGCCGTTTGGTTGCGGCTCAGAATACGATTATCGGAAACACAGTGCTCTATGGGGCAACCGCGGGGTATCTGTTTGCTGCTGGCCGCGCTGGCGAAAGATTTGCGGTGCGTAATTCTGGCGCCCATGTGGTGATCGAGGGCTGTGGCTCAAACGGGTGTGAGTATATGACTGGCGGTGTGGCGGTTATCCTTGGATCTATAGGTGCCAACTTTGGAGCGGGCATGACCGGTGGTATGGCCTATCTGTATGATCCCGATGGTGTTGCAACCTCGCGTCTGAACATGGAAACGCTGGTGAGTTGCCCAGTGACGGTCTCTCATTGGCAAGACCAGTTGAAGGAATTGACCGAGCGCCATGCCACGGAAACTGGCAGTGAACGCGCATCGGATATTTTGCAAAACTGGGATCTTGAACTCTCTAAATTTATCCAGATTTGTCCTAAGGAAATGCTTAATAAAATGACCCATCCCTTGGAGATTGCGGAGATGTCCATTCCAGCTGAATAACCTTACAGGCACCCCGGATAATTGCTTTGGGGGTGCCGTATTTTTTTTGTTGGCTTTTATAAGGCTGCGGTGACGTTTATAAAAGAAATTATGTCACAAGAACCGGCCCCAGCGCCTGACGAGGCGCCCTTGCTATTATCGTTGTTGCGGCATGGCCTGCAGTCATTTCTAATTGTGATAATTGGCGGGAGTATTGCCGTTGTTTTTCTGCTAAATTGGGTGAATCCGGCGACGACCTATTACATTTGGCAAGAAAAGCAACGGCTTGGAAATGTTGAGGCCCTTTGGACACCAATGGACGACATTGCGCCGGTTTTGGCGCGATCTGTTGTTGCGGCAGAAGACGCGAATTTCTGTCTGCACTGGGGTTTTGACATTGCGGCGATTCGTACCGCTCTTGCCGATGGCGGTCGACGGGGCGCATCGACGCTAACCCAACAAACCGTTAAAAATGTATTTTTATGGCCAGCGCGCAGCTGGGTGCGCAAGGCGTTTGAGGCGATTTTAACGCCCTTGGTCGAGGTGTTGTGGCCTAAAAGGAGGATAGTAGAAATTTATCTCAATGTTGCCGAGTTTGGCACGGGTGTGTTCGGGGTTCACGCCGCCTCGCAGTATTATTTCAGGGTTGAGCCAAAAAACCTTACAGCGGTTCAGGCGGCGAGGCTTGCAGCAATATTGCCATCGCCAAAAACACGTTCGGCCTCTCAACCCACATCTTATGTGCGCGCGCGCGCTGTTGCCATCGCAGATGGTGCGGCAACTATTCTTAAGGATCAAAGATCAGCCTGTTTCGAGGATTGAAAACTTTTGGTTTGCAGGGCATTGATGGGGCAGAATAAAAAAAAGTGGAATCTCCGCCCGATGGCCCGTCTTTATCATATCGCAATGTCCCCCTACTGTCGCAAGGTCCGCCTGATATTGGCTGAGAAGCGCATCGAGTGTGAATTGATTGAGGAGCGCTATTGGGAACGGGACCCCAGCTTTCTGCGGCGCAACCCCGCTGCAAAAGTTCCGGTTTTGGAAATTGATGGAAAGATCATGTCCGAGAGTGCCGCGATCTGCGAATATCTTGAAGAAAAATATCCCAATCCGTCGCTTATGCCAGTTGATATTCACCAACGCTATGAGGTCCGGCGTCTTGTGGGGTGGTTTGATGATAAATTTCACCGCGATGTGACCTCTAAGCTGGTCTATGAACGGGTGACTAAAAAGATCATGGGGCAAGGTTATCCCGATAGTAAGAACGTGAAGGATGGCGCAAAAAAGATAAAATATCATCTTGATTATATTGCATGGCTGTTGGAGCAAAGGAGCTGGCTGGCTGGCGATTTGATGAGCTTGGCAGATTTTGCGGCTGCAGCGCATCTTTCGGCGCTGGATTATATATCTGATGTTGATTGGCATCGGTCCAAAACCCTCAAGGATTGGTATGCCAAGATCAAATCTCGCCCGGCCTTCCGTTCGATTCTGGCTGACCAAGTTCCGGGCTTCCCACAGCCGTCGCATTATGCTGATTTGGATTTTTAACGCTCAGAGTCTAGCATAGGCCCATGGCACCTTTGACGCTCAAAAACCGTTTGATCGATCAGGCAAAAGATCAAGGATTTTCCGCCTGCCGCCTATGCCGCCCGTGGGATGTGCCACAGGTGCCCGAACAGTTGGCGTCTTTTCTGGCGCGGGGCTATCACGGCCAGATGTCCTGGTTAGAAGAGCGGACCCATTGGCGCGCAGCCCCGCAGGTCCTGTGGCCGGCGGCGCGCACGGTGATTATGTTGGCCGAAAGCTATACGCCAAAGCATGATCCGCGTGATACTCTTGCACAGCCCGAGACGGGTGCCATCTCGGTCTATGCCCAAAACCGCGACTACCATGATACGGTTAAAAAGCGGCTCAAACGGCTGGCACGTTGGTTGATTGCCGAGGGCGGCGGCGAGGTGAAAGTCTTTGTTGACACTGCCCCAGTGCCAGAAAAGCCACTCGGTCAGGCAGCGGGGCTGGGCTGGCAAGGCAAACATACTAATCTTGTCAGCCGCGACCTCGGCAACTGGTTTTTCATTGGCTCGGTTTTCACAACGCTCGATCTGCCGGTGGATGCAGCCGAGGTTGATCACTGTGGATCGTGCCGCGCCTGCCTGACCGCCTGTCCGACAGAGGCGTTTCCGGCACCCTATCAATTGGACGCAAGGCGCTGTATTTCGTACTTAACGATCGAGCATAAAGGCCCAGTTGATTTGGGCTTGCGGGAAAAAATGGGCAATCGAATCTATGGCTGTGATGATTGTCTAGCGGCCTGTCCATGGAATAAATTTGCCGTGACGGCACAAGAAATTCGTTATCATGCGCGTGATGATCTGGTGGCTCCGGCTTTAGCAGATCTGGCTGTCTTGGATGATGCGCAGTTTCGCACAAAGTTTTCAGGCAGCCCGATCAAACGCATTGGTCGCGATCGCTTTGTGCGCAATGTACTGTATGCAATTGGCAATTCTGGACTAGGCAGATTGCGTGCGGTTGCCCAAAGCCTTTGTGCTGATCCAGATCTGGCGGTGGCAGACGCTGCCTGCTGGGCGGTTGAGCGACTTACAAAATGACGTAAATGGGCTGGCACGGGGCGATGCACAGGGTACATATGTCATAGGCAGATAGATGGAGGCAGCGCATGGCGGTGTTGTTAGGGGTTGATACCGGTGGAACCTATACTGACGCGGTTCTGGTGGAAGATGATAAAACGGTACTTGCCAGTGCGAAATCCCTGACGACCCGAAGCGATCTGGCGCAGGGAATCTGCGCGTCTGTTGCGGCGGTGATCGACCGCGCAGGTGTTGATCCCGCGTCTATCGCCATGGCGGCGCTGTCAACCACTCTGGCGACCAACGCGCTGGTAGAAGGGCACGGGGGTCGTGTGGCGCTGGTCTATATCGGGTTTAATAGAAAAGATCTTGCCACACATGGTTTGACTGATGCTCTTGCGGGTGATCCGTTGATCGTTTTAGAGGGCGGGCATACACACGCCGGTGTCGAAGCCGCCCCTTTGGACGGTGTGGCGCTGTCTGACTGGCTGGCGGGTCTTGTGGGGGTGTCGGCCTTTGCGGTGGCCAGCCAGTTTGGCACCCGCAATCCCGAGCATGAATTAAAAGCAGCCGAGATCATTCGCGCGGCCACCGGTGCGCCGGTGTCGTGCTCGCATCATTTGTCGGCAAAACTGAACGGGCCCAAGCGGGCGTTGACTGCGCTGTTAAACGCTCGGCTAATCGGTATGATTGATCGCCTGATCGGACGGGCGCAGGACGCTTTGATCGCATCAGGCGTTAACGCGCCATTGATGGTGGTGCGCGGTGATGGGGCTTTGATTTCAGCAGCCATGGCACGGGAGCGGCCGATTGAGACGATCCTCAGCGGGCCGGCGGCCTCGATTGTCGGCGCGCGCTGGCTGACCGGGGCTGAGCATGCGCTGGTGTCTGATATCGGGGGCACAACGACCGATATTGCGGTTCTGCGCGACGGGCGGCCGACAATTGATCCGGCAGGCGCGCAGGTCGGGCCTTACCGGACAATGGTTGAGGCGGTTGCAATGCGCACAAGTGGATTGGGGGGCGACAGCGAGGTGCATTTCATTGCTGAGGGGTTGAAAAGTGGGGTGACGCTTGGGCCGCGGCGGGTGTTGCCGGTGAGCCTGTTGGCGGTTGAGGCATCCGATATCGTTCATGCGACATTGGAGCGGCAACTTGGCAATCCTATATCGGCTGAGTATGACGGCTGTTTCGTACGGCGGGTTAGCCACAGCTCGGCAGAGGATCCCCAAGATGGGCGGATAGACGGGTTGGAAGCTCGTGACGCGGCGGTTCTGACACGGATAGGTGACGGGGTTCAGCCGCTTGATGCTGTCTTGAATACGCGCCTTGAAACCCGCTCTTTGCAGCGCTTGCTGGCGCGCGGCTTGGTGCAACTGTCCAGCGTGACACCGTCAGATGCCAGTCATGTGCTGGGGCTGGCAACCTTTTGGGATTGCGCCGCAGCGCGTAAAGCGCTGCAGTTATTCGGGCGTCGCCGTACCGGGGCTGGCGAGAGTTTTGCCAAAGATCCGGTTGTTATGGCCAGAGCCATTGTTGATCAACTGACCCGGCAAACTGAATTGGCGCTGTTAGAGACCGCCTTTGATGCGGAAGAAACCCCGTTTGGGCTGTCAGGGGCGCAACTGGCTCAGCATGTTCTGATGCAAAGGGGGCTTGATGGACACCGTGGTCTACTGGCGCTGAATACAGGTTTAAACGTGCCAGTGATCGGGCTTGGTGCCTCGGCTAGCACTTATTATCCAGCGGTTGGGGCGCGGCTTGGTTGCGAGATGATACTGTCCCGGCATGCCGGGGTTGCCAATGCTATCGGCGCGGTTGTCGGCCGGGTGACATTGCGTAAAACTGGGGTTGTGACATCGCCCTCAGAGGGGTGTTTTCGGGTGCATTTTGAAACTGGGCCACAAGATCTTGCTGATGCCGAGACAGCGATGGCGCTCTTGGAAGACCGCTTGCGCGATGCGGTTGCTGAGGCGGCGCTGACGGCAGGGGCTGGTGACATACAAATCACAGCCCAGCGTGACATTCGCCGGGCGCACACACAGGCCCGCGAGGTCTTTCTTGAGGCCACAATACAGGTCGAAGCCAGTGGTCGCCCGCGTATTGCCTGCGAGCAGGTGCGCGGTTGATTTGTGCTGGTTATTTTTATCCGCCAGCTTGGGTTTGGCACCGAAAGACCGAGTGCGATGATTTGCGGAGTAGGTGCTGTGGTTGGCGGCAAGGCGACAATAGATCACAATCAATTGATCTGGATGAAAGAAACCTTTGACTTTTGCCCGTCTGCTCCATCTTAACTGATGACAGGTTTTACGAGGTTAATATGGCAAAATACGAAAAAAACCACGACGTGATTTCAGCTTTGGATGAAGAGGCTTTCTGGGTCACCCAAAAAAGTGGCACAGAGCGTGCCGGAACCGGAAAATATCTCAACAACAAAGATCCCGGTCTTTATGTCGATATTGTTTCTGGCGAGCCGTTATTTACCTCATCGGACAAATTTGATAGCCGCTGCGGCTGGCCCAGCTTTACCAAGCCGGTCACGCAGGACTTCGTGACCGAGCTGCGCGACAGTACGCACGGTATGGTCCGCACCGAGGTGCGCAGTACCCATGGCGACAGTCACTTGGGACATGTGTTCCCCGATGGCCCGAGGCACCGCGGCGGACTGCGTTATTGTATAAACTCTGCCAGCCTGCGGTTTATTCCGCGTGCTGATATGGTGGCGGAAGGTTATGGTGACTATATGACCAAAGTGGAGGATTTGTAATGGAGCGCGCAGTTTTTGCCGGAGGTTGTTTCTGGGGCATGCAGGATTTGATCCGGCGCCGTCCGGGGGTGAGCTTGACACGGGTGGGGTACACTGGCGGCACGGTGCCCAATGCAACCTATGAAAAGCTGAAACGTGGCAATACCGGCCATGCCGAATCTATTGAGGTTTTTTTTGACCCTGCCAAGCTCAGCTACCGCCAATTGCTAGAGTTCTTTTTTCAGATCCACGATCCGTCAACCCCGGACCGCCAAGGCAATGACCGCGGCAGCTCTTATCGATCTGAGATTTTCTATGTCAATGCGGCGCAAAAAGAGACCGCAACACAAGTGATTTCCGACGTCAACGCCAGTGGTAAGTGGCCCGGGCGCGTCACTACGAAAATGTCCAAAGCCGGGGATTTTTGGCAAGCCGAGCCGGCGCATCAAGATTACTTAGAACGGGTTCCAAATGGGTACACTTGCCACTACATTCGGCCTGATTGGGTGCTTGCCTAACGCGATTGATACTTGCAGGATCGTTGCGATGTTTGGGACCTACCTTTAAAGGGAGACCCCAATGGCGTCGGCGCGTGGCATATTATACAAGCTCATTTCGGTTGCGATGTTCATCATCATGTCCGCGCTGATCAAAGCAACCTCAGCTGACATACCGCCTGGAGAAGCGGTATTCTTTCGGTCATTTTTTGCGTTGCCGGTCATTTTTATCTGGCTTTTGTTGCGTGGCAATCTGCGCACTGGCTTGCGTGTGATCTCGCCCATCGGGCATTTCTGGCGTGGCTTTGCCGGGACGGCGGCGATGGGGCTTTTTTTTACAGGTTTGGGTTTGTTGCCACTGCCTGAGGTGACCGCGATCAGCTATGCGGCACCATTGCTTACGGTGGTTTTCGCCGCGATGTTTCTGGGTGAGACAGTACGGGCGTTTCGCCTTGCTGCAGTGGGACTGGGCTTGGCGGGGGTGATGATCATTTTATCGCCAAGGCTGACGGTATTGTCTGGACCAGAGGCCGAGATTGCCACGACTTTGGGTGCAATACTGGTTTTGACCGGCGCGGTATTTTCAGCTTTGGCGCAGGTCTATCTGCGAAAATTGGCGCCCATTGAGGAAATTTCTGCAATTGTCTTTTACTTTACGATCACCTCGACGTCGCTTTCGTTGTTAACCATCCCCTTTGGCTGGGTTCTGCCGTCGCCGCAGCAGGCAGCTTTGTTGATTTCGGCGGGGTTGCTTGGTGGGTTAGGCCAGATTTTTCTGACCTCATCCTATCGGTTTGCGGAAGCTTCGGTTGTGGCACCGTTTGACTATGCCTCGATGCTGGGCGCGTTGATTATTGGGTATTTCATATTTGACGAAACCCCCGGTGCCACCATGATGTTTGGAGTTGTTTTAGTAATTTGCGCAGGCTTTTTGATTATCTGGCGCGAGCGGCAACTGGGTTTGCAGCGCGGCCGCGCAGGCGGCGGGATGACGCCTCAAGGGTGACCCTTGTATTGCATGGATGGTGCCAATGTCAGACCCGATGTGCCTATGGCTTGCACAGTTGTCTTACCTAGTGAAAAATCGGTTCTGGTTGGGGGGCAGGTGCCATCATCGCATCACAGCTGCGCGTCATAGATTTTAATGCACTTGCAACCTGAAAAGCGAGGTAAGCCGCAACTGAGGCCACTTGAGCGTTGACCATAATTGAGGCCAACAGCATCGCGTCCTCGTGGTCATTTTCAGCGGCGCTGGCAATCATTGTTGCAAAGCAGGATTCGTCGGCCCCAATGCAGTGGCACTCAAGCGCATGCCGCATCAGTGGCCGACGCCCGTTTTGCACAATCAATTGTGTCAGCCTTGACAGCGCAGCATATGCATCATTGCTTTGCTCAACACCCAAGCCGATACGGAAATCGCCATTTATCTTCGCCTGTGCATCAGGACCTTCGCACCAAAGCCGCAGATAGAGCATGGCACTGGCCTCAATTGGGGTCAAATCGTGCAGATGGCCAACAGCCGCTGCACCACGTTGAGAAGCAGCTTGGCTCATTTTGTCAAAATCAATTTGCCACTGCGGGTAATGCGTAGGTTGTAAATTTGTTCCGACAGCACGATCTGGGCTTCTTGCCCACCTTGGGTTAATTCTTCGGCCTGATACGTTGGTAATTTTTTAGTAACGGGCTGTGCGACATCGCGCAAAATATTGCGTTCGAGCATCAGTTTCTCTCCTGTGCGGTAAAGGGGGTCAGGAACCATTCCATGCCCATAGATTCCGGTTGGGGGCGGTCAAAAAACATGACAAGCCAGTCACGTGGGTCCAACGGAGGGTCTCTCAGAATGGTCTTATTTAGTTCTTTGATTTCCGGTGCCTGGTGCATTCTCGAAGTCCTAATGTTAGAGATACATTCGGGCTACCGTCTCAAAACAGAGATACTTTGCTAGAATATCCTTTATCTGACTAAAAGACTAAGAAATGTCAAGTGGGAAGTGAATATGTGAAATATGCTTGTTTTCAAAGGTCTTTTAAGGCTAAGCCTACATAGGCTGGATGGAGCAGATGGCGCCGGAAAGGCGCTGCTGGAAAGCGGTTGGGAATCGTTTTTAACGCGGTGGGATAGGGGTGCCGACTGGCTTTGTTCTGTAACAGGTCTGCCAGAATGGCACCGGCATAACTGCCCATTGCGATCCCATTTCCATGCCAGGCAAATCCAGCAAAAGCACCGCTCAAACCCGGTACGGGTCCGATATAGGGGGTTAAGTTGCGGGTTAGGCAGACCAGCCCCGACCAGTGATCAGTGATTTCGACGTCGGCCCAGGCGGGAAACATCTGGCGAAAATCTGCCTTGATCTTGCGCGCTGCCGCCTTATTTGCGCGGGCGGTTGCAAAAATACCGCCGCGCATCCCGAACAAAAAGCGCCCATCGGGCATGAGGCGGAAATAATGTAGCAGTTCGCGGCTGTCAAACGCCATTTGAAGGCTGGTCCAGCCCTGTGCCGCCTGCTCGCTGGCTGTCAGCGGCCGGGTCACAATAATACTTGATTGAACAGGTAAATACCGGCCGCGCATCCAATCTGGCAAATGATCCGAAGAATAGCCGTTGGTGGCAAAAATGACTTTTTCTGCGGTGATTTGGCCTTGCGGTGTGTTCAGGCTGAACGCCTGATTTTTTTGCAGTTTGGTGACCGGACTATTGGCAAAGACTATGGCCCCGGCGCTCTGTGCGGCACATAATAGGCCATTTGCGTATTTGCGGGGATTGAGGGCAAAACCAATCGGAATGGTCATTGCGCCGTGAAATGGACCTGTCATGCCATGGGCGCTCAGATGTGGAGCACTGATATAGTGGGCCTCGACGCTATAATTATTCTTGATGTCAATGGCCTGCCGGCGCAGCGCCGTCATATCTTGCGGGCGGTGGGCCAAAACTGTTTCACCGTTTGAATGGCAATCCGCTTTGATGCCATGGCGAGTAATCAAATCCGCGACACAGTTAACGGCGGCTTTCTAGCTGCGCCGAAAGGCAGTTTTGCCCGCATTGCCAAAGCGGGTGACAAGCGTTTTATCACTGGCTTTTGCGCCCCCCAGACAGCAAAAGCCGCCATTGCGCCCGGAGGCCCCCCAAAAGGGCGTCTCGGCGTCGACAACCGCCACCTCAGCCCCGTCCTGTGCCAGATGTAATGCGGCCGATAGTCCAGTATAGCCGGGCGCCAATGACCGCCACATCCACTTTGCGTGATCCGCTCAACGGCGGGAGTTGCGGCAAGGGGACAGACCGGTCCCAAAAGCAATTTTTGATGGGTTCGGGCCCGTAGGCATAGTCTTCGTAAAGGCGCTTCATTCCTGTCCACGCTCTGCGGCTTGTTCTTCGCGGTGCTGGCGCAGGCTGGCCCGTTTGGATGTTACAGAGGCGCTGATGACGCCGATGGTGACCACTGCGATCATCAGCGTTGACAGGGCGTTAATTTCCGGGCTGACACCAAGTCGGACAGCAGAGAAGATTTTAATTGGCAGGGTGGTTGCCGAGGGCCCGGCGGTAAAGCTGGCAATCACCAGATCGTCCAGCGACAGTGTAAAGGCCAACAGCCAGCCTGAAATCACCGCCGGTGCGATAATCGGCAATGTAACAAGGCGAAAAGCCTCAAACGACGAACACCCCAGATCTAGAGCGGCCTCTTCCAACGAGCGATCGAAACTGACCAGCCGCGCCGAGACGACGACTGAGACGTAGCACATTGAAAACGTGGTGTGGGCCAAAATGATCGTCAGCACCCCGCGGTCAAGCCCAATCCCAATAAACAAAAGCAGCAGAGATAGGCCGGTTATAACCTCTGGCATTACCAAGGGGGCATAGATCATCCCCGAAAACAGCACCCGTCCCCGAAACCGTCCGCCGCGCACCAGAACATAGGCTGCCATCGTGCCCAACACTGTGGCCAGACAAGAGGACATAAGTCCCACTTTGATTGTGACCCAAGCTGCATCAAGAAAGGCTTCGTTCTGGAACAACTTGCTGTACCATTTGGTGGAAAACCCCGCCCAGACGGTCACCAGCTTGGAAGCATTGAATGAATAGATAACCAAAATGACCATTGGCAGATATAAAAACGCAAAACCCAGCGTCAAAGACGTGACATTGAACCAACTCATTCGTCTCATGTGTCGGCCTCGCGCTGGTTCTGCTGGTTGCGTTGGAACAGCAATATCGGGATGATCAAAATCACCAGCAGCACAATCGCCACCGCCGAGGCCACTGGCCAATCACGATTTGAGAAAAACTCTTCCCAAAGAATTTTCCCGATCATCAGTGTTTTTGATCCTCCAAGCAATGACGGGATCACAAATTCGCCCAGGGCGGGAATGAAGACCAAAAAGCAGCCGGCGATGATGCCGTTTTTCGCCAATGGCACAGTGACCAGCCAGAACGCCACAAGGCGAGAGCAGCCAAGGTCTTCGGCAGCTTCCAGTAGGGATTCGTCAAGCTTTTCCAAAATCGAATAGATGGGCAAAACCATGAATGGCAGATAGGTATAAACGATGCCGATATAGACCGCCGTTGGTGTGTTCAGGATCATCAAAGGCGTGTTTATTACCCCCAGCCAGAGTAGTAATTGATTTATCAAACCCTCTTGGCTCAGTAACCCCATCCAAGCATAGACCCGGATTAGAAAACTGGTCCAAAACGGTAAGATTACCAACATAAGCAGCGTCGGCTGCCATTCGGTCGCTGCGCGTGCCATGCCATAAGCGAGAGGAAAGCCCACCAACAGGGTGATTATGGTTGAAAGTGTGGCGATTTTTAGGCTGGATAGGTATGCCTTCCAATACAGGTCGTCAGTTGTCAGAAAGATATAGTTCTCTATGTCTAACTGAGACAGAAATTCTACAACCCCGGCCCAGCCCGCGCTCAGATCAAGATAGGGGCTATAGGGGGGGATTGAGAGTGCATATTCCGACAGTGAAATTTTCATCACGATCAGAAACGGCACCAGAAATAGCGCCACAAGCCAAAGGTATGGAATTGCAATCAGGGTCAGGCGGCGCATATCAACCCTCCAATAAAATGCCGCCTGTGGCGGACCAACTCAGCCATACCGTATCCTCCCAAGTGAACTTGCGGCGGGCAATCCGGCGAGTGTTTGCGGTTTGTGCCTTGAGCATCTGCCCATTGGGTAATTTTACGTGATAGGTCGAGATATTACCGAGATATGCGATGTCAATAATCTGCCCTTGCACGATATTGGCCCTGTCATCTGACGCCTCTGGCCGGTCAGACCAGATTGATATCTTTTCAGGGCGAATGGCGAAATGCACGCTTTGGTTTTTGTTGAAATTACGGGTGCTTGTGCCGATAATTGGCGGCTGCCCCTCTGCCCAATTGATATGAACTCGGTCTCCTCGCAGATCTGCGCGGCCTTGAATGATATTCACATCTCCAATGAAATCAGCTACATAGACAGAGTTCGGTGCCTCATAGATGCGGTCGGGCGTGTCCACCTGAATCAAGCGGCCCTCATCCATCACGGCAACTCGGCTGGCAACCGTCATCGCCTCTTCCTGATCGTGGGTGACAATGACAAAGGTCGTGCCGGTCGTTTCCTGAATATCCATCAACTCAAATTGCGTGTCCTGACGCAGTTTTTTATCAAGCGCCCCCAGCGGTTCGTCCAGCAGCAACAGCTTGGGGGCTTTTGCCAAAGATCGGGCCAAGGCCACCCTCTGGCGCTGTCCTCCCGATATTTGATGGGGTTTACGGCGCGCAAATTTTTCCAACCGGGTCAGTCTGAGCATTTCGTCTACTCGGTCCGTCAAAAGGTCTTTAGCCATGCCTTCGCGGCGCAGGCCAAAGGCAATATTTTCCCAGACCGACAGATGCGGAAACAGCGCATAGGATTGAAACATCATATTCACGGCCCGCTTGTTCGGGGGTACTGGCCCGATATCTTCACCCGCCAGTCGGATGGTTCCAGCTGAGGGGGGCTCAAAGCCCGCAAGCATCCGCATCATGGTGGTTTTGCCGCAGCCTGACGGCCCGAGAAGGGCGAAAAATTCACGTTCGAAAATATCGAGGCTAAGATCATCAATGGCCACAAAACTGCCAAAGCTCTTGGTCACGCTCTGAAACTGTATCAGGGGTTTCTCATCGGGGTCTGTCCAAGGAGAAAACTGACATCCTGCAGAGGGTTGTGCCATTTAAAATATCCATTTTACAAATAGGTCCGCGCCGTCTGGGCGCAGACCCATATTCAGATGTCCTCAGATCGGTTACACACCAGATTTGATTTTTGTCCACATGCGGGTCACGATCCGCTGTATTTTTGGACTGTAAGGGCGTGTGGTGAATAAATTTTCAAGCGTTGCCGCATCCGGATAAATCGCGGGATCGCCGATGACATCCTCCTCAAGCAGCGGCTGTGAGGCGGCATTGCCATTGGCATAATACACATAGTTCGACGCATCAGCCATATTCTGTGCGTCCATGATGAAGTTCAAAAATACATGTGCACCATCTGGATTTGGCGCATCTGTTGGGATGGCCATTTGGTCAAACCACATCTGCGCACCTTCTGTGGCGGCATTATAGGCGACCTCTACGCCGTTTTCGGCCTCATCGGCACGATCCCGCGATTGTAAAATATCGCCCGACCAACCCACGGCGACGCAGATATCACCATTGGCCAACGCATTGATATATTCCGAGCTGTGAAATTTTTGAATATGTGGCCGGATGGCCATAAATACATCCTCGGCCTTGGCAAGAACTTCCGGGTCATGGCTGTCTGGATTTTCACCAAGATACTGTAACGCCATCGGGATCATTTCGGTCGGAGCGTCAAGAAAATGTACGCCACATTCGGCCAGTTTTGCCATATTTTCCGCCTTGAACACCAGATCAAGCGATGTGATTGGCGCATCTTCGCCCAAAAGTTCGGTGACTTTTCCCACGTTCACGCCAATGCCGGTGGTGCCCCACATATAGTTAATTGAGTAGGCGTTGTCGGGATCGTATTGTTCAGTGCGGTCTGTCACCACATCCCACATATTGGCGATGTTGGGCAATTTTGCCATATCCAGTTTCTGGAAGGCACCGGCACTGATCTGGCGCTGCAGGAAGGTGCCTGACGGCACAACCACGTCATACCCCGATCCGCCCGCAAGCATTTTTGTTTCAAGCAGTTCGTTACTGTCAAAAACGTCATAAATCAGATTCAACCCGGTATCAGCTGTGAATTTTGTCAGTAGAGCCTCATCGATATAGTCAGACCAGTTATAGACCCGAACGTCTTCGGCGAGCGCAGATCCGGCCAGCAAGGCGAGTGTGGCGGTTGCGGGAATTAGGTGGTGTTTCATTTCAGTCTCCTGTTGGATCTTGCGGCATTTAATGAGCCATACGCAATATTTGATCAAATGTTGCGCTGAATAGCAACAAATAATGTTTTCATGCGGTGGTGGAACTGGCAAGTGGTATGATAGATGATCATAAATAATGCAAATCTGAGGGCAGGGACAGTGCGATGATAAAGCCGCAAAAAAATGGTGCTGGTTTGCCGACGCACGAACTTGTCTATCGACAATTGCGCGATATGGTTTTGTTCGGGGAACTACTGCCTGGGCAAGCAGTAACCATTCAGGGGTTGATACTGCATTTATCCGCAGGCATGACCCCTGTTCGGGAAGCGTTGCGGCGCT
>Ga0209199_1003322_pt1 | contig 16125 bp, 12 predicted proteins | sample COGITO_mtgs_1105_7_FD_184805 | JGI IMG/M metagenome (GOLD analysis project Ga0209199, IMG submission 184805) | Pelagic marine microbial communities from North Sea - COGITO_mtgs_110523 (SPAdes) (version 2) | ecosystem: Environmental > Aquatic > Marine > Epipelagic ...
CATAAATTGTAAAAATAATAGCTCCTGTAATAGCTGTATAAAAAATTGAAGCAAAAGGATCATTGTTTCCAGAAATTAATTTAGTGAAAAATTGATAAAGAGCCCAACACAATGGAGGCACAAGTGGAAAAATTAATTCAGGACTTAAAACTTTCATGCTTGGACCAAGTGAGAATATGATACATCCAAAACTCATTACCATTAACAATAAACCTTTTAAGCTCAAAACATCTTTTAAAAAAATTGCTGACAACATTGCAACAATTAATGGTGCGGAGAAAAATACTACATAAATATCGACTAAATCAAATCTTTGTAGAGAATTGAACATAAAAAAAGTAGCTGTAACCATTAATATGGATCTTAATATCTGAATTTTAAAATTTTTTGTTAAGTTTATCTTTGGCCTAAAGATTAAAAAATAAACTCCCATAGCTACAAAATGAAAGAAAAACCTCCCCCAAACAGCTTGAGTAATCGGCATCACTCCTCCCAAATATTTTGCTAAAGAGTCCATACAAACAAACATTAAAAAACCTGATGATGATAATAAAATTATCTTTAATAGAGGGGCTTTTTTATTTTGTGTCATTAGTTGAATAAAGAATAAATTTTTTTATAAAAAATATTTACATTACCACGCCAACTTGCCAAGGGTTAAACTCTTCATCGCCATAGCCATTAAGCTCACTTTTGGTAGGACTACCAGAGGCAGTAGAAATCACTAGTTCAAAAATTTTTTTTCCAACTTCTTCTATTTCTTCTTTACCTTCTATAATTGTCCCACAATTAATATCCATGTCCTCAATCATCTTTTCATACATAGTGGTGTTAGTTGATAGCTTTAAGCTAGGCGCAGGCTTACACCCAAAACAAGAACCTCGTCCAGTTGTGAAACATATTACGTTTGCACCAGACGCTACTTGACCTGTTACAGAAACAGGATCGTAACCTGGCGAATCCATAAAATTAAATCCTTTGTTTTTTAAGGGTTCAGCGTAACTTAAGACATCTTCTAAAACAGAATTTCCACCTTTAGCAACTGCACCTAATGATTTTTCAAGAATTGTTGTTAGCCCACCTTTTTTATTTCCTGGTGCCGGATTATTATCCATAGAGCTATTATTTATAGATGTGTAGTGCTGCCACCATTTAATTTTAGCTATTAGTTTATCTGCTGTTTCTTGTTTATTTGCTCTATTAATCAATAAATGTTCTGCACCATAAATTTCTGGTGTTTCTGATAAAATAGAACTACCCCCTTGCTTAACTAGCATATCAGCCGCGACTCCCAAAGCAGGATTTGCCGAAATTCCTGAATAACCATCAGACCCTCCACATTGTAGTGCTAAAGTTATATTATTAACTGATAAAGGTTCTCTTTTTACATTATTCGAAATAACTAATAGATTTTTGATTTCACTTAAAACTTTATCAACAATTTTTTTTGTTCCACCTTCATCCTGTATTGTTAAAAAGTGAACACGATCATGCTGTTTTACATTATCTTTGAATATATCAACTTGAGCACACTCACAGCCTAATCCTAATACAAACACATGTGAAAAATTTGGGTGATTTTTAAAACCATCAATTGTTCTTTGAAATATTTGCATTCCTTCACTTTCTGTATTCATTCCACATCCAGTTGAGTGAGTTATTGGCACTATTCCATCTATATTTGGAAAATCCTCTAAAATATTACTTTGTTTAATTTTTTCAGAAATCATCTTAGTAACAGTAGCAGAACAATTTACCGTACTTATGATTCCTATATAGTTCCTTGTAGCTACCTGACCATTGTCTCTCATTATACCGTTGAAAAATAATTCACTTTTTTCATTTATAATTGATTTCTTTTCTATAACTTTAAATTTTCTATCAAAATCTTTAAACTCTAAATTATGTGAGTGAACATGTTCGCCAGGATTAATATTTTTAGAGGCAAACCCTATAATCTGGTCATATTTGATAACTGGATCACCTTTATTTACAGTCTTCAAACAAATCTTATGACCAAAAGGTATGTCATCAATACTTGAAATATTTTGACCTTCAATTTTTGTTTTAGCTGGAATTATAAATGGTGTGACAGCAACGTTGTCATTTTTGTTTAAAACTATTAGATTATTTTGCATTTTATAATATAGTTTAATAAATTATAAGTAATATAACAAAGGATATTTCCAATAAAATCTTTTAATTATGCGAAAAAAAAATTTAAGAAGCCGACAATGGTTTGATAATCCTAAAGACCCTGAGATGACAGCTCTATACCTTGAGAGATATCTAAATTATGGTTTAACAAGAAAAGAATTACAGTCTGGTAACCCAATTATTGGTATAGCGCAATCTGGTAGTGATTTATCACCATGTAACAGACATTTTCTGTCTTTGAGTAATAGAATTAAAGATGGAATTAGAAGAGCAGGAGGTATTCCAATGGAATTTCCAACTCACCCAATTCAAGAAACTGGAAAAAGACCAACAGCAATGCTTGATAGAAATTTATCTTACTTATCTTTAGTCGAGGTTCTTTATGGCTATCCAATTGATGGAATAATTTTAACAACTGGTTGTGATAAAACAACTCCTGCTGCATTAATGGCAGCTGCTACAGTAAATATTCCAGCAATTGTTTTATCTGGAGGTCCAATGTTGGACGGAGTTTACAAAGGTAAGTTAGCTGGATCAGGAATGGTTGTTTGGGAAGCAAGAAAACTTCTTGCTAAAGGTGAAATTAATTATGATGAATTTATGGATATGGTTGCATCATCTGCACCAAGTATAGGTCATTGTAATACTATGGGAACAGCATCATCAATGAATTCAGTTGCAGAAGCTTTAGGAATGTCTTTAACAGGATGCGCTGTAATCCCAGCACCATATAAGGAAAGAGAGCAGATTTCTTATGAAACTGGAAAAAGAATAGTGTCTATGGTTCATGAAGATCTTACACCATCTAAGATTATGACACGTAAAGCATTTGAAAATGCAGTCATTGTTGCAAGTGCTATTGGTGGCTCTAGTAACTGTACAACTCACTTAAGTGCAATTGCAAAACACATGGGAATTAAATTTGACTTATCTAATTGGCAAAAATTAGGACATGAAATTCCGTTATTAGTAAATTGCCAACCAGCCGGTGAATATTTAATGGAAAGCTTTTATAGAGCGGGGGGAGTTCCTGCTGTTATGCAAGAGTTAATAAAGCATAAAAAGATCCACACTAATATAATGACTGTCTCAGGTAAGACTGTTGGTGTTAATTTAAAAAGAAAAATAGAAACTGACAATAAGGTTATAAAAACTTTTAAAGATTGTTTAACTGAAAAAGCTGGATTTTTAGTTATGAAAAGTAATTTTTTTAATAGCGCAATAATGAAAACTTCAGTAATCAGTAAGGACTTTAGAGAAAGATACCTTTCAAATCCCAAACACCCTAATGCTTTTGTTGGTAAAGCAGTAGTTTTTGAAGGTCCCGAAGATTATCATAAAAATATTAATAATAAAAAGTTAAACATAGATGAAAATTCTATTTTGATAATAAGGGGGTGTGGACCAGTTGGTTACCCTGGTGCAGCAGAAGTGGTTAATATGCAACCTCCAGCACATTTATTAAAAAAAGGAATAAATGCTCTTCCAACATTAGGTGATGGAAGACAAAGTGGAACCTCTGAAAGTCCTTCAATACTTCATGTCTCTCCTGAGTCTGCTGTGGGTGGTGATTTATTAATTGTTAAAACAGGTGATGAGATAAAGATAGATTTGAACAAAAGAAGAGTAGATCTATTAATATCACAATCAGAATTTAAGAAACGTAGAAAGAAAAAAAAGTTACCTAAACTTGAAAACCAAACACCTTGGCAAGAAATATTTAGAGATACAGTTGGACAATTAGATGATGGAGCTTGTATTAAATCTAAGGGTGTGTATTTAGATATTACCAACAAAAAAGGACTACCAAGAAACTCACATTAATATGAAACCAAAAATTTTAGTAACAAGAAAATTATCAGATGGTGCAGAGGCAAAATTAAAACAAGATTTTGATGTAACACTTAATCTTAAGGATGAACCCATTCCAACTGATGAACTTATAAAGTTGGCAAATGAATATGATGGTTTTATTTCAACTGGATTTGATAAAATAGGTGAAGAATTTTTTAAAGATCTAAATGGAAAGTTAAAAATAATTGCTCAAGTTGGTGTAGGGTATGATAATATTTCAATAAAATCTGCTGAAAGTAAACAAATTAAGATAACGAATACACCAAATGTATTAAATGAAGCTGTTGCTGAAACAACTATTCTTTTAATCTTAGCTGCTTCAAGAAGGATTGGAGAGGCTTACAATTTAGTTAGATCTGGAAAATGGAAAGATCAAAAACCTGATTTAACAAAATTTATGATAGGAAATTCAGTTACAGGTAAAACACTTGGTATAATTGGTATGGGTAGAATTGGTAGAATGGTTGCAAAATGTGCAAAAGCATTTGGAATGAAAATTATTTACTTCAATAGAAATAAATTATCTGAGGATTTAGAAGATGGAGCAAAATATTTTTCTGATATTAATTCAATGATGCCTGAGTGTGATTTTGTAAGCATACATACTCCAGCTACAGCTGAAACAAAACATATATTAAATGCTACCACTATTAATTTATTACCAAAGCATGCTGTTGTTATAAACACATCAAGAGGCTCAACTATTGATGACGAGGCTTTAATAAACGCTCTTCAAAATAATAAAATTTATGCTGCGGGACTAGATGTTTTTAATAACGAACCTAATCTAGACGAGAGATACATGAAGCTAGACAATTGTTTTGTTTTACCTCATGTTGGAAGTGCAACACATGAAACGCGCTTAGCAATGAGTATGATGGCTGTAGATAATATTTTTTGTTATTTTAATAATAAGCCACTGTTATCTAAAGTAGTTTAATTCAAAGCAACTTACAGTTGTTATTTCCACTTAATAATTATATATAATACTTATACATACTTACATACACATTTCTAATTCATATAACTTTTTACTTTGTTTTTATTTCTCTTTGTGTTTTAGTGTGCACTTAAATAAACAAACCGAGAGGGAAAATAATGTTTAAATTAATAACAAAAACTATAGCTGCAGTAGCTATTGTTTCAGTTGCTTTATTTGGCTCTGCTAACGCAAAGACTTTAAAGATTGAAACACACTTTACTGCTAATTCACCAAATGGTGAAGTTGCAGCACAATTCGCTAAAAACGTAGAAATGTTTTCTGGCGGAAGCTTAAAAGTAGAAATGTTTTATTCATCTTCAGTTTCAGGAAAATCTGCTGAAGTATTTAATTCTGCACAAACTGGAATTATTGACTGTGATATGACTGGTGCTGGTTACCAAACTGGTAAGAATGCAGCATTTCAATTTGCAGGTGATGTAATGGGTGGATACGATAACCCTTATCAACAATATGATTTCTTAAAGTTCCCTGGAGCTCAAGATGCTGTTGATGCATTATACAACAAGTATGGAATGACATTAATTGGTTGGTGGATACCTGGACATGAGTCACTTATTTCAAGTGTTCCAATTCCAGATGTTGCTTCAATTAAAGACTTTAAATTTAGATCACCTCCAGGAATGGAAAGCATGATCTTTGCTGAGTTAGGTGCTAAACCAATCGTAATGGATTTTGGTGAAGTTCCAACAGCTTTACAAACTGGTCTAATTGATGGTGCTGACTACTCTAGTTTAGCTACTAACACTGCAGGTGGACACTATGAGCAAAATAAATATGCTACATATCCTGGTTTCCACTCTATGCCGGCTGACCACTTAGCTTGTAACTCTAAAGTTTGGAAAAAACTTAAGAAGCATGAAAAAGGTGCTATGAAAGCTGGAATAGAAATTGCTGGTAGAACTATCACTAGCTTAGTTGAGAGAAAAAACGCTGAAGCTGTTAAGCAATTAGCAGGTATGGGTGTTACTCTTCATGACTGGGCTCCATCAGAGAGAGCTAAATTCAGAGCTTCTGCATTAAAAGCTTGGGAAACTTGGAAGACAAAATCTCCTGAGGCTGCTCAACTTATTGAGATGCACAAAGCTTACATGAAAGCTAACGGTATCCTATAATTTATAGTTTACTAGAAATCTTGAAGGGCCTGAAAAGGCCCTTCTTTTTTCAAATAAAAAATTATGCTTGATAAATCTTTACAAGAACAAACTGAAAAAGTTGCAAGCAAAGATGATTTTCCAATCAATTGGATAGACAGAATTACTTTATTCATAAGTCACGCAATTAAATATTTAATTCCAGTTATCGTTATTGTGATGATGTATGAAATTTTTATGAGATATATTATGGAAAAACCAACAATGTGGGTAAATGAACTATGCCTATGGTTAGCTGGTATTATTTACTTAGTTGGAGGAATATACGCTACAAGACTTAGAAGCCACATAAGAATTGTTATGTTGTATGATTATGTAGAAAGGCCAACCCAGAGAATTTTTGATTTAATAAGTGCAATAGTAGTTGTTACCTTTGCTATGGCTGTAATTTATGGTGGTTGGGAAGACGCACACAGATCATTTACAACATGGGAAAGATTTGCAACCTTTTGGGATCCACCAATACCTGCAACTATGAAGCCACTAACACTAATTTGTGTATTTCTTATTGCAGTTCAAACAGTGAATAATTTAATTATTGATTGGAAAAATCCAAAAGAAAAACAATACGACCCAGTTAAAGATTTAAAATAAAATGGATATAGGAACACTCTCATTAATCGTCATAGCTGGATTGCTTGTACTCATAGCTATTGGTGTACCACTTGGTTTTGCATCAGGTTTTATGGCTGCAGTTATAGTGATTGTGAATATTGGTGAGCATGCATTAGGTATATTACTTTCAAGATATTATTCTCTTGTTGTAACTTATTCTTTTTTATCAGTTCCTTTATTTATATTTATGGCCTCCTTGCTTGAACGCTCGAATATAGCTAGAGATTTATATGACGCTTTAAATGCTTGGTTAAGAAAGACTAGAGGTGGAGTAGGTGTTGTTACAGCAATCATGGCAACCATAATGGCTGCGATGAGTGGAATTATTGGGGGAGAAATAGTTTTATTAGGATTGATTGCATTGCCTCAGATGTTGAGACTTAAATATGACCAAGACATGTCTATTGGAATTATATGTGCATCAGGTTCTTTAGGAACAATGATACCACCGTCTATCGTTTTAATTATTTATGGTTTAACAACTCAAACCTCGATCACGATGTTATTTCAAGAAGCAATAGTTCCAGGTTTAATGATTTCAGGTTTAATAATTACATACATTCTAGTTCGAACAAGAATACAACCACATCTTGCACCATTAAGTGATGAACCAGCTTTAACTTTGAAAGAAAAAATATCTTACTTACCGGGAGTTTTACCACCTATCGCAATCGTAGTTATTGTTTTGGGTTCTATTTATTCTGGTATCACAGGAATTACTGAAGCAGCAGGAATGGGTGTTGTTGCAACATTAATCATAATTTATTTTAGAAAAGAATTAACATGGTTTTTATTTAAAGATGCATTAGTCAGAACTTTCAAAGCATCTGGAACAATTTTAACAATTACATTTGGCGCAACTACTTTAGCTGGAGCTTATTCTTTAGCAGGTGGCCCAACTTATGTTGCAGAAACGATTTTAGCTTATGATTTAAGACCCATGTATTTAATTTTTATGATGCAAATAATGTTTTTAATATTAGGAGCATTTATGGATTGGGTTGGAATTGTTTTATTGGCAATGCCTGTATTTTTACCAATAGTTTTAGCGCTTGGTTTTGACCCTATTTGGTTTGGAATATTGTTCTGTGTAAATATGCAAGTTTCATTTTTAAGTCCACCATTTGGTCCAGCAGCCTTTTATTTAAAATCTGTTACTCCACCTCACATATCATTAACAGATATTTTTAGAGGATTTGGTCCTTTTATAGTAATTCAGTTGATTGTTTTAGCTTGCGTGATGTTCTTTCCAGAATTCACAACACAAAATTTCCACGAATTTAAACCCTCTAAATAATGAAAAAAATTGGTTTTATAGGCATAGGTTTAATGGGCCTACCAATGGCAATAAATTTATTAAAAGCAGGCTATAATCTTAAAGCTTTTAATCGAACTGAGAGTAAAGCCGAACCTTTAAAAGAGTTTGGTGGAATCATATCTAAATCAATTGAAGAAGTAGTGAAAGATAATGATATCGTTATTACTATGTTAACAGATGATAACGCTGTTGATGCTGTAATGAATAGTAAAGAATTTTTGAACAACATAAAAAAAGAAGCAACAGTTATTGATATGAGTTCTGTTAAACCCACAACAACAATATCACATGGAAATAATTTAAAATCTAAACATATAAATTATTTAGATGCTCCAGTTTCAGGAGGAACTATTGGTGCAGAAGAAGCCACTTTGGCAATTATGGTAGGTGGAGCACAAAATGTTTTTGATGAGGCTACAGAAGTTTTAAAAGCAATGGGCAATCCAACTCTTGTAGGACCATTATCAAGTGGACAAGTTTCTAAACTAGCAAATCAAATCATTGTTGGTTTAACAATAGGTGCTGTTGCTGAAGCAGTAACATTATGTGAAAAAGCTGGCGCTAATCCAAATAAAATGATTAAAGCTTTATCAGGTGGTTGGGCGGATAGTAAAATTCTTCAAACTCATGGAAAAAGAATGATAAATAAAGATTTTACTCCAAAAGGAAGAACTTCTGTTCATTTAAAAGATATGAATAATATTTTAGAGTGTGCCAATAGTTATAATACACATTTACCTATTTCAAATTTAGTTAAAGAAATGTATAAATCTCTTGTTGAAAATGGACATGGAGAAACAGATCATAGTTCTCTTTATAAAGAAATTGAAAGGATAAATAAAAAATGAGTGGAAGATTAGAAGGTAAAAAAATTATAGTAACAGCAGCTGGACAAGGAATTGGAAAAGCAACTGCTATAGCACTTCATAATGAAGGAGCCCAAGTTACTGCAACAGATTTAAATGATAAAACATTAGCTGATTTAAATAAAGAATATCCTAATATTAAAGTTCAAAAATTAGACTCAACAGACAATAATGCAGTATTAGAATTTTCAAAAACGTTAGATAAAGTGGATGTATTATTTAACGCCATTGGTTTTGTTCATCATGGATCTATTCTTGAATGTGAAGAAAAGGATTGGAACTTTTCTTTTGATGTGAATGTCAAATCTATGTACCAAATGTGTAAAGCAATTTTACCCCTAATGGTTAAGCAGAATGGTGGAAGTATAATTAATGTCTCGTCATGTGCCTCAAGTTTAAAAGGGTTTCCAAATAGATTTGTTTATGGAACTACAAAAGGAGCAGTAATTGGTTTAACTAAATCAATAGCTGCAGATTTTGTAAAACAAAACATTAGATGTAATTCTATTGCACCAGGAACGGTATTTTCACCTTCATGGCAAGATAGAGTAAATCAAAGTCCAGATCCAGTTCAAGCTAAGAAAGATTTTATAGCAAGACAGCCTATGGGAAGATTAGGAACTGCAGAAGAAATAGCAGCTGTAGCCGTTTATTTAGCAAGTGATGATGCAACATTTACAACTGGAACTACAATTTCTGTTGATGGTGGAATTTCAATTTAATTAATAAAAATAAGGAGAACTATGAAATTATTAAGAGTAGGACAAAAAGGAAATGAGAAACCAGCAGTTTTAGATGCAGAGGGTAAGATTAGAGACATTAGTTCACATATTAGTGATTTAAATCCTGACTTTGTCAATTTTGATACAATATCCAAATTACAAAATATAGACTTATCATCACTTCCGGAATTATCTTCAAGTGAGAGAATAGGTTCTTGTATAAGTAAGCCAGGTAAATTTGTTGCGATAGGTTTAAATTATTCTGACCATGCAGCTGAAACAGGTGCTGAAGTTCCATCAGAACCAATAACGTTTATGAAAGCTACAAGTTCAATTAATGGACCAAATGATGATATTGAAATTGTATCTGGTTCAACCAAACTAGACTGGGAAGTTGAGCTTGGAATTATTATAGGTAAAGAAGCCAAACATGTTTCGGAAGATAAAGCACAAGATCATATACTTGGATATTGCCTAGTTAACGATGTTAGTGAAAGAGAATGGCAAATTGAGAAAATGGGTCAATGGGTTAAAGGGAAATCCCATGATACTTATGGACCAATTGGACCTTATTTAGTTACTAAAGATGAAATTGCAGACATTAATAATCTTAAAATGAGTCTAGATTTAAATGGAAATAGAATGCAGACTGGAAACACAAGTACTATGATATTTAATGTGAATGTTATTGTTTCATATGTAAGTAAATTTATGTCTTTACAAGCAGGAGATATAATTACTACAGGAACTCCTCCAGGAGTAGGAATGGGAATGAAACCACAGTTATTTCTTAAAGCAGGAGATAGCATGAAATTATCAATCGAAAATTTGGGAGAACAAAACTCTAAAGTGGTTGCTTTATAGTTAGTTAATTGTGAAAATAACTTCTATTAAAAGTCATGTACTTAGATATGAGTTAGATGCTGAGTTAGGCTATTCACAACAATACTATAAACACCGTACAGCCCATCTCGTAGAAGTTCAAACTGACGAAGGAATTACTGGGTGGGGAGAATGTTTTGGACCAGGCAATATTGCTCTAGCAAATAAATATATTGTTGAAAAAGTTATCCAACCATTAATTGTTGGTGAAGACCCTTTAAATAAAGAATATATTTGGCATAAAGTTTACAATTTACTTAGAGATAGTGGGCAAAAAGGAATGCCTATTCAAGCACTATCAGGCATCGATATAGCTTTATGGGATATTCTTGGTAAGAAAACTAAAACTCCTCTTTATCAGTTAGTTGGTGGAAAGTGTAATGATCAAATTCCAGTTTATGGATATGGAATGATGTTACAGAAAAAATCAGTTGATGAGTTAGTTGAATTATTCAAAGAAGAGGCAAAACAAATTAAATCCAAAAACTTTAAAGCAATGAAAATGAAAATTGGACTAGGTCCAAAAGAAGATCTTAAATTAGTTCAAGCAGTTAGAGAAGCTATTGGAAAAGATTTTAAATTAATGGTGGATGCAAATCATGCTTATAATGTAAATGATGCTTTGTATGTTGGAAGAGGTTTGGATGAATTGGATATTTTTTGGTTTGAAGAGCCAGTAGCACCTGAGAATTATGATGGATACAAAGAATTAAAACAGAAAATAAATACTAATATTGCCGGTGGTGAAGCAGAATTTACAAAGTATGGTTGGAACGAGTTAATTAAAAACAAATGTATTGATATAGCTCAACCAGAAGTTTGTGGCCTAGGAGGTATTACTGAGTATTTAAAAGTATCGGCAATTGCTCAGGCAAATTTTATTCCAGTTATAAACCATGTTTGGGGATCGGCTTTAAGTATTGCTGTTAACTTACATTTGCTAATAGCGCAGCCTGATATGCCAGGTGGATTATTCCCATCAAAAGCAATGTTAGAATTTGATACAACAGAAAAGAATATCTTTATTACTGATCTCCCCAAGGAAGATTTTTCTATTTTAGAACAAGTAAAACAAAATAATGGGTTTGCCTCAATTACTGATAATCCAGGTATTGGAATAACACCTAATGAAAATTTTATTAAAGAATTTGAAGTTAATGAATAAAATTCAAACATCAGAACCGAAAACACTTTGGAAACTAAGATGTAAACTGGGTGAAGGAACTTTGTGGGTTAAAGAACATAATTCAATATATTTCGTAGACATTAAAAAAAAACAAATTTGCATTTTAAATACCAATAATAATAAAAAAAAAATATTTAAAGTTAATAAGGAAATAGGATTTTTAGCACATGTTAGAGACAATATTTTTATTTTGGGACTTCAAGGAGAATTACGAATTCAAAATTTAAAATCAAAAAAAATTATTAAATCAATCTTGATAGAACCAGATATTAAATTAAACAGAACTAACGATGGCAAAACAGATCCAGCTGGAAATTTATGGTTTGGCACAATGGATAACTTAGAGAGAAAAATTGAAAAAGGATCATTATACAAATTAGATAAAAATTTAATACTTACTAAAGTTGATACTAATTACATGATAACAAATGGTCCAGCTTTTATTGATCAGTACAATTTTTACCATACAGACAGTAGTAAAAAATTAATTTATAAAATTAAGATTAATAAAAAAGACAAAATTATAAGTAAAAAAATATTTAAAAAATTTCCTATAAAAGACGGCTCACCAGATGGAATGACACTAGACAAGAATCAAAATCTATGGGTAGCTCATTATCATGGTGCTTGTGTCTCTGTTTTCAATAATAAAGGAAACTTGATACATAGAATTGAACTTCCTGCAAAAAATATTACTAATTGTGCATTTGGAGGTAAGAAAAATTCTGAAATTTTCATTACCTCAGCAACAAAAGGAATGAATACCAGAGAGTTGAAAAAATATAGTTACTCTGGATTTTTATTTAGTGTAAAAACTAATACGAGAGGATTTTTACAAAAAAAATTTATTTTAAGTAATGAAAAAAAGAGATCTTTACTATGAAAGAATACCTACTAAGCTTTTAAGAGAGGATATAAGGTTATTAGGTACATTTCTTGGAAGAGTTATAAGAGATCAAGAAGGTTTAACTTTTTATAAAATAGTAGAAAGATTAAGGCTTTTATCAAAAAACACCTTATTAGATAAAAATAAAAGCAAAGTTTTTTTAAAAGTCTCAAAAGAAGTTAAAAAACTTAAACCAAAAGACATTTTCAGAGTAACACGATCATTTTCACATATTTTAAATTTAATGAATCTTGCTGAGTCTTTGGATGCATCTAGGAAACTGAATGAGTATGAAAATCCTTACTTTAAAAATAAAAATCAAAATATTTTCATTGAAGATATAATAAAAAATCTTTTTAAAGATAGAAATATTTCCAATAAAAAGATCTATGAACAAGCAACAAAACTAGATATTGGAATAGTACTCACAGCACATCCAACTGAAGTTAAAAGAAGAACCTTAATTCAAAAATATGCAAATTTAATAGAATTAATGGAACAGAGACATCTTTATAAAAAATACCCATCAAAAATATTAGAAATAGACAGAAAGATTTATACTGAAATAACAGTTATTTGGAAAACAGATGAATTGAAAAGATTAAAACCCTCACCACTAGATGAGGCTAAGTGGGGTCTGGCAGTAATAGAAGATAGTTTATGGGACACAATTCCAAAAGTTTATAAAAGATTAAATGATATTTTTAGAAAAAACTTAGGTAAAGATTTACCGCGTGGATATAGTCCTATTCAATTTGGTTCTTGGATGGGTGGCGATCGTGATGGCAACCCCAATGTTACTGCCGATATTACAAAAAAAGTAATTTTATTTTCTAGATGGCAGGCAGCAAAATTATATGAAAAAGAACTTACAAAACTAATTCAAGATTTGTCCATGAAAGAATGCTCTCCTAAGATAAAGAAAATCACAGGTAATAGCTTTGAGCCATACAGAGTTTATCTTAGACCTATTAGAGACAAGATAAGATTAACTTATCAACTAATTGAAAAACATCTAAATAATAATGAATCATTAAATGAGAAAAAATTACTAAAAGATAAAAATGAAATCTTAAAACCACTAAGAGAAGTTAGGGAGTCATTAAATTTAAATCGTGGTCAACATATTGCTAATGCAGATTTACTAGATCTTATTAGAAGAGTACGGTGCTTTGGAATAAATCTTGCTAGACTTGATATAAGACAAGAGTCAACAAGACATCAAAAACTCATTGCCGATGTTCTAGATAAAAAATATAAAATTAATTTTTCTAGCTTAAGTGAAAGTAAAAAAATTAATTTATTAAACCTATTAATTAAACAAAAAAAATACTTTATTAATAATCTAAAAATTAAACATAAAGATAATAAAGAGGTCTGGAATACCTTTAAACAAATATCAAAAGAACCTGAGCAATGTATGGGAGCGTATGTTATTTCCATGACTTCAAAGGCATCAGATATTTTATCAGTCTATTTTTTACAAAAACAAGCTGAAACTAAAAATTTATTAAGAGTAGTACCACTTTTTGAAACTTTAGATGATTTAAAAAATGCCAAAAGTGTTATGGAAAATATTTTCAAATTATCTTGGTATCGAAGGCTTATTAATCATAAACAAGAAGTGATGATTGGATATTCAGACTCTAGTAAGGATGCTGGAAAATTATCTGCCAGTTGGCATCAGTACAAACTACAAGAAGAATTAAGAAATCTTGCAAAGAAATATAAAATAGATCTAGTATTTTTTCATGGAAGAGGTGGATCTGCAGGAAGAGGAGGTGGACCCATTCAGGCAACACTTAAATCACAACCTGCAAATACAGTTAATGGCAAAATTCGAATTACTGATCAGGGAGAGGTTATTCAGCAAAAATATGGTTATAAACCTTTAGCTGAATACAATCTTTGTAGCTATATAGGCGCTGTTATGGATGCCTCATTAAATCCTCCACCAAAGTCTAAAAAAAACTGGCGCGAATTAATTGAAAAAATGTCAGAAATAGCAACATCTGCATATAGAAAAAATTTAAATCAAAGTGAAGATTTTATAAGATATTTTAAAACTGTTACACCACATAAATCTCTAGGTAAACTTGCTATCGGTTCAAGACCTACAAAAAGAAAGAATGTAGATAATATTCAAAGTTTAAGAGCAATCCCTTGGGTTTTTGCCTGGACACAAATTCGATTAATGTTGCCTGCGTGGCTAGGAACGACAGAAGCATTAAGATATGGGTCAATCAAAAAATTTTCTAAAACATTAACTGATATGGAAAAAAATTGGCCATATTTTGTGTCCACTATGGACATATTAGATATGGTAATTACAAAAGTAGATCCTGAAATTTCAATTATATATGAAAATAATTTAGCTGACAGTGCTTTAAAAAGAATTGGAAAAAAACTTCGATTTCAATTTGACGCATTGGTAAAATTACACAACAAGATTACACCTAAGGAAGTATTTAAAGAAAGAAAAGAATTTAGAAAAGCTTTATTTATAAGAAACAATTATACAGAAACTTTAAATATATTACAGGCAAATATTATGAACAAAATTAATAATAATAAATATAAAAAATTAGATAAAAAATTTCTTGATGATGCTTTAATGACATCTATTGCAGGTATCTCTGCTGCTATGAAAAATACAGGTTAAATGATTGAATTATTAATTGCCTTTGGGGCAGGACTTATAAGTTTTTTATCGCCATGTGTTTTACCTTTAATACCAGGTTATATTTCTTTTATAACAGGAAATTCATTGAATGAATTATTAGAAAGTAAAAAAATTAACATAAGACCGTTAATATTATTCACCTTAGGTTTCTCGTTTGTTTTTATTATATTTGGGGCAGCTGCTTCCTACTTAGGGCAAGTATTACTACAAAATTCAGAAACATTAAGAATAATTGCTGGTTTAATTATTATTATATTTTCTCTACAATTAATCGGAATTATAAATATTAATTTTTTAAATTTTGAAAAAAAGATTTATACCCAAAAAAATAATAATATTTGGTTTTCTTTTATTATTGGCATGGCTTTTGGCTTTGGATGGACACCTTGTATCGGTCCTATTTTGGGATCAATTCTTGCATTAGCCTCTACAGAAGAAACAGTATTTAAAGCTATAATATTACTTAGTTTTTATTCACTTGGGTTAGCAATACCTTTTATTTTATCAGGTTATCTAATGCAAAGATTTTTGATATTTTCTAAAAACTTTAAAAAGAATATTAATTTAGTCACAAAGGGTGGAGGTGTAATACTTTTAATTACAGGGGTTTTAATTTTAACAAACCAATTGCAAATATTAGGTTACTATATTTTAAACTATTTACCCTTTTTGCAAAACTTCGGTTAATAGGTTAATAACAAACTATACTTATGAAAATTTATCAAATTGACTCAAGTGCCAGAAAAGAAGGATCAAGTTCAAGAGCATTAGCAAAAAAATTATTAGATAAAATCAAAAAACC
>Ga0209199_1003328_pt1 | contig 16093 bp, 15 predicted proteins | sample COGITO_mtgs_1105_7_FD_184805 | JGI IMG/M metagenome (GOLD analysis project Ga0209199, IMG submission 184805) | Pelagic marine microbial communities from North Sea - COGITO_mtgs_110523 (SPAdes) (version 2) | ecosystem: Environmental > Aquatic > Marine > Epipelagic ...
CGTTCCTGAACTTCCGCTCGTACCACTAGAACCTGATGTTCCTGAACTTCCGCTTGAACCTGAAGAACCACTTGTTCCGCTACTACCACTTGTTCCTGAACTTCCGCTAGTACCACTAGAACCTGATGTTCCTGAACTTCCGCTAGAACCTGATGTACCGCTAGAACCCGATGTTCCCGAACTTCCGCTACTTCCTGAGGAACCACTACTACCACTAGAACCTGATGTTCCTGAAGAACCGCTTGTCCCTGAACTACCTGAACTACCTGAACTACCACTAGAACCCGATGTACCTGAAGAACCATCTATACCACTTGTTCCACTACTACCTGAACTTCCGCTTGAACCTGAAGAACCGGATGTACCACTACTACCTGAACTACCTGATGTACCAGAAGAACCGGACGTACCTGAACTTCCACTTGTACCACTAGAACCCGATGTACCACTACTTCCTGATGAACCGCTTGTACCTGAACTACCACTGCTTCCTGACGAACCACTAGACCCTGAAGAACCTGAACTACCGCTACTTCCTGATGTACCACTAGACCCTGAACTACCTGATGTACCACTTGAACCTGAAGAACCTGATGTACCACTACTTCCCGACGTACCTGAACTTCCTGATGAACCGCTAGAACCTGATGTCCCACTACTACCTGAAGAACCCGACGTACCACTTGAACCACTAGTTCCTGATGAACCACTCGTTCCACTACTACCACTTGAACCTGAACTACCTGACGAACCACTTGTTCCTGAACTACCTGACGAACCACTAGAACCTGATGTTCCACTACTACCACTTGTACCTGAACTCCCACTTGTTCCGCTACTTCCTGAAGTACCTGAAGAACCCGACGAACCTGAAGAACCGCTACTACCTGAAGTTCCTGAAGAACCACTACTTCCACTTGAACCTGAAGTTCCTGAAGAACCGCTACTACCTGATGTTCCGGAAGAACCACTCGTACCTGAAGAACCACTTGTTCCACTACTACCACTACTTCCTGAAGAACCACTTGAACCACTACTTCCACTAGAACCACTCGTACCTGAACTACCTGACGAACCACTTGTTCCACTACTACCTGATGTTCCTGATGAACCTGAAGTACCACTTGAACCACTACTACCTGATGTTCCCGAACTACCACTACTTCCTGATGAACCACTAGAACCTGAAGAACCTGACGTACCACTAGAACCACTTGTACCTGAACTTCCACTTGTACCTGAAGAACCTGATGTACCTGAACTTCCACTACTACCGTCTATACCACTTGTACCTGAAGAACCTGATGACCCTGATGAACCACTTGTTCCAGAGGAACCGCTTGTTCCACTTGAACCTGATGTCCCCGAAGAACCGCTACTACCTGATGTTCCTGAACTACCTGATGTTCCTGAAGAGCCTGACGTTCCACTACTTCCTGATGTTCCTGAAGAACCTGAACTACCACTACTACCTGAAGAACCTGAACTTCCACTACTTCCGGATGTACCTGAACTTCCACTTGTACCACTACTTCCTGATGTTCCTGAACTACCTGAAGTTCCTGAAGAACCACTACTTCCTGAACTTCCGCTTGAACCTGAAGAACCTGATGTTCCGCTACTACCTGAACTACCTGACGTGCCGGAAGAACCGCTCGTACCGGAACTTCCACTTGTACCACTTGAACCACTACTTCCTGATGTTCCCGAAGAACCACTACTACCTGAAGAACCACTACTTCCGGATGTACCTGAACTTCCTGATGAACCTGATGTCCCTGATGAACCTGATGTTCCTGAAGAACCACTAGTTCCTGAAGAACCTGATGTTCCCGAAGAACCGCTACTACCATCTATACCACTCGTACCTGATGAGCCTGAAGAACCTGAAGTTCCTGACGAACCACTCGTACCTGATGAGCCTGAAGAACCTGAAGTTCCTGACGAACCACTACTACCTGAAGTTCCCGAACTTCCTGAAGTTCCCGAACTTCCTGACGTTCCTGAAGAACCACTCGTACCACTCGTACCACTTGAACCACTACTACCTGATGTTCCTGAACTCCCTGACGTTCCTGAAGAACCTGATGTTCCCGAAGAACCACTCGTTCCACTACTACCTGACGTCCCTGAACTACCTGAACTACCTGAAGTACCACTAGAACCCGATGTACCTGAAGACCCATCTATACCACTTGTTCCACTACTACCTGAACTACCTGAAGAACCACTTGTCCCACTACTTCCGCTAGAACCACTTGTTCCGCTACTACCTGACGTCCCTGAACTACCTGAACTACCTGAAGTACCACTAGAACCCGATGTACCTGAAGACCCATCTATACCACTCGTTCCTGACGAACCTGAACTACCTGAAGAACCACTTGTCCCACTACTTCCGCTAGAACCACTTGTTCCGCTACTACCTGAAGTACCACTACTTCCACTCGTTCCTGACGAACCTGAACTACCTGATGTTCCTGAAGAACCACTTGTTCCACTACTACCACTACTACCTGAGGTTCCCGAACTTCCACTCGAACCTGATGTACCTGAAGAACCACTCGTTCCGCTACTACCTGAAGTACCCGAACTTCCCGATGAACCGCTTGTACCTGAAGAACCACTAGCTCCACTACTTCCTGATGTCCCTGAACTACCTGAGGTGCCCGAACTTCCTGAAGAACCTGATGTACCCGAAGACCCACTTGTTCCACTACTTCCTGACGTTCCACTACTTCCTGACGAACCTGACGTACCGGAACTTCCCGAAGTCCCACTTGAACCACTTGTTCCACTACTTCCTGACGTTCCACTACTTCCTGACGAACCGTCAATACCACTAGTTCCTGATGAGCCAGAACTACCTGATGTACCACTACTTCCTGATGAACCTGATGTTCCTGAACTACCACTATTTCCTGAAGAACCTGAAGTCCCTGAAGAACCACTACTTCCTGATGTCCCTGAACTACCTGATGAGCCATCTATACCACTTGTACCTGAACTTCCACTCGTACCCGAACTTCCACTCGTACCACTTGAACCGCTACTACCTGATGTACCGCTAGAACCTGATGTACCACTACTTCCTGACGTTCCTGAAGACCCACTTGTTCCACTAGAACCTGAAGAACCATCTATACCACTCGTACCCGAAGAACCACTACTTCCTGAAGAACCGCTAGAACCTGAAGAACCGCTAGAACCTGAACTTCCACTTGTTCCTGATGAACCTGATGTCCCTGAACTTCCTGATGAACCATCAATACCTGATGTACCACTACTACCTGATGAACCACTTGCACCTGAAGACCCTGACGTACCCGAAGAACCCGAAGAACCCGAACTACCTGATGTACCACTAGAACCTGCCGTACCCGAAGAACCACTTGTCCCTGAGGAACCTGATGTCCCTGAACTACCTGAATCACCGGATAAAACATGTGCAACATCACCTATTGTTGTTTTATATGATGAACCTTCAGGGCTTTGAGACGTATCACCTGTTACAACAATATGAATTAAATCGTTAAGCGTTACAGCGCTTGGGTTAAAAGTTCTATCTGTCAGTCTTTGATATATCGGCATCTTTTATTTTTATTTATAAATACTTTGATTTTTTATTTAAACACCTTCCCATTGATAAATTGCGTAATCCATAAATAAGAATTCGTTATAATCTTGAAATTGTTTAAAATAACCTGAACTACCACAATAAGAGATTTGAAATTTCTCACAACCAACACTATCTTGTATTAGAATACCCACAGACGGAGCACTATCAAATTGTGGGGGTAAAAGTATGACAACTGTTGACGACGGAGCAGAGTATAAAGTAGCAACTAATATACATTGATTTTGATACACATTACATGCATAAATATTCAAAGGGTATGTTGCACCTGAAACTGAGGTTATCTCTAATTGAGTCATATAATTTATTCTATAATTATTTTATACGTATTTCTATTTTTTATTAAATTTGTACTTAACGATGATTTTTCCGTTGGACACAAAAGGCTTGATGTCGGTGTTGGGGTTACACTCGATGTTGGTTCAGGGGTATTAGAATGACTTACAGTTGGAGTCATCGTTGGCGTCGGACATAATTCAGTTGTCGTAGGTGTTGGAGTTTGTGTTGTTGTCGGTGTTGGGGTCGGCGTTTTAGTAGATGTGGGTGTCGGTGTTGGTGTTGGTTGAGGTACATTTATAAAATACGTACAATTAGGTTCTATAACGTTTATAGTGTATGTACCATATATTTCTTTTGGGGGTGTTAATAAATAAGGTTTGAAAGTAAAAGGTAATGTAACCTCACCTAAATTTATTACCTCATCACTATTTGAAGGGTTAAATAAAATATCGGATATAAATCCGTCGTAGTTGTTACTTTCTATTATTATAAAATTAGACATATTTAAAAAATTGTTGTTGTCGTTGTTGTTGGATTATACGTTGTTGTTGTTGTTAAGTTTTGATTATTAATTATTTCATATCTAAAGTCATCTGTTTTACATGACTCAGTACTACAGTCAGGACAATCAGGGTTAAATAAATTAAACCTATCCTTTAATTTATAAAAATTATGTTTTATCTCAGGTGACGATAATGGTTCAACATACATTCTAAATTGTGAAATACCTCCCTCAAACGTCCCCGCAAAATTTTGTTCAATTAAAATATTAGTTTCTAAGTTACTAAAAGTAGTCCCACTTAAATCATTTGGGGGTAAACATTCCGGGTCCTGAATATAAGGACCTTTTTGAGTAGTCGGGATATTTGTTGTTGTCGTCGTGGTTGTCGTAGGATTGATTGTTGTAGTACAAGATGAAAAAGTTAAATTTTCTATTAACCCTTGAGTACCTCCACCCCATGAAATATTAAACGGTACACCAACTTGTTTTTCTTTTTCAGTATTTAAACCTCTTGGCACTACTTCCTCAAAATTTTCAATAGTATCAAATATTCTACCATTAACATATATTTTAAGTCTACCAACTCTATCAAATTTTTCAATTAACCATTTTTCATTTAAATTTGTAATTAAAATTTCTTCGGGTGTCGTACCACCTGTTTGGGTATAAGGTACCGTAATAAGAGAGGGTGTGTTATTGGCCAAAGATTCTAAATATTTTATTTCCGTAATATCACCAATACCACCTCTATACCACAAATCACAAGTATCTAACCAAGTATATCTCTCCCAAACAAAGTCAACTAAAAACCAATGTTCCTCATTTAAAAAATCAATATTTTCTTCTAAACATGTGTCGTATATTCTTTTTTCTGTACAATACTCCGTTATCGTATATCCTGTAGAATACACTATCTCTTTATTTTCACAAGTTCCTGTTGTTTCACAATCACCAGTAAAACTTAGTACTTTTACACCTATACTTGGGTTTTTAGGGTCACCACATAGTTTAAATGATAGAGCGTTTGACATTGAGTCATATATAGGGTCCGTTTCGCATGTACTTTGAATTGATTCAGTTTCACCATTACAATGTGATTGACATTCCCAACCACATGGTGATATGTCGGTAGGAGGACATCCGCAGGTTTCACAAACATATTCGTTAGTGGGTTTTGCTCCACATCTATGACAACCATAATTTTTATGTGAGTCATGTTTACCATCTTTACTTCTTGGTGGGTAAACAAAAACACATCTATCAGTTGAACCTAATAAACAACAAGAACATGTTTCTAAACAATTAGCCAAAGGTGTTGTTACTCTAGTATAACCCGAAATAGGCATACCGTCGGCATGATGGTAAAACTTATTTTCAGCTCTAGTACCAAAATAAAAAAAAGTGTTTTTATTTTCAGGATAAATTTCATTTAATGTTGTTTCACCACTATTAGGAAAATGTTTATTAACTAATCTAGGTTTTAACAACATTTCAACGGTCCACCCTTTATTTAATCGTTCAGGTATTACTTCATAATCAAAACCATACAATTTGTAGAATCCTTGATAAAAACCACCATATAATTCGTGATACTTACCTTCAGGTCCGACTTCACTAACAACTTCATAAAGTATTGTTTTATCAAAACCTGAAAATCTTTCATTAGTTGACGTATGACCGGTAACTTGAAACATTTTAAATCGTCTATCATAATATAAACGAGTAAATTTATATGAATCATCAAATAGACCTTGAGTAAATGTAATTGTTTCTCCCGACATTCTATCGACTAAACCATTATCAATACCTGTTAAACCAATATCACAAGATGAATTTGCCGAAAAACAAGTAAAATCTTCATCATCCATAGAATAAAAATTTTGAGAAATAAAAATATTATTTTCATTATATGTCTTATATTTTAAATCTAATGGTTGAACTGTTAACTTATTATCAATATCTATGTTAATAGGTAACTTAGGTCCGTAGGTTTCAGCAATCAAATAAGGCGAAAAAACCACCTCTTGATTATAATCTAATTCATCTGTGGTTAACGCGATATCATTTGATTCTAACGCAAATTTTAATTTAATACGGGGTCTTTGATATTGATTTATATTTTGCACTATATTTATATTTTACAATAAATACCATAAAACAAAGTATTTATATAAAAAATAAAAGATAAGATGAAATTCAATACAGAATACTTTAACAATAACACTTACTTCTTTTTAAAAGATAAGGGTGATACTATTTCCTTATATTACACTAGTGCCGATACTTTGTCGGAATCAAGAAAAAAGGATAAAAAAAAGGATTTTAATAAGAAAGATGAAAAAAAGATAAAAAAAATTATGTCTAAACATCTTAAAAATAAGACCACTGAGGAAGATATTGAAATAGATTTAAATAATATTGAAGGTGAAATTGAAGAAATAGTTGGTGACGATGGAAGTATGTTAAACTCAAGAATACCAAAATTAAATCAACGAACTCACCCTAAAAAGACTATGGACCAAACGGTTCCGGCATCAAGAATCACTAATGACCCATTAACTAGAGGGTATCGTACTTTTTACGGTGAGAGTGTAGTTAGGGAAATTGATTTATCAGGGGCTTTCGGTTATGAAGAGACTGAAGATATGGATTTTAAAGAAACTGTTAAAACTTTAAAAGATATGGGAGTGGAAAATGCTGTGGAACGAGCTAAAGAATTTGGAAAACTACCTAAATCTAAAGAAAAAGATGGTGAGTTAAAACAGAGATTATCTGAAAAGGAAAAAGTTGAGGAACAAAGAAAAAAATCATTGAAAATTATTGAAGATATATTAACTAAAAAATCTAAAAGTAATTCAGACCTATTATCTAAAAACGAAAAAGGCGTTAGTAAAATTTTAAAAAAGAATTTAGAAAATATTAAAAATCTTGCTGAAAAAGAAGGTATATCAATTTCAGAATTAATTAAAATTTTAAAAAAATAACATGAATAAAGACTTGTACGGAAATACCATATCTTTACCTGAAAAGGTTTGTGAATACCTTGAAACGTGTTTTAATTCTGCTAAAGGGTCAACAGAATCAACTGAGGGTTATAATAGAAATAAAGAATTAAGGGACAAGAGAGAAATAACGTACCAACAACTTAAAAGAATTAAAAATTGGTTCGAATCTTTCAATGGTAACCCAAATGATTTACCATTTATATTAAATGGGGGTGATTACATGAAAAATTGGGTTAATGAGACTCTTAGAACTATGAGAGACGATATACATACAACTAAAAAAAATAAGTCTGTAGTATTGCCCAATCAATTTATTAAGAATCATGAAAAAAATGGGATTAAACATTTAAACAGACCAAGCCAAAGTCACAAGTCAACGTCAAATAAATATGACACCTCGATAATGGAAAACTTAAACAGAATAAACGATATAATAACTAAAACAATATAATTATGCCAACATTAGAACCATTAGATTTTTCTCAACCAAAAAATGATTTATCAAACATCGCTAAATTGGAAAGAACTAAACTCATTCCTAAAAACGATTACGAAACAACAAATAAATATTCTTCAGTAAATCCCAACGCATTAGCCGATGGGGATAATCGAGGAAAAGGTACGGGTGGAGACTTAGATGTTCACAACAAAAATGCCGGTGCAATACAAGACATCGCAGAAAGAACTTCTTTAATAGTAGGAAACGAATTTAAACCATCTACACCTTATACAACACCAACCGCATAATGAAACTTTACAATACAGCTAAATCACTTATTTTAGAAATAGCGGCTAAAGACTCGGTAATTAATTCAATTAAGAATCGAGACGTTGTTGTTATTTATTACGATGGAGATGAGCCAGGTGGTAGAGGTTTACGAACCATAGAACCTGTTTGTTTAGGTGTAAGTAAAGCGGACAATGAAGTGTTAAGAGCGTGGGATTTAGAAGGAGCTTCACATACGGCGTATAAAGGTGAACAACCTATACCGGGGTGGAGGATTTTTAAACTAAATAAAATAAACTCATTTAAACCTACGGGCGAGAAATTTAACACACCTAGACCGGGTTATAACCCTAATGGTGATAAAACATTTAAGTCAGTAATAATTAACGCTAAGTTTGATGAAACACCTCAAACATCTAATGTAAATATTGATAGCATAATTTCAAATAAATTGAAAGAAATTGATAATACTTACAAAAGTAGATATGGTAACGACAATTATGACTTAGAAAAGGCGGCAGATGTTTATAGACAAATATATTCATCAATAGAAAACGAGACAGGTGAAAAATTAACAAAACCTAAAAGAGACGAAATACGTCCTAAAATTAAGAACGAGATAAAAAAAATAAGTAATAAATAAAGTAAAATGGGAACAGAACAAGATTTAATACAGAAATTAATGATTTCTAAAAAAATTATGGATAAACATAATCAGACGCCGAGAAGTATTAATTCCAATGTAAATACAACATCACCTGAGGTACAGTCGTTCAATACACCGAATGCAAGCTATAACATACCTAACGATATGAATATTTCAGGGGAACAAACACAAAATTTAAACCAACCTTATTTATCTGAAGCGTCAATACCCAAACAAAGTAGTGGTGAAATCACTGAAGATAAAATTTTAAATTCTAAATTACCTGATGAGATTAAAAAATTAATGATAGAACATCCTATACAACAACCTAATAGTGGTGGTCCTACATTGTCTAACGATTTAGTCGAAAAAGCATCTAAATTAATGAATAAAGGGTCTGTTAATAATGTCGTACAAGAATCAAATAGTCTGGTAAGTGCAATACCTAATAATTTTAGGGAAGTATTAAAGGAAGTCGTTACTGAGGTACTAACAGATAGTGGTGTTATTTCTGAATCATCGTCAAAATCTAATGAATTATTTACTTTTAAAGTAGGTAAACACATTTTTGAAGGTAAAGTCGTTAAAGTTAGGAAAACAAAGTAATCTATATTTTTATCAAAATAATAAAAAACCCTCCATTTATAATGGGGGTTTTTTTTTATGCGTATAGTTGATTAAATAACTTATTTCTATTATAATTAACTATAAATTATAAAATATGCAAGAAAAAATTAATGTGTTGGTAATACCTTCGGATACTAGTGGATGTTTTAAGTATAGGTCAGGTGACCCTCACACTTTTTTACAAAAACTTTATCCTAAAGAATTTCATGTGGATATTAATTATAAACCAAATTTTGGTGATTTAAATTTGGTTAAGAAATATCAGATTGTTCATTTTCACAGAAATATTGGACATGATTATGAGGCAACCCCTAAAATTATTAAATACTTAAGAAGTATGGGTGTAATCACGATTATGGATATTGACGATTATTGGTCACCCGGACCGGAACATCCGATACATAAAATAATTATTCAACATGGTATTAATAAAAAAATTATTAATAATATGAAATTGGTTGATTATGTAACAACTACAACTTCACTATTCGCATCTGAAATAAGTAAATTTAATAAAAATGTTGTAGTATTCCCTAACGCAGTCGACCCGTCCGAAAAACAATTTAATGAACCAACATTACCATCAGATAAAATTAGAGTAGGTTGGTTAGGGGGGTCTTCTCATTTACATGATTTAGAATTACTTAATGGTTTTATAAGTAAAATGGGTAGAGAAAACCAAGAAAAAGTTAAAATGGTTGTTTGTGGTTTTGACACTAGAGGTACTGTCACCCAAATTAACCCACAGACTAATGAAGAGACCAAGAGAGATATATTACCTCACGAAACAGTTTGGGCTAAATATGAAAAGATATTTACAAACAACTATTCAATAGTCGATGATGATTATAAGAAAAACCTAATGGAATTTACTAAATCACCATACAAATCAGATTATGAGTTACCATATGAAAGAGTATGGACAAAACCTGTTACATCTTACGCAATGAATTATTCCAAGTTTGATATCTCTTTAGCTCCGATTAAAGACCATATGTTTAACCGTATGAAATCTCAACTAAAAGTAATTGAGGCAGGATTTTATAAAAAGGCTTTAATAGCGTCTGATGTTGGTCCATATAAATTAGATTTGGAACATTGTTTAAAAAATGGTAATTTTGTTAAAGGAAATGCGATATTAATCCCGACTCAAAGAAATCATAGTGATTGGGGTAAAGCAATAAAAAAATTAGTCGCAAATCCTGAAATGATAACAGAGTTAGGGGAAAGACTTTACGAAACTGTTAAAGATAAATATGATTTAAATAACGTGACAAAAGATAGAGCTGAGTGGTACAAATTAATTACAAATAAAATAAAATAAAATACAATGATAAATTTACCTATAACTAAAATATTATTTTTAGATATCGAAACAGTCGGTATCGAAAAGGACTATGACACATGTAAGGAAAAAAAACCTCAAATTGCCGAACAATTTTCTAACTATTTTGATTGGTTTGAAAAAAGATTTCCCGAAGATAAAGGAAAAAATCTTAATGATATGTTCTCACGTAGAGCCGCATTAGTCCCTGAATTTGCAAAAATAGTAACAATTAGTGTCGCCTTTGTAACCGATTCAGGAGAAATTAAGACTCAAACATTTTCAGACCATGACGAATTTAAATTATTAAAAGATAGTCAAAAGTTATTAGATAGAGTTGGTAAATTAGATTTTTGGTTGTGTGGTCACAACCTTAAGAATTTTGATATCCCTATGTTGGCAAAAAGAATGGTCATTAACGGACTATTACCCCCATCTATTCTACCATCTTACGACACTAAACCTTGGGAAATTAAGGCTATCGACACAAAAGAAATATGGCAATTTGGTTCCTACACTTCAATTGGTTCCTTAGATTTAGTTTGTTCAACCATGGATATACCAACACCCAAAAATGGTGAGGTCACAGGTGATAAAGTTCACGATTCATATTGGAATAAAGATATGTTAAAAGAAATATCGGAATATTGTGAAAGAGATGTTGTGGTATTAATAGATTTCATTAAAAAATTAAAGAATTTAAAGTAATATGAGCAATAAAGATTTCGATTTTTTAAGTGATAAAGCTGAGGAATTAAAAACATTTTTATCCAAGGATTTTACCGGAATGAATGAAGACGATATAATGGGTGAACTAAATGAAACTCTGTCTGATTTAGAAGATGAGTTTCAAAAAAATGAAACTAAATTAGTTTTACCATTTAAAAAACTTCATAATGATACATTAAACCCTAAGTACAATTATGGTGGAGATTCAGGATTCGATTTATACTCCACTGAAGATATTTTATTGGGACCTTTTGGTAGAGCATTAGTACCTACAGGTTTATCTTTTGATATTAAAGATGGATATGAAATACAAGTAAGGAGTAAAAGTGGTTTGGCTATAAAAGAAGGTTTAATGGTTTTAAACTCACCCGGAACTGTTGATAATTCATATACCGGTGAAATTAAGGCGATTATTTTTAACACTAATAACTATGAATACCAAATTAAAAAAGGTCAAAAAGTTGCTCAAGCCGTATTATGTCCCGTAGTCAATGGAAAGTGGGTTGACCTAACGGAAGTAAAAAAAATAACAGATAAAGATAGAGGTGAAAATGGATTTGGAAGTACAGGAATATGATTACAGTAATATACTCAACACATAAAGATAAAGAATATAACGAAGGATTTAAAAAACATTTGAAATCCACTTCAGGTTTAAGAGATATTGAGATTATAGAATTCGAAAACTTTGGTCAATACTCCCTTTCCAATAGATATAACAAAGGTATCGAGATGTCTAATAACGACATTGTGGTCTGTTGTCACAACGACATTAAGTTAAGTAAGAATTGGGGTAAAAAATTATTGAAGGACTTTAACGATAATCCCGAATTTTCCATAATAGGTAAGGCCGGAACGTCATACTTTTCAGAATCCGGAATTTATTGGGAGAAAATGTCTTCGACTATGGTCGGTCGAGTGAGTCATCAACCTCCGGGGCAGAAGAAATGGTCCAGTAAATATTCCACAAAAATAAATGAAATAGTTCCAGTTATTTCAATAGACGGATTATTCATTTCGTTTAATAAAACTAAAGTAAATCATTTTTTTGATGAGAGTTATGGTAAATTTCATTTCTATGACCACGGATTTTGTCTACCAAATTATTTAGATGGTATTAAGATTGGGGTTACTTTCTCATTTGAAATAACTCACGAATCTGTAGGTAGACCTAATGAGGAATTTTTTAAAAGTAAGGATGAATTCGTTAAAAAATATTCGGAAAATTTACCAATAGATTTAAAACCTGAAAAAATTTACGTTCCCATAATCAAAAGAAAACCGATAAAAAATATTGGTAAAGTTGCGGTAGTAATCCCCACAAAAGGTAATATTGAACTATTGTTTCAAACGATTGAATCTTTTTTCGATAAATGTGATTCTAATTATTTTGACATTTTTATTGCTGATACCGGTTCGGAAGAAGAGGACTTAACCCTAATTAAAGAATTTGTTGGAAAATACAATAATATTATACTTATAGAATACAACTACTATAATTTTGGTAAAATAAATAACGACGTTGTTAACAATTATGTTGGAGGTGAGTATGAATTTATTCTCTTCTCAAATAACGATATTAAAGTCTTAAATGATGTAATATATGGGATGTTAAAGGTTTTTAAAGAGAATAAAAGAGCTGGAACGGTAGGATGTAGATTACATTTCGAGGACAATACTGTCCAACACGATGGAATTTTGTTATGTTTGCAAGATGGGATGATTATACCTACCCATAAGAATTTTAAAAATTATTATAAGTATTCAATATCTGAAAATGAATCAATTGGTAATACCGGAGGGTTAATGATGATTAGAACCAACCTTTTTAAATCGACAGGAGGTTTTAATGAGGGGTATATTAGTTGTTTCGAGGATGTGGAATTAAATTTAACCTTATTAATTAAAGGGTTCAAAAATATCACTTGTGGTAGTTTAGTAGCATACCATTACGAAAGTCAAACTAGAAAAAATGACTCAGACGACTTAAAAAAATCAAGTGTTGACTATAACGAAAGGTTAATTAAATTTATTAGTGAAAATTTAAATAAATTAAAACCACACCTTACAATTATACAATAAAAAAATAAATAAAATAAATAAAAAAAATAATTAAAAATGAAAAGAGAAACAATACAAATGTTCAAAGTTTTTATGTCTGAAAACGCGGCTCCTGAAGTTGCCAAAGTATTAAACAGTGGATATATTGGTCAAGGCGAAAAGGTTGAGCAATTTGAATCTAAATTACAAGATTTCTTTTTGAAAGATTACATTGTAACATTAAACTCCGGTACTAGCGGACTTCATTTAGCTTTAGATTTATTAAAAAAATCTTCAGGTAAATGGCCCGGATTAGAAGATGGTGATGAGGTATTAGCGACATCATTAACGTGCACCGCATCAAATTTCCCAATTTTAGCGAACAATTTAAATATTAAATGGGTTGATATTGACCCAACAACATTAAATATGGATTTAGATGACTTGTCAAGAAAAATAAGTCCAAAAACCAAAGCCATTATGTTAGTACACTGGGGCGGTTATCCAAATGATTTAGATAGAATTAAAGAAATTCAAAATAAATGTTTTGAGTTATATGGTTTTAAACCGGCGGTTATTGAAGATGGAGCTCACTCATTTGGTTCAAAATATAAAGGAAAACATATCGGGAATCATGGTAACATGACTATGTATAGTTTACAAGCCATTAAACATATTACGGCTATTGATGGTGGTTTATTATTATTACCTCACCAAGAATTATACGATAGAGCGAAGTTATTAAGATGGTACGGTATCGACAGAAATTCAAATAGAAAAGATTTTAGATGTGAAGCCGATATTCAAGAATGGGGGTTCAAATTCCATATGAATGACGTTTGTGCGACAGTTGGGATGGAAAATTTAAAGCATGCCGATGAAATTATTAGTAGACATCAATCAAATGCGAAATTTTATGATGAACATTTACAAAACATTCCTGGTTTAACAACATTAACTAGACATGAAGGTCATGAATCTGCGTTTTGGATTTATAGCATGTTAGTTGAGGATAGAGATGGTTTTTATAAACACATGAAAGATTGTGGTATTGTGGTTTCTCAAGTTCACGAAAGAAATGATAAACACACTTGTGTTTCTGATTACAAATCATCATTACCTACTTTAGATAGAATCATTGGAAAAGTTGTGTCAATACCTGTTGGATGGTGGGTTACAGATGAAGATAGACAATACATTGTTGATTGCATTAAAAAAGGTTGGTAAAAAATGTTTGATTATATAGTTTGTTTTTATTTTGGAGAAAGAAGAGTTAGAACAACAAATTCATTATTATTATCTGATAGATATTTTTTTGTTAAAAAACATTTAGATTTCATAAAAAATAATGAAACAATTTTAAACGACATTAATAACGTAATTTTAGTTATTAATAATTCAAATGATGACGATTTAGAATCCGTTACAAATATTAAAAATGAATGTCCCTTCTCCGATAAAATTACTATCATAGGAAGGGATAATTCAAATTATTCTTATGGTGGGTGGAATGAATCATTAATTCACCAAATAAATTTAAATACCCCATCGTCACACGCATTTCTTTGTGAAGATGATTACATACCTTGTGATGAAAATTTTCATAAAAAATTTATAGAATTTTTTAAATCAGATATAATATATGTTTGTCAACTATATATGAATAATCATGCGGCAATATCAAATGGTTTTATAACTTATAACATAATAAAAGATTATTATAATAACACAAAAGAATTATTTGTGCTTACTAATAGTTATGATTATAGAAGTGCAGAAATTAACCAAGTTAACTTTTTAAATAATTTTAAAAAGTTAAAGTGTGTTGATATCAGTGAAAAATATTGTTCAAAATTTTTAGATTTCAATAATGGTATTGTTGTTTATGGAAATAAAACCGGTGAAGAATTAATAAAACCAATTTTAGAATAATGATAAAATTTAAAAAATTAGAAGAAGACGACTTACAATTTTTAAACGACATAAGAAACGAATATTGTGAAGAATTTTTACATGATAGTAGACAATTCACATTAGAAGAAACCAAACAATGGTTTCACAAATATAATCCGGACTTTTATATTATTACATTAGACGACGAAAGAATTGGGTATTTTAGATTATCCAACTATTCAGATGTGAATAAAAATATTTACATTGGTGCCGACATTTCACCAAAATTTAAAGGTAAAGGTTTGGGTAAATTATCATATGAAAAATTTATACCTTTTTTGTTTGAAACCTATAATTTGAATAAAATAAGTTTAGAAGTATTGTCTAATAACATAATTGCTTTAAATTTATATAATAAACTTGGGTTTGTAACCGAAGGTGTTAAACGTCAAGAAGTTTATAAAAATAATCAATGGGTTGATTCCATTATTATGTCAATATTAAAAAATGAATATGAATAACTTAAAATTTGAACTTATTATTGCTTATTATAAAAGACCAAAAATTGTCTTAAACGCGCTAGAATCTATATTAAAATCAACTTACGATAATTGGCATTTAACATTTGTAGATGATTCCGGGGATGATTCTTTTAAAGAGACCTTTTTAAATTATGGTTTTGAT
>Ga0209199_1003333_pt1 | contig 16074 bp, 18 predicted proteins | sample COGITO_mtgs_1105_7_FD_184805 | JGI IMG/M metagenome (GOLD analysis project Ga0209199, IMG submission 184805) | Pelagic marine microbial communities from North Sea - COGITO_mtgs_110523 (SPAdes) (version 2) | ecosystem: Environmental > Aquatic > Marine > Epipelagic ...
CTGTCGCTTCGTGATAAAGGGCAGGCGCTTTGCGCATCAGGTGATGATACAGCGGGAATGGAAATTCTCCTTGAATCTGTAAAGCTGATAAATTTCACGAGATTGCAGTAGGCTATTCACTTAAGCGATTTGCCGACACAATGTCAGATTAAATTCAGTTAAAGCGGACAGGCGAGTTTATCGCGTGCGTGTGTGGCAAAACACTCCCCATTCAGGTATTTTAAAACGAGTCCTGAGATCATCCGCTTGGCTGTGATGCTTTACGTTCGGTTTCCGCTCTCGCTCCGTAACGTGGAAGATCTTCTCCAGGAGCGGGGTGCTAGATGGAGGTCATCGAGTCTTCACATTTGAGTAATCAATCATAGCTTTTTGCGCCGCCATCACATCACAGACGACACCCGACACCCCTATAGGGGTGTGTCGTGTCGTGTCGCCTCATGTGAATGATGGTATTTGACGACATTGGCAATGTCGCCCTCATGTCGCCTTGTCGCCTAAACGGTAAATATCATCGCTACATTTTAGTAAGCCCCTGTCTACAAGGACTTCTCTTGCGCGCCTGAATGCAGTGTCTTTGCTCTTAACATTGTCGCCTGTGTGTCGTTCGTTAAACAACGGACGCCACTCATCTAGCGCCAATCCAGCAGAGGCGACATTGCCTTTTGTCGCCTCATAAAACGTATCCATGGCCAACCTCTGACTGCCGGAGAGCTTGGTTTTGGGAACCGATCTAATCACCTGCTGTAACGCGATTGACGGATCAACGCTGACTTTCAAAAACTGCATCGTATCAAACTGCGGCCCATCTTTCTGCTTCTCGCAGCTTACAATGATGTCGTTGTCACCAAGCGGCTTGACCAAAATTTCCGTATCAAGCGCACCCTTGAAGGCGGTTGAACCTCGCGCGCGGTCTTGGTTGTTGTGACCAGTGTGATGAACAAGCATGACGGCGCACTGGTAATCATGCTTCAGCTTGTCTGCCGTCTGAACAAGCTCACCCATTTCTTTGGCATTATTTTCATCTTTGCCTGCCATGTGCCGTGCGACCGTATCAATGATGATCAGCTTTGGATTGCCTCGTGTTTTGGCGATTTCCTCAACCTCGTTGCAGAAGGCGTTGAGTGGTGCTTCGTTAAAGAGATCCACTGCCCGATCCGTGATCGCGAACGACGCCGCACGAAGATCGCTACCATAGTGTTTGCACCAAGCCTCCGCTCGCCGTGGCATGCCAAGATGTCCCTCGCCCGCCGACATTATGACCAGACCTTTAGATGCACCAAAGCCGTGATAATCTTTCCCAGTCGCCAAGCTCAGTGCAATATCTAAGGCCACAAAGGTTTTGCCGGAACCAGACGGGCCAATTAAGCCAATGAGAGATTTTTCCTCGATCACATCATCGATCAGGTATTCTGGGTCTTTAAGCTCAACGTCAGAAATTAAAGTCAGGATTTTTCTTGGCACAGGCCCATCGTGAGCTTCATTGCTATTTGCTGGTGCAAAGTTTTTTCTGCGCGCGCCAGAGATCATTGGCTGAACGTCCAACCATGTTTGCTCGACTGTATAACCAGGCAAAGTATGGTTCTCGGCAAGAATGCGAATTTCTTCGTCTGTGTTGCCTTTCGCAACCCAGCTTCCGACCAACTTCAACATATTGAGATACCAATTTTGGCCATTCATAGCGGCTTGAGATACGGCATCCCTAGGTAGGGGTGTAAAGTCGCCAGTTTGCGCAGTATAGAACGGCTCAAGCGGCGGGAATATGTTGTTCCAGTATTCTATATCTGGCAACGACATCAGCTCTTCTCCGGCATGAAGGTGACCAATTCGGGGATATAGCCTTTGGTGACCTTGCTTTGGCTGGGATAACTAACTGTGCCTGCAACGCGCATGATGCGCGATGGATTGATCACGCTTGGGTCAGTGCCAAGATTGCGTGCGATGTTCTGCTGCGATTGCTTCCAAAGCTCAAGATCATGGCATGGCGCCTCTAATCTCCAATATGCGTGTTGCCGCTCGTGCGGTACGGAGCCAGTAGTAACAATGAAATCTGGCGCATGTTCACCAATCATCGTTTTGATGCCAGCCAACCCTATCAAATCATCTGCATCTGCAAAGCTCATATGCGCGCAGGCTACGTCGTCGTCAGTAGCGTTGCCGTGAACCATTGCCTTCACTGGGTTGATTGTCATGTAGACGTTCATTTTGAGAGTGTTCATCTCGACAATAAAAGCTGTTGCATCATCAATCTGTGAGGGAGCAAAAAACCTAGAATTAGGCGTTCGATGTTCGCCAAGGCAGCGCACTTCGAAATGATGCTCGTCTTCTCCAGAGTGCAACCAATTTTGTGTGACTGCGCGAATGAACTGTTCGATTATTAGCCTGTCGGGGCTTAAGTTTGCATTTGCCATATTAAGTACCTCATCATTGAGGCGCACTGACCAATCTGCTATAATTAACGGGTAACCTGCAAAGCTACACGCCATCCAAGCCCACGGTCATAGCGCCGTGGGTTAACTATTTGCGTAGATCAGTTGCGCTCGACGGCAATCGCTCCAGCACAGCCCGCTTAGATGGCTCTGAGAGCAATCCTAGGCTTGCACTGAGTTCGATTAGCTTGTCTCGGGACACGACATAGCTGACGCTGCGCCAAACGCCTTGATGCAAGGGTTCTGCGGAGCGGTGCTGAATTATCCACTGCTCAGCGTTGCGGCATTCTATAATGCGCCAGCGTGGAGCGAGAGTGACGACGACTTTGCTGTAGCTGTCCTCGCGCTCCATGTGGCTGGCATTATATACTGGGGTTAACCCAATATATATCGAGGGCCGGGGGGGACATGTCAGATCAGTCATTTTGACCGTCCTGCAGGCCTTGGATGTGCTGATCGACTTCATGCTCACGCCAATATGAGCGGCGTCCCATTTTGATGGGCTGTGGCAGGCGGCCAATCTCCAAATCTACGTATATGGCGGATCTGGACCTGTTGCCGAGCTTCGATTGAAGCTGCTGGAAGTTGATATAGTTCATAGCGTGCATCCTTGTGCAGTTACGGATGCATTAGGTTTGTCAGGTTTGAAATAATCTGTCATGTTGACATAATAGCAGAGATTATGTCCTACCATTTATTAATTTATATATTTGTTTTTGAACGAAACTTTTTAATTTCTCGATAATATCGTCGCTGTAAATTAGTCTGGTGGTAGTCGCCCAACCGTCCAAGGTCTTCCAATATTTCAACGATGATATCTACTCCAATTTTGTCGCCCCCAAGATAAAAGGAATCATTTCTTGATGGCGGTATGCCGGCATCTTTCAATGCGCATAAAGCGAGCCTTAAGGTCTTGTTGAAATCATCGTTACCTGGCCTCCCTGACTTCATCGGGGGTTTGATTTTGGGATTTAGTAGATAGTCAGCCATAAATGTCTTTGCGGATTGTGAAATATCTAGATTATTCATCAACGAGTGGGCTAAGGCTTCCGACAGCATTTTAAAGTATTCGATATCCGTTCGCGCTTTTTCCACTAATAAGTCTGGTTCAGCTCTTAATATCTGACAGCCGATTTCGTCATAAAACCCATGATATACTTCACCATTAAATGTATGAGATTGGGCAAACACTTTACCAGGCTCCGCCTTAAATAGGTCCACAAATAATTGATATGCGTGCGCCCGAGCCTTTGTCTGTTTTTCTGTCTCAAGCTCATCCATGGCGAAACTCGATTACGTTTTCGGTTTCAGTCCCGGTAACAAAATTTGCCCAAAGCTCCATTATCGGCCTTCGCTGCTCTATAAGCTCGGTCCGAGTGTATCTGCGAGAAACGGAATTTCCGACTTTATGAGACATGATAGTTTCTTGAATGTGGTCTGAACCAATTGAACCTTCCATCATCCAAGTCTTCATTGTGGCTCTGAAGCCACCCGGGCGGGCTGGAAGTCCCCGGCGCACCATATACTGACGGGGTGTATTGATGCTCATAACTGGGTGCTTGCCGCTACTTGGAAATAGGTTGCCGTCGCGCGCGAATGGCTTGAGCAGATCTATTATATCTAAAGCCTCCCGAGAGAGCGGTATGCTAAATGCCTCTGCGCGTTTGACCTCTCCCTTCATAATTTCTTTTGGGATTGTCCAAATATCTCCATCAATTTGATCAAGATTGATTTTGGTAACCGGCCCAACCCTTGAGTTGGTCAGTATCAAAAGCCGAAGTGCTAAATGCGTATGAGTTGGTTTGACGAGGCTTTGATAAAACTCGGTTAGTTCGGAGTACGGCATGGAGGGGAGGGGCTTCTCTTCGTGGTTTTGATCACCCAGTAGCGTTTTGGCTTTAAGCGTTAGACCCAAATCGACATCAAGCCCCGCCGCGGCGGCATGTTTGATAGTGATGTTAATTCTGTTTATGCATTTTCGTGCAACATCTGGATGGACGTGCCAGATGGGCTGCAGGCAATTCGCAACGTCTCGCTGCGTTAGCGATGTTATTTCGTAGTTACCGATTTTTGGGATTACGTGTTTCACCATAGGGCTGAGCCAACGGCCCGCTTTGCCGCCATCCTTCAGAGTTGGCCTTTTTGCCTCGAATGCCTCGAGCATGACCTGCTCGAAAGTATTCCCGGGTTTTGAATTGTCTGAGATTACGCGATTGCGAGCTGTTCTTGGATCAATACCCTGTTTAGCCAGCTTGACATATTGATCGCGTAATTCTCGTGCAGCCTTCAAGCTGAGAGTGGGGTACCCACCCAACCCCATTTCATGTCTGGCCCCATGCAATCTAAAGCGAAGAAACCAGTCGGCACTTCCCGAGGTACGTTTACGGAAAAACAGCCCAGCACCATCGAGATGCTTGCCCACTGGTGCGGTTTTTATAAATGCATTGGTGAGTTTATTTGCAGCGGCCATTTTAGTCCCCCCTTTTTTACTGGATATATAAGGATAAGGAAAGACATTGTGGGACAGTTAAACTATAAAAACATGATTTATATGCAACTTTTTGTCATTAAAGAACACCTATGGATAACCGTGTGGTGCCGTGTGGGGGCACCACTATCCTAAGTCAGCTGCAGTTACACACCTGATATCAAGCGATATTCATTGTCGTCTGATGCAGGAGGCCACCATATGGTCCACCAAAGTTGCTCTTATCTTAAGCTCAAGGGAAGCACCTACTACTTCTCTCGCCGAGTCCCTAAGCCCCTCCAGAAACACTTCAAGACTGATCGTGTGGAAGTCTGTTTGCATACTCCTCAGCAGTCTTCAGCCGTGCGTCAGGCTCAGGTGCTGGCAAGTGAACTAGAAGACCATTGGTACATCCTCAGAAGACGAGAGATTAAGCACAGGCTCTCTAGCGTCTTTGGTGACGGCAGCGATGACATGAGACAGACTTCTGGTGTGACAGGGGTAGGACCGCAGCTGTCTGCAGCACTGGAGGTCTACCTGTCGCTCAAAGGCGCTGGGCGACCCAAGACCTTTGAGGCAGGCGCTAGGCGGGCTGTGGGCTATCTGCTGGAGGTCACCGACGACAAACCCATCGATGCTTATGTCAGGGCTGATGCTAATGCCCTCAGGGAATACCTTAGGAGCCGTGGGCTGTCCTCAGAAAGCATAGGACGCAACCTCACGAGCATCAGAGCCATCGTTAACTTTGTGTCCAAAGAAGAAGGCCTACAGCCGCCTTTAGCCTTCAGTGGTGTGTACCTTGGTGAGCCTACGAGGAAGACGGACCGTTATGTTCCCACGGCCACTGAGCTGAGGTCACTACAGGCCCGCTGCCGATCCTCTAATGATGAGTTGAGGTGGCTACTGGCACTCATCAGTGACACAGGACTGAGGCTATCAGAGGCTCTAGGGCTGGCTCGTGATGACGTGTGTCTAGACACCCCGCATCCTTATGTTGTCATCGAACCAAAGCCATGGAGGCGGCTTAAGACCGCTGACAGTGAGCGGGTCGTTCCACTCGTCGGAGAGGCACTGTGGGCTGCCCAAAGAGCGACTGATGCTTCCACAACCGGTTACTTGTTTCCTAGTTATTGTGACGGGGAGACCACCAAGGCTAACTCAGCCAGCGCTGCCCTAAACAAGTGGCTTAAGGCCCATGTCTCTGGGGATATCGTCGTCCACTCACTAAGACACGCCATGAGGGACCGGTTGCGGGCTGTAGAATGCCCTGCAGACGTCATCGACCAGATAGGCGGCTGGAGCAGGAAGGGTGTTGGGGAGAGCTATGGTAGGGGATATCAGGTGGAGCAGTTGTGGAGGTGGATGGCTAAGGCTGTGGGGTAGCTTGGAGACGAGAGAATCAAAGCTCCTTGGTTGTGTGTTGCTTTGGTGCACTGCACTAATTTACCTGAACCATGACCTCGTTTCTACGCAAAAAACCCGGAGTGCTGGGGTCATTATAGAATAGGTACTTGGGTTTGGACTGCACTGTGTAATTTGCTCGCTCAAGCCACTGCAGAAGAGTTTTAGTTTTATCGCGTAGCATTTGCTCATTGGCTTTACCGCTGAACCTAATGACTGCTGCTGTCATCGACTCCAGGTCTTCTATGTAGATTGAAGAGTCCTGTGGTGCAGGTAGGTTAGCCTTGTCGTATTTTGATGGCATGGAGAAAGAAATTACCCAATCGTCTTCCTTGTCTCCTGCAGACTGGATTACTGGCGCAGTCATGGAGATCTTGTCGCCATCTCTGTCTTTACCTCCAATAAAGCGAACCAAAGGACGGAAGCCTTGCCGAATAGACTCATACTGGTCACCGCGCACCTTAACTGATTGCAACAGAATTCTATCGTATTGACGGATCTCAATATTGCCGTCTTTAAGCAGCACTTTGTACGATGGCTGTTCGAGAAACTTCGGCACTAAGTACCATCCGCCCAAAGCTAAGACGGTGAGAACACAGACGATAATGATAGGTATTTTAAGGGCCATTTGTTCGGGTCAACATTCTTGCAATGGTGCACTAGGTAGGATCAGACGACAATGAATATCGCTTGATATCAGGTGTGTAACTGCAGCTGACTTAGGATAGTGGTGCCCCCACACGGACACTGGTTCCTTAGCAAGGCATCAGTCAACACACCGGCACAAGCGATAACAACAGCTTAACTGCAGACACCTGTGTCTGTCTAGGGCACCTTTGGTGGCCTCAGTGGTGGCCTGAGACAAATAGGGTCCCATAGATGGCAAATGAGGCCCCGGGTGCCTTTGGTTATCTTTGGCTTCAACAAAAGGGGACTAAAGGGCTGTTGGTGTTCTTGTTGTTGAGCATTGGTTAACGATTGCGTCTGTGCGCATGTTGCGCATGAGTTTTCTATAGACTTCTTTGGTGGACTTACGCTGACTTAGAGTTACTGAAAGTACATGCGCAACGGACGCACAGACGCATTTCTTGAGATTTGGTGACGGGTAGCGAATATTGTCTGGCTGGGGGCCATGGTTTTGCAAAAGACAAAGGGGACTGGTGGATGACTGAAGACAGCTATGTAGACACGCGGGTCAGAGAGTTCGCTGACCATATCCAATGTGATCCTGAGTTAGCCCAAGAGCTGTACTTTAAGCACAAAGTCTCTGAGGCGCTAGATAACGAACAAAAGGCTTCGGTGGATCGGGAATAGAGCACTCTTCGGATCGTCATCGTAGGCTAAAAGGGGATGGGTTAGAGAAACTGCATTACTCTGTGGCCTGTTTTGTTAGGGACTGTATGGTGGTAGTGCTTCAGCGGAAACGTAAGAGTGAGGCAGCTATTAGGAAGGGTCAGCATCACTACTCTTCTGAACGTCCTGATCAAATGCTTACTTACAGCATTCATATCGAAAGAGCCTTCGAGGGTGCTTCCGCAGATACAAGTATGAAAATAGCCAGCGTCTGCGAAGGCAATGTCATCGTTGGCATGTAAAGGCTTTTAGGCCCGCTTAGACGGCGCCTAATAAATTTGGGTTCACTGGTACTGCCTGAGATTTTTCTGCGTCTGCAGCATCTAATTCAGCTAATATATTTGCTTTCATTTGCTCGATAAAAGTCTCACGGGTGAAGCCAATGTCTTCTAGCTGGCGATCACTCATGTACTGCAGTGCTTGCGTTGCGGCAGATGCCTGACGGGATACAATCATTGCGTTAAAAAGTCGTTTAAGCATTAAAATCTCCTTTCTTTTACGATTAATATTATATTATTTATAAGGATAAATATCATCACACACAGCTGCATTCCCGTTATGCACAAAACGCATATCCACGACTATTACCAGCGTCACACTACGCAAAAAAAGGCGGCACCAAAAGGCACCGCCAGTAAACACTACCATTTCGGGAGGAAATTTAAGCTGTGGACACGTTAACCTAAATTGCTGCATTGCAGCAACATCCGCTATAGCAATCCCGGCATGCTTTGGGTGCATGCCTCTGCGATTAAATTTTATGCAGCAAGGAAATTATTTGCCCACCAAAACTACTAAACAATGCTAGGTCAGCCAAGGATGTTTTGCGGAGTTAATTGCTTCGTACCAATTTTGCAGACTGAAGCCTAATCATTACTTGCCAGCAACATCACCAGATGGGTGCTGTCAACTTAATGAAAATTGGCACTGCAATGTTGGTGCAGCCTGAAGCTACGGGCTCAATAATTGGTGCCTTAAACCGTCATGACTTCATAGAGCGTTTGACGATCCAGGCCATCCGCGCGCCTATTGAAAGATACAGCACCGCGTTTCATTATCGTGAATTCATCCCCAAGCTCATACGCAAAGTCGAAAAACTGTTCGACCAAAACGATGGCCATGTCGCCTTGATCACACAGAATGCGAATAACGTGGCCAATTTGCTGAATGATATTGGGTTGAATGCCCTCTGTTGGTTCATCCAGCAACAAGACCTTGGGCCGCGTGATCAAAGCGCGTGCGATAGCAAGCTGCTGTTGTTGGCCACCAGAAAGGTCACCACCCCGTCGCCCTCCCATATCATACAGCACAGGAAACAGATCATAAATGTGATTAGGAACTTTGTGATCTGACCTGTCCAGACAGGCAAATCCACTCTCAAGGTTTTCCACTACAGTCATCAAAGGGAAAACTTCGCGCCCTTGGGGCACATAGGCGATCCCTGCCTTGGCGGCGTCAACTGGGCTAAGGTGATTGAGCAGCTTCCCATCCAAAGTGATGGTGCCATCCACGTAAGGGAAACGTCCGGAAATTGCTTTGAGCAAGCTGGTTTTACCCACACCATTGGTACCCATTACCACGGTCACTTCACCAGCTTTGGCACTCAGAGACATATTATTTAGAATTTGGCTTTGCCCGTATTTCATGGTTAAGTTTTGGATATCCAGCATACTTTATCGCCCCAAATACACGTCGATTACGTCTTGATTCTTCGTTACGTGATCTAGGGATCCTTCAGCCAAAACAGACCCTTGGTTCAATACGGTAACTCTACAGTTGAGGCGACGCACAAATTCCATATCATGTTCCACAACTACAACTGCGCGCGTTTTTGCGGCACGTACTAGGATGTCTGTGGTCTGCTCACGTTCTGTCTCAGACATCCCTGCAGCAGGTTCATCCACCAACAAAAGATGCGGATCTTGGGCTAGCAGCATACCAATCTCCAGCCACTGTTTTTGCCCATGACTGAGCGCTCCTGACAGTTGATCAAGCGCATCCGTTAACCCAATGTCGTCGCTGACAGCCCGTACACGATTTTCTGTGTCGGGCGCTTCACGATTGAACAATAAATCAAGCGGCCTTCGTGGGTTCTTTAATGCCATTGTGATGTTTTCACGCACGGTCTGTTCCTCAAAAACAGTCGGTTTTTGGAACTTTCGTCCAATGCCTGCTTGGGCAATTTGGCTTTCGCTCATATCCAGCAGTGACGACGATTTCTCTCCCCAGATCACATAGCCTTCATCGGGTTTTGTCTTTCCGGTCACAATATCCATAAAGGTTGTTTTGCCAGCACCGTTCGGACCAATAATCGCGCGAAGTTCTGTGTCTCCAATTTGGATAGATAGGTTGTTGATCGCTTTAAACCCATCGAAACTGACACTGACACCTGAGACTTCTAAAAGCGTGCTCATTGGTGTTTCTCCCGGTAATTGGAAATCAGATCAAACAAGCCACCAACCCCTTTGGGGAAAAAAAGCGTGACGCCGACAAAGGTCATTCCAAGAAGAACCAGCCACCAATCGGTCCATTTGACCAAATAAAAGCCAAGGTTGATGTCGGGTGCGCTGCCGCCTGTGAACCATGAGGACATAAGAGACACGAAAACCGCACCAATCACCGCCCCATAAAGACGCCCACGTCCGCCAATCGCTACCCAAACGGCCAAATAGATTGAGGCAATTGGGGCAATCTCCGCGGGATTGATGATGCCTGCTTGCGGGTAATAAAGTGCCCCAGCGATACCTGCGATCATAGCTGTCACGGTGAAGATTAATAATTTATAATGTTCAACGTTATAACCTAAAAATCGTATCCGTGCTTCGTTGTCGCGAATGGCACGAATTACAGAGCCGAATTTGCCCGAGAGCATCCAGGCAAAGAATACATATCCAGCACCGAGGGCTAAAGCGGAGGCCCAAAAGAACCAAAGCGATAATGTCGCTTGTGAAACGGCCTCAAGGCCCGGGATGTTCTGCAAACCCGATAGACCGTTATTGCCACGTAGTCCAGTATCGTTTTGGAACAGATATAGTGAAAGAGCGAGTGTCATCGCCTGGGTCAAGATCGACAGGTACACGCCAGTAACCCGGCTGCGAAATGCCAACCAGCCAAAGGCCAAAGCCAGCATCCCTGGTACAATAACGACAGCCAAAAGTTGCAATGTAAGCGAATGAGAGGCCGCCCAGATCAGCGGAAATTCGGAACTGCCCACGACACCAAATATCTGAGTACCAATCGCGGCTTCCACTTCCTCAGGGGTCGGTGGCAAAATGTTGTTTTCCAAAGATCCAACAACGATATTTTTTGTGCGCTCATACATCAGCCACATACCTATGGCGTAGCCACCGATCCCAAAGAAAGCAAAGTGTCCAAGGCTCAAAATACCACAATAGCCCCAGACCACGTCCATCGCGATCGCAACAAGGCATAGGCACAACGTCTTGCCCAGGGTCTTGAGAAACGATGTTGAAACACCTGTTGAACCCACCGCCTCACTAAAGATGGTCACAAAGACCGTAAACAAAGATAGCCCAAGCAGGAACCAAAGAACGGAGGGATTTTTAGCCATGAAGGTATGCTGCATAATCAATCTCCTGCCGCGCGCCCTTTGAGGGCAACAATGCCCTTGGGGCGAAATTGAATGAACAGGATCACGAAGAGGATCATGTAAGTTTGAGCGGCTAAGGTGTTCGACGGATTTAGCCATTCGATCCACTTTTGGCCAAAGCCTATCATCGCGGCCCCGGCCAGCGTGCCCCAGACATTTCCAACACCGCCAACCACAACGGTCATGAAGCTTTGGACGATGTAGTCAGACCCCATTTCGGATGTCACCTTGGCATACAATCCAATCGCAACCCCAGCGATACCCGCGATGCCGGAACCAAGGCCAAAGGTCATCATATTAATACGATCAGGATTTATCCCCATAGATGATGCCATCCCCGGATTTTGAGTCACTGCGCGAACCTCAAGACCTAAACGAGTTCTTTTGAGAATGTAGACAATCAAGCTCAGAAACAGCAACGCCAGGATGAAAATTGCGATCCGAATAAAGCTGATCTGGATGACATCATTTACCACCCAAGCCCCCGCCAGCCAATCGGGAGATGTAAGCGGGCGTGCTTGGGTACCAAACATGTTCTTAGCTAATTGCTGCAAAGCAATCGAAACACCGAAGGTCGCCAACAATGTTTCCAGGGGTCTGTGATATAAACGACTAATAACAAGTCGCTCCATAACGACCCCAGCCACAAAAGTGACCGCAAAGGCCAAGGGCAAGGCGACAAAGATTGCAACAGTGTAGTTTGGAATGAACAGCTGCACGACATAGCCGGTGTAAGCTCCCATCATAATGAATTCACCATGGGCCATATTTATGACTCCCATGACGCCAAAAGTGATAGCCAGACCAATCGCAGCCAAAAAGAAGATCGACGCCAAAGACAGGGCATCCAATGCCAAATCCGCAAACTGTGCGGTTGCCACGCGGTTGTCCGCAGATTTACGAGCTACCTCCGCTGCTGCAGTGATTTGCGCATTTGGTTCCTCATATAGTTCATAAAACACATGTTCTAAGAGCGACGCATCGCGCACCTCTTGGGTGATCAAAGTGGGGACGCTGCCCTTTATCGCCAAAGCGGAATAGGCCATTTCGCGCGTCAAACGATCGTCCATTTGCGCCAGTGGAAAACCCGCAATACGTCCCTCAATAATATTAGCTTCAAGCGCCTTTCTAATATCGATTTCTGTTTGTTTGGGGGGGGCTAGTTTTGCCTCAACCAAGGCATTGTAGGACTGGTCTGGGGCTACCATAGGGTCAAGAATAGCCGCAATGTTGCCTTGAGGTGCTACGCTGGCAACACCGATGGATTTGGTTAAGATTTGGTTCAATACCGCACGGGCTTCGACGGATGTGTCTGTCGAAAGGCTGTTGATGGCTGCCATACGGTCTTGGGGTTCTTTGGCAAAACGCGCTGACAAAAAGTTTGCCAGCTGGGTTTTCCGCGCTTTGAGTGCCGCATCCCACTCGCCATCAATTGAGCCGATTAAGGGCATCAACTGTGCGGCTTCTGGCCGGCGAGCGATTGCAGCAACAGCCGTTTCGCGCCGCGTAAGATCAGGGTCTAAAAGTTGAAATTGCACCAAAGCTGTGCTGATCAAGCGCCGCACACCACCATTGGGTTTTAGTTGTTTGAAATCAGATTTAGATCCGATTGTTTTTGCTTGTGTGTCCACATCTATAAGCGCCAGGCTATCCCCCGCCGCAGTGGCCACAAAAAAGCTGCCATCGCTGCGCTGCCAAATGTTCTTTTTAGACCACTGCTCCAAAAATTCAGTGACGTGCGGCAACCCTGAAGCGGCAATCGCATCAATCGTCTCGCCGACAGTTTTACGCGAAGGTTTGGCGATTTCAGTTGCATGAGTTTGCAAAATTGATTGAAGCGTTTGTGCTGTAACGGTAGATACGCCGCAGAGTGTTAGGATCAAGGCAAAAAGTACGGAGCGCATGATTGGTCTTTCAATTGATTGACAACAGGCACTTGGTTCGTCCCTGAGAGAAGAACCAGGCGCCTGTATCGAATGCTTAGTAGTTAGAAGTCAGCTGAACGCATGTTTCCGTTTCAACGTTGTACATACCGCAGCCCAACTCTTTCCAATCCGACTTTAACACCGCAGAAGCTGGTAAGAAATCAGTCCATGCATCACCCGGCACTTCTGATGTTTGGCTGATGATGTCGAATTGGCCATCCGCCTGGATTTCGCCGATCAACACTGGTTTTGCCAGGTGGTGATTTGGCAACATAACAGCTGTGCCGCCCGTCAAGTTCGGATACTCTTGCCCGTACATGGCTGCGCGCACTGCATCCACATCAGTTGTTCCAGCCTCAGTTGCCGCATTGACCCACATATTAAAACCAATAAAATGTGCTTCCATCGGATCGTTGGTGACACGCTCTTCGCCAGCAAAGGCCTTCCAAGCAGCAATGAAATCTGCGTTGGCTTCAGACTCTGCAGATTGGAAGTAATTCCAAGCCGCCAAGTGACCTACAAGATTAGATGTGTCCAAGCCGGACAGTTCTTCCTCACCCACAGAGAATGCAACAACTGGGATGTCATCCGCAGAGATGCCTGCGGCTGCCAGCTCTTTGTAGAACCCAATGTTTGCGTCGCCGTTGATTGTTGAGATAACACCGACTTGTTTGCCGTCTTCGCCCAATGCAACAACGTCAGCAACGATGGTTGCCCAGTCAGATTGACCAAATGGTGTGTAGTTCACAAAGATGTCGTCAGCTTCGATACCCTTGTCTTTAAGATAGGACTCAAGGATATTATTGGTTGTGCGTGGATAGACATAGTCTGTGCCCAGCAGTGCGAATTTCTCGACACCAAGCTCTTCAAGGAAGTAGTCCGTTGCCGGGATAGCCTGCTGATTTGGCGCAGCACCAGTGTAGAAAACATTTTTAGAAGACTCTTCGCCTTCATATTGAACTGGGTAGAACAACAGACCATTTAACTCTTCGATCACCGGCAAAACTGATTTGCGAGACACCGACGTCCAGTTGCCAAAAATGACATCAACCTCATTCACAGTCAAAAGCTCACGTGCCTTTTCCGCAAATAGTGGCCAATCCGAAGCAGGATCGACAACAACAGCCTCGAGCTCACAACCCAAAAGGCCACCAGATGCGTTTTGCTGGTCGATTAACATCAGCATTGCATCTTTTAGGGTTGTTTCGGAGATCGCCATTGACCCCGACAAAGAGTGCAAAACGCCTACTTTGATTGAATTTTCGCAGGCAACTACCGCCGTCGCGCTAGTGATACATAGAGCGCCCGCGGAAAGCGTTGAGTATAGAATGGAACGAATTGACAAAGGATATACCCCTTAATTATTGCTACGCGCCAAAACACTCTCTGGGCACATCCCATTTTAGATGCTAATGGACGTAGGCAGCTTCATGTTGCAGCCATGCTAGGGTTGTTGTCTGCCAGGATCGCACCCTAGCGTGGCAGTGAAATGTTCCGGGTGGAACGCCCTCATTCCACATTAGGGATTGCGAAAACTGAAGTTGTAACCATTTTTAAAAAAATAAATGGAGCAATTTTGCTCAAAAATCATTCTCGTGAGCACCTTTCGTATAAATTATCAGCGAAGTGTGTCAGGAGTTTTGCTAACCAAATGATAACTCGCATCGGATTACTGGCGCAGCCTGAACCTATGCGCTCAAAAGTTGGCGCCACTCAGTAAGAGCGGCGGTTCGATTGGCTAAAGGTTAGAGCGTAAGTAAAGGTGGAGCACCTATGCCCCACCCCTAGTCAACATAATTCCATTACATTTGAAGATCAGAAACCGAAGTCAGCTTCGGGCTTCCGTTCCGCTTGCTTAGGATTGACGAACTTAACTTGGTTCCTACGTGAACCAGTGGTGAACTTACCATCCTTGACCCAACCAGCTAGCTGCAGGCTCTTGCTCATTCGACGGGTCATTGGGGTAGAGATAGCTTGAGCATCAATGCCGGGAAAACATGCTGTTAAAGCGTCCATGATTGAAGCCTCGGCCATAGAGTTCATACGTTCCTCAATCGTCTCGACCCAAGGGTCTTGCTCCAATCTCTGTTTAGCTTGGTCCCTAGCTAAATCTACTACTTTAGACGTCAGCCAGTACTGCTCTCCTTTGTCATAGGCATGTGCAGCCGCAGCCCATAGTCTATCTCGATGCCCGCTTGGCGGGGTATTGGGCAAATTGGGCGGAAGATCATCGCTTGGTGACCACACGTTGTTCAACAAGTTCGCCCAAATCGGCGCGTCTTGAACATAGAATGGCCGATTGTGCGACAAGCCCCTATCAGGCTGTGCGCCACATTCCATCGGGTTTGGACAAATCCTTGGAGGCCTTGGACAAAGATGTGATGTTGCGCCAAGCGGTAGGCGAGGCCTATTGCGATGGGCTGCTCTACCTCAAGCGAGATGAGTTCAAGCGCCTCCTCAACAAAAGTGTCGACGAGATCCGCGACTTTTATTTGCCATTTGTTTAGAATGTCCCGTCTCTGGCCATTTTTTGAGTGAAGGTTTGAGGATTGTACATGGCACCCCCGGACCCCGTGACATTGGCTCCGAAAAATCCTTGCATAAGATGGATAAATATTTCCTTCTGAGAGCCAAGCGGATCAAACTGTCGGGGCTTTGCAATGATGAACAAGACCATTCTGGTAATTGGCACCTATGACACCAAAGATGACGAGTTAGGGTTTTTGGCCGAAGTGATCCAGGCGCAAGGTGGTCAAGTGGTCACCGTGGACGTGTCTGTGTTGGGTGACCCATCCAAGCCTACTGATTATTCCAAACACGATGTTGCGCAAGAAGGTGGAAGTTCGATCCAAGCGGCCGTCGCCTCGGGCAATGAAAACCAGGCAATGCAGA
>Ga0209199_1003337_pt1 | contig 16062 bp, 23 predicted proteins | sample COGITO_mtgs_1105_7_FD_184805 | JGI IMG/M metagenome (GOLD analysis project Ga0209199, IMG submission 184805) | Pelagic marine microbial communities from North Sea - COGITO_mtgs_110523 (SPAdes) (version 2) | ecosystem: Environmental > Aquatic > Marine > Epipelagic ...
TTGGCTCCAAAATTATTTTTGAAAATAACTTTTTATTTTTGAAGAAAATTTATCAAAAGAAATGAACCAAGTATATCATTCTAATTTTTGAGATGGAAATATGCTTTTTTTTATCTAAAATTCTTAAGATGGCATGAATTACTGAATAAAATTCATTAATTTCATTTTAAATTTAAAAGGAAATAATATATTTTATGAAGTATTGTATACAAGTACTAGCCCCATCTTTCATGCATGTAAATATTTATCCGCTAGAGGAAGACAACTACCAAAAGGCAATTGAGTTTGTTAAGTTGCATGGTCATGCTCCATTCATTCATGATCTAACCTACTTCGACACTGCACCCGCAGATTATAATGTTGTCAGGCACCACCAAGATATTAAGATTAAAATCCTTGATGAAAATGACATTGTTCTTTCTGAGTTCAAACTTTTTGAAACCACCGGCTTTAATCTTGATGGTAGAACTTACAATAATAAATACTTTTGGGAAAAACACAGTAAAAATAAACCTTGCCTTATAGACAGAAGATATAACAATGATATGGATTTAGAATCTGAAGTGATGTGGGAGCACGAAATTGAAGCGGAAAATGTGCCCAAAAAAAAAGATTTTGAATACACAATATCAATATTTGAAGATCGTGATGAAGATGGAAATTGGCTAGAGGAATCTAAGAGTATTTTGTATAAGAATAACCCTTTAATGGTTACCTACTATCCAATGATTGCAGAAGATGGTCATAATTATGGTAATCTTGATTGTTTCTTATTGGACAGTACAGGGAAAATATTGAAAGATTATTATGGGGTGTACTAGCTATGAATCAGTCCATATGTTTTTTATTTTAATTTATTTATAATTTAAAGCATTAAAAAATAAAAAATATGTCAAAAATTCAATCTATTATACTAATGTAACACTACTATTAAACAAGTACTAATTTTTTATAAATCTCAACCATTGCTAGGGTATCAAGCTTACAATATGCTAAAAGATTTTTTCTTGTAAGTGTAACATCTTCATTAAAGTTTATATCTGTAACCATCCTGCCCCAGGTATCTAATGCCATAGTACCATCTTGCACTTCTAGGTTTGAGTATGAAAATTGAGGACATAAAACTGGTAATACTTTTTTAATAGACGTAGAGCCATGAAACCTATAATCTACGTAGTCTGTCTTAAAAATAGCCATTAAATCAAACATGTGTCTGTTTATATAGTTTAGGTAGTCTGTAAATTGAGGTATCCAGACCAACATGTCTTTGTTTCTACTAATCTCAAAAGGTGCGTTCCAAGAAATAAAGGTGCCAGTAAAACCTGTAAAGTCTTGCATTTGTTTTAACATCTCTACAGGCTGTTGCAAACTATCTCCAAGCCATTCAAAATGGGTTAATGCACCGTTGGCCTGCAGTGTATGTATTGATACTTGAAAAACCAGATGGTTGTGAGGCCCCATTTTATCTAGTTTGGGTATTGCTGTGGGGTATGTTTCATAATCAATAAAATGTAATGGGAATTTGAGCTGAGCAAGGGTTTTATTAATGCTAGGTTTATTAACTAAAACCAATTGTTTTCTTACAGACTCTACTTGTGCTTGTTGTATGGTGCTCAATTCATAATCTAGTGGAATATCTAAAATCCCTAAGTGATTATTATCTACTAATTGTTGTATTTTTTTAGAGGAAATTCTAGCAATTTCATAGATATTATACTCAGGAACATCTTGGTTAAAGTAATTGAAACTATCGCAATGATTAGTCCTAGTTTTATATCTACTAGAGCATGTATGCTCATTTATTGTCTCTTTATTAATAAAGGTAAATGCAGCATTAATTTGGTTAACTGTAGTAGAGTAAATATCTGTTATTTGATCAGTAACATCTGCTATTTCTAATAATTCATTAGGGATAATAGGGCCTTGTTTTTTATAGTGTTTATTGAGATGAATAATAGAAACTTTAGAAACTGTTAAGCCGCATTCCTGTAATACGTATTTTTGAAAACAAGCATCCTCTAACTTACTTTTTTTAACGCTTGAGGCAGATTTTATCTCATAAATATGGTAACTCCCATTGGGTAGTTTTTCTAAAACATCAATTCTTGCAAACACACCCTTTTGAGTTATAAATGAGGGTTGAAAAAAAACCGTGTGATTTGAGTTTAATTGCTGTTTGGTGTAAGATGGAGTGTTATGCTCTGGCAGGTCTATACCTCCAGGAAATAATAATTTTGCGTACTGCTCTACATCATACCCTTCCTTGATTAGTTTTTCTAAAAAAAGAGAAAATTCTCCCTTTGGATACACATTGGGTTTATTTTTTAATAACCACAGAGACTCTGGGCAGTTAAGGTATTGTATAAAATCTGTCTTAGAGAGTTGATGCATAAAAGGCTATTCAAATAAAATTATCCAACTATATTATTGGTTTGATGTATTATTAAACTTCTCTTTCATGGTAGGATTACCATGGGTCAGTTTTTTAATGGTTAAATCATCTGCTTTATTGTTTGCTATTCTTAAATGACTAGACGTTAAACGTAATGCCTCTTTTATTTTTGTGAGATGATTAATACTTTTATCAATTTCACTCATAGCTGCATCAAATTGACTAGCTGCATTCACATAGTTCTTATTAAAACCTTCTCTAAATATATTTAGCTTTTCTTCAAAATTAGTTACATCAATATTTTGGTTTCGCATAATAGTGAGTTCTGCTTTATATTGTAAAGACTTCATACCGGCATTACGCAATAAGCTTATTATAGGGATGAAAAACTGTGGACGTATTACATACATCTTCTCGTATTTATATGACACATCTACAATTCCTGTATTATAAAATTCATTATCTGACTCTAATAAAGAAACCAATACGGCGTACTCACAACCTTTATCTCTTCGGTCTTTATCTAACTTGGTAAAGAAATCTTCATTTTTCTTTTTTGTAGCAGTCTCATCTCCCTCATTTTTCATCTCAAACATGATAGACACAATCTCATTGCCATTAATGTCTTTTTCTTTAAAAACATAGTCTCCCTTTGTACCTCCCGAGTGATCATTGTCTTTTTCGAAATAAGCATTTTGAAAGGCTGTTGCTCGTAATTTATTAAACTCGGTCTCGCAGTGTTGTTCTAGAGTTTCACCAATCATTTTGGTAGACAATTTCTGTTTAAAGTCTTTTAAACGTTCAATTTCGTCATCTTTGAGTTTAAGAGTTTCGTCTTTATGATTTAATTTATCATTAAACTTTTCTGTCAAGGATTTTTCTAATAATTCTTTTTCTAAATCTTTTGACTTGAGATCATTCTCTAATTGGTCTTTGGCTTTTTCTACTTCCCGAACAGCATTAGAAAGTTCTAGTTGCTTTTGAGTATCTATCTTATCAAGCCTAGCCTCTAATGACTTTATAGCATCATCTTTTTTTGAAACTTCTTGAATGAGGTCAGACTTACTCTTTTGTGTTAACAGGTCTAATTCCCCTTGTTTTTGAGCCAACTGCTGTTGATAATCGTTTTTTATTCTTTGCTGCGCTAGCTCAACTGCAGATTTTTTATCGTTCTCAGCGATTGCAAGCCTACTGGATAACTCTTCCTGAAATTGTTGGTCTCTTACCTGCTTGACTATATTTGAAAAGACAGAGTCATCTACCTTAAACACTTCTTTACATTTAGGACAATTTACTGTTGCGTTGTTACTCATATGTATTGTTTTATTGACTAAACACTAAAAATAGTGAAATTATTAAAGATTAAATTGGAAAATAAAAAACTAAATTTATTATTATTTGTAACGAGATAAGTACTTATGCGCAATAGGTAAAGTTTTATTTATAAACTCATTAGACATACTACCTTGAAGAAGATATGAGTCAAATTGCTCCCAAACATCATAAGAGATTCCTTTTTCTAGTAATGAATGTTGTGATGAAACTAACATCTTAACAAATTTAAATGATTCTTCAGTATCTAGTTCTACCTCCTTATTAAACTTAGAATCATACTCATAACCTACCTTATTTAACTCCTCGTATATTAGGTAAACATCCCAATAATTATCCATTGCTGCTAGATATAAATACACTAAGTATATATCGTTTGAATTACTTCCTGTTAAACTGGCATATGTTTTTATGATGTCCTTAGATTCTCGAATATAAACCTGCTTATCAATAACATTACCTTTGTATCTATTAAATTTAGCATCACTTTCATTATTGTAGTCTTGATAGAAATCATCAATAGCATAATTATTCAATAACTTTAAACTACGCTTTTTTAATACATCTAAGAACACTTTAGAATTTCTTGGGAAATTACCATCAAACTCCCAGCCTAAGGCATTAACTAATGCTATTTTATGAAAAACAGCTATCTCTGGATTTACTAAGAAATTAAAAGTTTTGTTATTTAAATTTTTAAGTCCATTTAAACACCCTGTTTTTTGTACCATAGGATTATCGGAAATATTCCAGAACGATATAGATGTTAACGGTGAATCTGCAGCACATTGTAGAGTGGCCAAAAGGAAAATAAAAATAGCAAGTCGATATTTAATATTGTTTAAAATCTTAATAATCAATAAATTATATGCTTTGCCACTTTGTAAAAAATTTAAAATATTAATCATTTATTGTAGTATTGAATTATATCAGAACATATTCCCATAGTTGTTTCTATTGGTTCTCTTTTAAATACTTCAGGTAATACTAAAATTCCCCTATCATAAAGGTTGGTTGACCAAATGTATTTATGAGATGTTAATACACCAATATCCAAATCATGTGAAAAATAGTTGAATTGATTGGATACTTCAGCTTCATATTCATTAAAATAAGAGAGTGCATCCATATTCTTACATTGAATCCAAAGTGATGTTGAACGATCTCCCAACCAATCTACATCAACTTGATAGTCAGCTTCATAATTTCCAAGATAGAACTTATTACTCTCTTTCTCAAACCACAAATCTATCTTTACATCATACCCAGCTTCAATAGCTTCATCAATGTATAATGGTTGGTTTTCATCTGATAAGCTTCTACCATTTATATTTCCTCTATGTGATATTAGTGTCAAACGCCTTTTATCTTGTAATAACTTCTCATTCATAATTCTTTGTTTTTGTTTTTGTTTCATAAATTTTTATTCATTCTACAAAAAAAAGCTGCAGATATGAATAATTTTTTTTGGCTAGATGATTTTTATTATTAATTTTCTTGTACTCAACTAATTCTTTTTAGAACTAATTGTTTTTTAGTGAATACGAATCATCTTCAATTAATTCAATACCTGCACGTTTATAAGCATCTTCCCAACTCTCTGGCTCAACCCAGTTTGAGGATGCAGATTGTGGCTTCTTATATTGCTTTTTTAATTCTCTATTTTCCGCTGGAGTTGTATAATGATAACACCCCCACTTCTCTATAAATTTATCAATAATGACTGTCATAGCCTTCATATTATTCATTGTATTATTTTCTTGTAAATATTCAATAAGTTCTTTAGCGCATAGCATTCTTGGATTAAAGTGTTCCTGAGTAATGGCATGCTTGTTTTCACGAGCTATATAAGCATTTTTTGAAATTTTACCAGAATAATTAAACTCCTTGCTTTTATTAAGATAAAACAATTGTGCCCCAACCAAGGTATAAAAACTGTCTTTCTGTTTTTGATTATATTTTGTTATAAATTTAAGATGCGTATAAACAACATTATATAGCACCTCAACTTTTAATTCTAACTTTTTTTTGTAATTCTTTAATCTTCCTTCTTTATTCATAATTTTTACTTTTTGATTTTTATTTAATAAATTTTTTACTTGCGCTACAAAAAAGCAGCTACTATAGCTTGAACTCTTTAGCTATTTGATTTTTATTATTAATTATCATATCAGATAATAGTACTTTTAAGTACTCCTCCCCCCCACTTGTGAGTGACGTCTCCCGTTGCTTCAAAATAAATTGAATTGTGGACTTTTTATGATACCGCTGGTTTGCAAGTAACATGTCATCCAGGTATGCAGTAAGATCATTTAACTTTTCATCATTTACAGCTGTAATAAAACTTAAAGGACATATTAATATATCCAAATAAGGAAATAGACTTCCAACTTCATTTTTCTGCTCGACTAATGAGCAGCCATCTAAAATTTTATCCATTAATGATTCACTAATTTTTTCTTTAGTGATTAATCCAATTCTTTGAAAATTCATTTCTCTATTATCAATAGTTGGAAGAAACACATAAAGTGTATTTTCCTGAAATTCTATTGAATCTTCTTGGCTAGCTGTGTGTTGTAATTTGTTTGTCATTTATAAAGTTATTTATAGTTTATCATACTTGTGTAATAGATCTTGAAAGTATTTATTTCTCGCATCTTGATATAATTTAGGGTCATTTCTTCCTAAATACGAGTCAAAACGACCTACTATTCTATGGACGTTTCTTACATAATTTGTCTTTGTTTTAGGTTCAAATGATGCATTTAAAGTAACATAGTCTATACCCCGTGTCTTATGATGAGTTACAGAAACGGTGTATTTCATTGCACATATCCCTAAAAGCACCTTGTATTTGTAATGAATATATTCATAATCAATAATCATTTGAGAATCTGGCTTTTTCAAAATTCCCTCTAATTGATCTAACAAAAAATAGACCCTACTATATATACTATTGTTCTTTAATTCAACTTCAACCTCATTAGGGACTTCTTTGCAAAACTGTTGTATGAAGTATTGGTGGTCATTATGTATGTCTAACTTTTTGAAAACATCAGACTTGTTTATACTATGATTAATAATAGAAGTGGAAAAATTAGGAAAATCTAAAAGATATAACATTGTTAATATTTTTTTATTGTATTTATTATCAATACAAATATAAATAAAGATTTTACAAATACAACTTGTTAATACACTTTTTTTGTATTACATTTGAAAAATCAATTAAACACGTACTATGAATAACACGAAAAAACCAACAGTTTATACCGAAGCAGCTTTTGATTTAGTGCTGTTTCTACATGAGTCAAAATGGTTTATTTTAAATGATATACAGGATCCAAGGCCCGCACTTGAGCTTTTCTCATTAGTGCTATCATTAAAATACCCAAACACTAAACTACCTATTGATGGAAATTTAATTTCAAAAAAAGAGTTAAATAATGTAAAGGAACTAATCAAAGAATACTCAAAGTAAAACAGTAACCACCTATAAAAAATGACAAATATCAATTACAACCCTGTGTCAATATCACCAAATCAACTATTGAATATTGGCTACCTATCAATATTATTGGCCCTAATATATCTTGACATTAGACCACTGGCACTTCTTGCGCTAATAATTCTAATTCTTAAAGCACTGGATTTATACTGCACTACATGGACAATACACCAAGACAATCTAATTGAAAAAACAGGGATATTAAATGTAAACACAGAGGAGGTTCTACTATACAGAGTTAAAGACATTAGGCTATACGAGCCGCTATTGTATCGCTTAGTTGGGCTTTCAAAGTTAACAATCATTACCTCAGATTATACAAATCCATCTATTGTGCTTTACGGTATTCGAAATGGAGAAGAGCTGATGACAATCATAAGACAGCTAGTAGCCAATTCAAGAAAAATTGAAGGTGTAAAAGAATTAGATATAAGATAAATATGAAAACAAATAAAATATACCACTGCTTCGTATTTGCAGCTATTTTGACAACTACAGGATGTTCTCTTATGGGGCCAAAATGCCAGAGATTAAAATTATCAGATATTTTTAGTGTTAAAAATAAAAACTTCGTATTTATTGAATACGATAAAGATAATGTGTGTAGACCAACAGTTGCTGGATACCAGCAGCTAGTGGCTCTTAAATATGAAAACCCAAACGAAACTTACTTTTGGAATTACAAACAGTGTAAGTGGATTACTAAGTCAGAACATGAACAAATCATAGATGATGCGTTCGATAGTATCGAGTTACCTTAAAAAAACAACAATGAAAGATATACTTATAATACATCCTGAGGACGAATCTACTTCTTTTCTAAAACAAATTTATAGTAACAGAAAAAATGTTTTAGTTGTTAGTGGTAACGTTACCAAACTAGCTCTTTTAAATATGGTGTTAGAACATGACAGAGTAATTATGATGGGACACGGAAGCCCTGATGGCCTTTTGGCTATGAATAAGTTCGAAACTGATAGCCCTTATATTGTAGATAAAAGTTTCAAAGAGATACTATCAAAAAAAAACTCAATATACATTTGGTGTCATGCTGATAAATTCGTCAATAAATATAATCTAAAAGGGTTTTATACAGGAATGTTTATCAGTGAAGTTGGCGAAGCTTACTATTGTGGGTTGCCTGGCACAAGACACCCTGAGGTTGATGAATCTAATTATTTTTTTTCCAACCTTGTTGGTCATCACATCGACAGAAAAATAGAAATTATTCACAAAAAGGTAAAGGAAGGTTATGGTAAAGTGGCGGAATTTAACACCGTAGCTAATTTTAACTACAATCGTTTATATTTAAATTCATAAAATTATGATTGCATATATATCAATTCCGATCACGGATTTAATTATCATTTTTGGGGGGCTGTTGGCTTTTCTGTTACTTCATTTCTGTTTTTCCGAAACCAAGGTAATCAATATGATACACAAGTTAGATGACTTAACAGAGGAAGAGGCTACAGATATCTGTAACTATATAATAGAAATATTAAGTCAAGACTATCGCGTTATCAACCCAAAATTTGTCATAACCAATTACAAAGAGGATGAAATAGAAGCAATCCAATATTCAAATGGTAGAACCTTGGCCTTTTTTTCGGGAAAAAACAATCAAATATCATTACAACTTAAAGTGTTGATGGAAGAAGGATATACATTATGTGATATGATAGACTGTATTGCTCACGAATTTCAACACTACCTGGACCGCTTGTCATTTGAAACCTCAGACCAGTGGCTTTCAGCTTATAAAAAAAACATTAACTACTATGAATTTAAAGCCAATAAATTTGCTTCAAAAAAATTAAAAAGCCTAGCAAAAAAACTATTACCTGAGAGTCTAAAATATATTTAAGTTCAAAAGCTATAGGCCTCAAGGTTTTGCTATGTCTAACCCCCATACTTTTGAGTAAATCTCTTTAGATATTCTAAACTCTTCAAAAGATGCATCTTCCTTAAGCAAAACCACTATTGCGCCAAGCATTTTTTTTGATTCAAAATCAGTCCCTTTGAGCATTTTACACAAAAGCCTACCATACAAGGGTAACTGGATAGAATAATGACCAAGTGCTGTGCTATCTAGAGTGTCAAAAGGAGCAAGCATTTTTTTAGTAAATCTTTGTGGTTCAAAGTTTTCTGGATTGTTAGTCTTCCAATCGGTAATCACAAAACCATAATCTGTACCTTGATTATTCTTAACCAACCAAACCTTATCAGGTTGACCAACATAACCTAAAGAACAGTCACCCAATACTAATTCTGTATCTAGCAAAACAGCGTTTCTTTCTTGCATTTTCCGAACAAATAATTCCCCTGCAAGAATCATTTTTTCACTTTTTTTAATTTGCTCTTCATTACACTCAAAAAAAGGCTCTCTAATCTCCTTAGGATTGTTATAAGTATCAATCAGAAATTTTTCTAAAAAATAATGAACCCTACTTCCCATATTAGCAGCATATTCTCCCTTTTCTTTCCATAAACTAAGCAATTCTTGTTGTTTAACCTCATCACCTTTAGACATGATTCCTGAGATCCTTTGCGCATCAAATTCTTCATAATAATTTTTTACAACCTTTGAGACAGATGGATAATCAGAAGTAATTACACCAAATTTATCTTTCATAAAATACTGGTGGTCTTCCTCAATAAATGATAAGGAGATTTCTTCTCGCTTTGCAGCTAAGATTCTGTTTATTTTTTTTGCCTCTTCTTCTAAATTCATGAAGGTTATATTGTTAAAAATATTCTGCGAAGTATTCGTTGTGTGTATGTAAACATAATGAAAATCAAATAAAAAATAAGAATATGAAGGCATTTCACTCAGTACTCCATTGATAAATTTTCTAATCAAAAAGAGGCTGAAAAAATTATCAGAGAAAACAAAATTAGATTAAAGCCAATTAAAATAATTCTAGGGTACTCCCCTATTCTCTATATTATTATTCTTGAAGATAACAAGTTGTAAAAGAATCCAAATCTTCCCCGAAATAGTGTGACTTCACTCCTATTGGCTCCACAGTAGAACCCGCAACCTTTTATGGCTGTGGGTTTTTTATTTTATATAAATCCACACCAAAATAGTTCGACTTCACTCCCTTTGGCTCCAAAATTATTCTTGAAAATAAAATTTGTTTCAGAGAATAATCTTAAACTAATATTTTTAGCAAAATTAAGCATTACTGAAAATGGTTCGCCCCACCAATTATCCATATCAGAGAATTTATAATTTTTTGTATATTTATAAAGATGAAAAAATCAAATTATCGAAATACAACTGGTTTCAAAGAATTTAAAATTAAGTTACAAGCAATCTTTGGTGATGATGTAATTTGTATTACTAAAGCTCCAAAAGCTACGGAAACAATAAAAGGACAAAAATTTGAATTCCGATGCAACAAATGTGGTCATAATTGGAGTAGACCTCCAAGTCAACAATTAACAACTAAACCCAATAGAAGAAAACCCCCATCCTGCAGTAAGTGTGGAGGATCTCATCCAAAAACGAAAAATGAAATCGAACAAATTTTAAGAGAGCTTAACATAAAACCGGTTGATGGCTTAAAATCAATTAAAAAAAAGGATAACTTCAGTGTCAGAAAACCATTTTATTACAAATGTAAAAAATGTAAAACTGTAGGTAAAAAAACACTTAATAATCTTACAGAAAGAAAGAAAGATAAAATTCAAATTTGTGAATGTGATGCAAGAAGACACACTTGGACCTTGGAAAAACTAAGGAGTGAAGGACTGAAAAAAGGTTTTAAATTAATTGGCAATCCAAAACAAATTAAATATTCGGGGAAATTCAAATGGAAATGTAAAAAAGGTCACATTACATCTTTTTCTATTCAAAGTATTAAAAATGGTTGCAAGAAGTGTTACAGTGAAAAAAGATTTACTTCATTATCAGATATTCAAAACTTTTTAACAAAAACAACAACAAATTTAAAATTGGTAAGTGGCCAGGAATGGATTGGAGCAGGAAATACCAAATATCATATTCAATGCCAAGTTTGTAACCAAAGGTTTTGGAAAAGTTTAAATAATTTAATCAAAAATCATAAATGTGGATTCGAATCTAGAAGTTTTAGTGAAATTGTTGTTCAATTTTATTTAGAAGAATTATTAAAAATTAAATTTATCAATAATAGAAGATATTCATTTCTAAAAAACCCTGAAGGAAATAATATGGAATTAGATGGCTATAATGAAGAAAAAAAAATAGCATTTGAACACCACGGAATTCAGCATTATAAAGAAAATGGACTACATAGGGGGAAAAATAACCTAAAAAAGAGAATACGGGATGATTCTTTAAAAGAAAAACTATGTAAAAAAAATGGGATTAAACTAATTATAATTCCTGCACTGCGTGAAATTACTAAATTGGAAAATCTTAAAGAGAAAATTAAATCTGAATTATTACGCCTAAAAATTGAAATTCCAAAAAACTTTGATAAAATTAATCCTCATATTAGTAAAATGAGAACCTGTTTTAAAAAAAGAAAATATCTTTAAAATAATTATCTAAATGACTCAAAAAGAAATCAATAACATTTTAGAAGAACTTAACAATGGTAAATTCCATGTGGAGTGTCCTTCTTGTTATGAAGAAGTGAATTTAAAAGATTCAGGATTGTTTTATTTGGATCAATTTAGCAAAGAAGCTAAGTTGGTTTATAAAATGATGCTGGAAGGGCAAAAAGAACGTCGTGCTGGATTAAAAGAACGCAAGGCTAACATCCCCAAAAAATCAGAAGTTGGTGCCAAGGCCGTTAACCTTGGATTTTTGTTGGAACGCCTCGCTCCCACTTTAGATGGATTTACCTTTAGTAAAAATGATTGTCGTTCTATGTTTGACCCCATTGACTATGTAATTTTTGAGGGCTTGAGCGAAAAACAAAAAGTGGATAAAATCTTATTTGTAGACATAAAATCTGGAAAAGCGCGTCTATCGGCCAAGCAAAAGAAAATCAAGACAGCGGTGGAAGAAAAGCAAGTTGAATTTAAAACTTATAAGCCATGAACAGTGAGCTGATTAAATTCTTTTCGGTGCAACGGCAAATTTTTGGTGTGTGTTCTTGTTGTGGTGACATCTTTCGTTTAAGTGATGCCAAGGTATTTCTAAAAGAAAAACCTCAACCAGATTGGATGGATAAGCTTCATAAATCCGAAGAACGCCTGGACAAACAAGAAGATAAAATTAATACTGAAGAAGCTCAAACCAGAGAAATTGCCAGAGAAAAAGGGCGTAAAGCTGCCATGGAATCAACCAAAAAGATTGATACTATCTTTACCCCTAACAATTACAATGCAGATGATGCCAAGGTCATGTTTCATCCCGTAGATTTTTTAATCTTTAATGGCATGAAAGAAAAAAATAACATTGATAATTTGGTGTTATTTGACAGAGAAGTAAAAGTAGCTGCTCAAAAAACTTTGCAAAAAAGTATTGAGAAAACAGTAGAGAAAGAAAATTATGAATGGATCACCATGCAAGTCAGTGAGGATGGTTCCGTAGAATATAAATAATAAAAAATTAAAAAGATATGACTTTACACCAATTAGCTAAAAGTATTGTTGCTTCCTTGTGGCACAACTCCATTGAACAATTCAGGACCGATGGTATCGTTAAAAATTATGAAAAACCAACTGAAAGTCTTTCAGAGTTTTTAAATGAAGTTGTATTTAGAGAACGCATTAATTTCTATCCTGGAGATCCAGGTGGTGATTGTGCAAAAACAGCAGTTTTTATGAGCATAACCAAAACTCCTCCTAGAGCAGAATGGCTCAAACCAAAAGACAAGGTAAATCTTCAAAAAACGATGCCTAAAGTTATTCAGCATATGCAAGGAGGGTGTATTGATAAAACCAAAAAAATGCTCTTGATCACTGATAACATGAACACAGACCTAATAAACCCCTGGCGTGGAAATCTAAAAAACATACAGTCTAGAGATGGTAAAGAGGTGGTAATACTTTTTGTGGACCCCAAGGGTGAATTACACGATATGGGTATGGCCTGTGGTTTGTCACCATTTTAAAAATAAGTACTGTAGTTCAAAATCTTTTCTTGAATTCTTTTATCCAAATACTCATTTTTGCCCTGTAGTCTTTCTGCTATTTTGATGGCTTGCAAATGGTATTTTTTAATTTTCGCATTGTCCCATTTTTTAGGCGGTCTCTGTAAATTTGTGATACGGTCACAAAGTTTTACGATAGTAACTTCCCTGCCCAAATCTAAAATACGACTCAAGCTGTCATCCATTTGATCTTTTTTATCAAGGGTACTGTCTTTAGTTAAGGCCAAAACACCTATTGCGACTACATTACCAAAATCAGCTTTAAGCGCCTTAAAACTAAGCGCTGTGTCTTCCAAGATGTCGTGAAGTAATGCCAAATATATGGCTAGCTTAAGATCAAAATCTGGTTTTTGTTTGTGTGCCATAAAAACCTCCATAGCAACATTTGATAAATGAACAATATAAGGGAGACCATTGGGCATTTTTTGTTTCCCGTGCTTCTCAGCCGCAAAGTCAATGGTTTTTTGGTAAATGGTTTGAATGTTAGTATCCATCATATTACAAAGATATACAACGTCTAGTTAAAACGATTCATTTGACTCAAATCCTCCGCGAAATAGTTCGATTTCACTCCCTTCTGCTCCACTTTTTATTCCAAAGAATAATAATTTATTTTTGGGAATATTTTTTTTACATTTAGCTATCATAGTATACAAATGGCTTAATTAAAGCTACTAATAATCATCTTATTTAAATAAATTCCAAAATAGCTAGTTGGTTGTTGTCGCTCATTAGTTTTGAGTAAAACTTGCATGGCTGTATTATATAAAATTGTTTCAAGTGTGATTTCCGGAATTAAAAACATATCTGATAAAAATTTAGTGTAAATAGTATTTTCTAAATTTGTATAATCAGAAGCTGTTTTACCATATGATGTTGAATATCCTAGCTTAACATTAAGCGGATCTTTAATGTTTGGCTTTGGTAAGCCATCGTTATTTTCATTTCTGCAGGCATCTAAAATAATTAAGCATTTATTTTTAGATCTTTCTAAAGCTGAAATTAAATTACTTATATATATTCCCTCATTTTCAATTATACTGTCGTGTGTAAAATCAGATGCTAAAATATATGAATTTCCATTTTGATCTTGAACAGCATGACCTGCGTAATATATTATTCCTAAATCATATTCATCTAACTTATTGTTGAATTTTATAATTTCATTAATAAATTGGATTCTATTTAAGTCTTTTTTAAATTCTACTTCGAAGTTTAATTTTTTAAACGTTTTGTACATTAATTTGCCGTCATTTATAGGGTTTTTTAAATTCCAGCTTTTATTATCATAGTTAGTATTTGCAATGACTAAAGCAACTTTTTTTTCAATTTTCAATACTGATTCAAGGTCGTTTTTCACACCCCATTCATTAATGTTTTGAGCAAAACCATTAATTTGTATTAACAGAAAAAATAATATAACTGACTTTTTAATCATTTAATGAATGTTTATCTTCAAAATCTAACTCCAAATCTTTTGGCAACTTGTAAAAAAAATCTATTCCTGTCAAATTTTCTAAAGTACTAATAGAACAGACATATTCAATCAAGTCTTCATAATACATTAGATAATTTGGGAGTACTAATGCTATAGAAGATTTTTCATTAATATCAATTATTACTTTATAATAAAAACTTGGAACAAGAATTCTCTTATTTCCAATAGTTTGCCTATGCCCTTTATTGGCATCGACATCAGCCTGTATTTCAGCATCAGCAGCAACACTAGCTTCTTCATTGGCATCGACATCAGTTTGGATTGCATCATCAGAAGTATCACTGTTTAAATCGTTTTGATCCACATCTGGTAATGGTTTTAAAATCCGTGCCAGCGGTATTTTCTTATTCCCTATATTAAAATATTTCTCTTCTTTTGAATAATTATTAGCATAATTTAAAATACCTCCAGTAATTATTACTAAGCTATCTTTTTCAATTACCCAATCTCGAATTTTATTCTCTACATGTATATTTATACCTCTATTAAATCTAGGAGTTTGTGGGTTTGTATTTGAAATGTAAAAACTTTCAGATATAGATTTTTTTGAGAATGCCATATCTCTTGCTGGTACTAAATGCCCGCGGTCATATCCAGAATTCCTATAATCGTCCATATTTACTGTTTCATACTTAAGCTTTGGGTCGTCTCTAAAATTATTAGTTCGTGGAAATTGATTTCCTGTCAACCTTTCTTTAGTTAAAAAGTAAATAGTCCACTCTGTGAGTTTTGACGCTTTAGAAAAAGAATATGAATAATGATTGTGATGAACTATTACACTATCTGTAGATGATGGCATAAAATCTTTGTATACATTATAATCATTTGATTCACCGTTGTTTTGCCCAAATAAAATTAAAGGAAGAAAAAATAGTTTTATAAGAACCTTTCTAATCATATTACAAATATACCGGAATAATATTTACGTTTCTAGATGCTTGTAAAAAACTTAAAGTAATCGATCAAAGAACTGAACTCTATATTCCTCTCCTTCTAAATTTATCTATTTCTTTGTATTTAAATAAAAGAAGTGAAGCATTACTGAAACAAGCTTATTTTTGATAACTATTATTTATAAATTGTTAATTTTTTGTCTTTCATATTCCAAATGACATTACTGAATTTTAATAAAAAACCAGTTCCAAGCAAAGAGGTTGGTGTATCAAGAACTGTAGCCACTACGTTTTTTACAATATAATCCCCAATTTTAACTTCCTCTAAAACCACAAGGTCTCCG
>Ga0209199_1003346_pt1 | contig 16023 bp, 11 predicted proteins | sample COGITO_mtgs_1105_7_FD_184805 | JGI IMG/M metagenome (GOLD analysis project Ga0209199, IMG submission 184805) | Pelagic marine microbial communities from North Sea - COGITO_mtgs_110523 (SPAdes) (version 2) | ecosystem: Environmental > Aquatic > Marine > Epipelagic ...
GAACGACATGGCACGACCGGCTTCGTTCATGGAACGCATCTGCATCAGCATGCGCTTTACATCGGGGTGATTAATAATTGGGGCGTTACCTTCAATACCCTGCACCTTGCCCTGCACTCGATCTGAAGCATAGGCTACCGCTTGCTGATAGGCGCGCTCGCCCACACCAATACCCTGATGGCCCACACTCAAGCGGGCATTGTTCATCATGCTGAACATGCACATCAGACCCTTGTTTTCTGGGCCCACCAAATAACCCACTGCGCCGCCGTTGTCACCAAAGGCCATGGTGCAGGTGGGGCTGCTGTGAATGCCAAGTTTGTGCTCAACACCAACGGCTTTTACATCGTTGCGTTCACCGAGGCTGCCGTCTGCATTAACCAGAAACTTAGGCACCAAAAATAATGAAATACCATGGTTACCGGCGGGTGCATCTGGTAATCGTGCCAGTACCAGATGGATTACGTTTTCGGCAAGGTCATGGTCGCCCCAGGTAATATATATTTTCTGCCCACTGACTAAGAAGTGATCACCTTCTGGGACAGCTTTCGTTTTTACAGCCGAGAGATCAGTGCCCGCCTGGGGCTCTGTCAGGTTCATGGTGCCAGACCAGACGCCAGAAATAAGATTTCCCAGATATACGTCTTTTTGATCACCGGTTCCATACAGATTCAGTGCATGAATAACGCCGCGGGTTAACATTGGCAGCAAGCTGAAGCCCAGATTGGCTGACTGCAGCATCTCTTGCACCGCAACATCAACCACCCCGGGGAAACCGGCTCCGTCGTAATCTGAATCGCCACTGAGACAGCACCAGCCGCCAGCAACCATCTGTTCGTAAATACCATCTAAGGCAGGCGAGGTTATGACTTTGCCATTATCTAGATGTGCTGCCTGCTCATTGCACGCCCAGTTTGTGGGGGCCACTACCTCTTCAAAGAATCGCGCCGCTTCAGGCAAAATAGCCTGCACCATATCGCTGCTGGCTTCTTCGTAGCCGGGCATTTTGCAATGCTCGTCGTAACCGACTAGCTCTTCTAAAATAAATGACAGTTCCTGCTGCGGGGCTTTGTAAACAGACATAGTGTTTTGGCTCAGTAATCAACTTGTAGGGAGCAAGTATCATAAGACTCAGAGCCTGTGTAAACCCAAAAAAATGACTACCCGTCCACTTGTTGAATCTATATGGTCGATCTGTTGTCATAGAGAGAAGCTGCCATTGAAGGCAGCCGTTTTACAGCCATAGGGAAATACCATGAATACGGATATTCAGCCATCACAGGATAGAGATGCCAGTGCTACTTCTAGCTCTACTTCTAGCACTAAAGACACAAATATCACCAATAATGTCAAAGCCTATTACGGTTCTGTTCTCGACACCAATGAAGACCTTAAAACCAGCGCCTGCTGCCCTTCTGAGGCGCCCCCGCCGCATATTCAGGCCCTACTCAACAATATCCATCCCGCTGTTCAGGAGAAGTTCTACGGCTGTGGCTCGCCGCTACCGGTTGCCGCTGAGGGCTGCACCATTCTCGACCTTGGCTGCGGCAGTGGCCGCGACGTTTACCTCCTCAGCCAGCTAGTGGGTGAACAGGGCGAAGTTATTGGTATTGATATGACCGAGGAGCAACTCACCGTCGCCCGAGATCATATTGACTGGCACACGGAAAAGTTCGGCTATGAGTCCCCTAATGTACGTTTTAAGCAGGGCTATATCGAAGACCTAACCAGTATCGGTATCAAAGACGACAGCGTGGATATTATTATTTCCAACTGTGTGATCAACCTATCCGCCAATAAGGAGGCTGTGTTTAAAGAAATCTTTCGGGTATTGAAACCTGGGGGCGAGCTGTTCTTCTCCGATGTGTTTGCCGATCGCCGTATTCCTGAAAAATTGCAACTTAACCCCACATTACTGGGCGAATGCCTCGGTGGCGCTCTATATCTGGGGGACTTTCAGCGTCTAATGGAAAGAGTGGGTCTGAGCGACAGTCGAATAATCAGTCAACGGGAACTCAGCATTGATGACCCAGACATTAAAGCTATGGCGGGTATGATCACTTTCTATTCAGTGACCGTTCGCGCCTTTAAGCTTAACCTTGATGAAAGTCGGGAAAACTTCGCTCAGGTGGCCCGTTATCTAGGCACTATTCCCGAGTGCCCTGAAGGCTTTATTCTCGACGCCGACCTGCAGTTTGCCACGGAAGAGCCTGTGCCAATCTGCAGTAATACCGCCATGATGCTAAGTAAAACCCGACTGGCAAAACATTTTAAGGTCCATGGTGACTGTGCCATTCATTACGGCGCATTTGACCCCAGCCCTAAACCCGAAACCGATATCAACCTTGAACAGCCCTCTACAGGTTGCTGCTAAATGTTGGCACTTATCGGCGGCTCTGGACTTTATAGTCTTGAGGGCCTTGAGATTGAAGAGCAACTTGTCCTCGATACACCCTTTGGCAAACCCTCAACGGCAATTAGTCGTGGGATCTATCAGGGCCAATCAATTTTATTTCTCCCCCGCCATGGCGTAGCCCATCAATTTTTACCCCATGAGGTGAACTACAGAGCCAATATTTTTGCCCTTAAAAAGCTTGGTGCTACCAAGGTTTTTTCAATCTCTGCGGCGGGCAGTTTGCGCGATGATATTAGGCCCGGTGATTTAGCGCTCGTATCCCAATACTTTGATCACACCCGAGGTCAACGCCAACAGACCTTTTTTGGCCAGGGGCTCTCTGCGCATATTGCCACGGCAAATCCCTGCTGCCCTGCCCTGTCAGCAGATATTGTGGATGCCGCCAGCTGTATTGATCAGCATCTACATACAGAAAAAACCTATGCCTGCGTTGAGGGTCCCAGACTGGGCACCAGAGCCGAAAGTCATTTTTTACGCGGTGCGGCCAACTGTGATTTAGTGGGTATGACCAATGTACCCGAAGCTTTTTTAGCCCGCGAGGCCCAGATGGCATACTGCTCTATCTGCCTAGTCACCGACTACGACTGCTGGATGGACAACAGCAGCCAACATGCCAGCATGGATCAATTTTTTGCCACTTACGGCGCAGCATTAACGAAAGCCCAAGCTTTGTTAGCAACGCTTATTCGATCACCTCTGCGCGATACCCCACAAGCAATTCGCCACTCATTGGAAAATGCCATGTTAACGCCACCACAAAATATGAATGCCGAACAGCGACAGTGGTTTAAAATTCTATGTCTGTAGATATCAGTATTATTATTCCTCTCGCTGTGTCGGAAACCCAGCAGCATCGATTGCTCAAAGACCTGAGCGACATTCCCACACTTAAGGGGGAAGTGATTCAGTGTTGCAAAGGCAACCGCGCCATTAGCTTGAACAAAGGCGCTGCTCAGGCGTCTGGGCAATGGTTGTGGTTTCTGCATGCCGACAGCCGCATTACTACGGCCAATGTTCAGGCGCTGCAACAGCAACTTACGCGGCGTCCAGAGGCTTTACATTACTTCAAGCTGGGCTTTGATAAAAACCCGAAACAGTTCGGATTAACCTGCCTTAATGCCTGGGGTGCCAATTTTCGGTCGAGGCTCTTTGGCGCGCCCTTTGGCGATCAGGGTCTCTGTATAAGACGGGACCACTTTAGAACACTGGGAGGCTATTCCGAAATTGCACCCTACGGCGAAGATGTACTACTGGTATGGAAGGCACGCAAGACAGGTATAAAACTCAATAGAATTGCCTCAACGCTGCTCACTAGCCCGCGTAAATATCAAGACTATGGCTGGCTAAAACTCACCTTACTATTTCAGTGGCGCTACCTCTCACTGAGATTCAAAAGGAAGCAGTATTGAATAGCACCGGGATTGGCATCTTTGTAAAAACACCCGAGCTGTCTTCTGTAAAAACCCGCCTCGCCGCCACCATTGGCAGCGAAAAAGCAGAGCAATTTTATCGACTTGCGGTGAATGCCATTGAGCAAACTGTGGCGACAGTCTGTGCCGATAAACTAATCACGCCCTACTGGGCCGTCGCAGAAAAACAAGCCTTAGACAGGCCTATCTGGTCTGGCTTTACCTGCCTGTATGGCGGTTCCGAAAACCTCGGACTGAGCCAAAACCGTATTTACAAAAAGCTTCTTGAGAGCCATCAGCGTGCTATTTTAATCGGCGTGGATTCTCCACAACTCTCTCCTGACCTTTTACTGCAAGCGATCAATAGTCTCGACGACAATAACTTTGCCATTGGCCCTGCGCTAGATGGTGGCTATTATTTGTTTGCGGGAAAAACCGCAATCGATCAGAAGGTTTGGACCTCCGTAAAATACAGCTGCGCAACGACTGCATCACAATTAAGTTATGCGCTGCCCTCTGCACCAGTTCAGTTAATGAGGTTAACGGATGTAGATCGAGAAGATGATTTAGTGCTGCTACTGGAGCAACTATGCCCAGTTTGGAGTAATCAAGCTCAGCTATTGCTTAGAGACTGGCTGGTAAGCTTAAATAAATAGCACTTAACTCATAATGGCGGTTTCACCGGAGTCTCGCCTTGAACAGGAGCCTCCACCCAACACACAGAAGTTTGCACAATGATGATGATTTAGCTGCACTGTTGAACTGGCCTCTGCAAGAGTTGCACCCAACACAAATTGATCCTCATAGGGTATTAGGGTGCAAGCAGTGACCACAGGTCGAGAATCACCTTTGCGCTTAATAACCATACGCGAAGAGGCACACATCAAATTATTCGGATCGACCCCCAGAGTATCCCAGCAATCAACCGTAATTTCTGGGACTGCAACCTGTTCGTTCATTTCTGGAAATAAGAGAACCTGTGTTTTATTCGTGGCATCAACGGCGATATGTTGTTCTTGAAACAGAGCATCAAAGCCATCCCGCAATGCCTCTTCATCGTCGCCCCAGCGCCTGCGCCCCGCCACATCAATATTGAATCCGTGCTTACTCAACCAGTTGAGACCAAACAGCATGGGCTCCCAGGTTTTAGAGCCGCGCTCTTCTTCATGAAGGTCCTGACGGTAATGGTCCACGGATACTCTTATCGTAATTTGCGCACCATAAAGTTTCTGTAACTGCAGCAATCCCACTTTGCACTTAAGCATGGGTCGCATGGCATTAGTCAGCACTAGCAGCTTAAAACCACGACGTAGTATTTCTGCCATGATGGCAATGATGTCTGGATTCATAAATGGCTCGCCGCCGGTGAGACCTATTTCCTCGGTACCGTAGTTGCCATTTTGAACTTCATTGAGAAAAATCTGAACCTCAGACAAACTGATGTAACTGAGGCGGTCGTTAACGGGACTGGATTCGATGTAACAGCTTTCACAGGCGAGATTGCACAGTGTGCCAGTATTAAACCAAAGGATTTTAAGCGCGCTTAATGTAACGCTGGCGCGGCTCTCGCCGGCAGCGGTTATGAAGGGATCGGCAAACTTTCCAGAGTTCTTGTCAATATCCATATTGAGCCATCTGTGGTCATAAATTAAAATGGTTTAGATTTGTGAGTCAACGTGCGCGGTTAAATATGCACAGTAGCCTGTTGAAGGCAAACGTCCTGCTGCCCCAATACTCAGTTAAAACATAGCACAATCTTTCACTTTCGCCAGTTTATACGCCGCGACTCTTTTTAGTCAGTGGCTGCCGACTAAAGAAGACGGGCGAGTTGCACTGTATGCCCAGTAGATAAAAATAAACTGAAATAGCAGACGGATATACAGCAGGCTCACTGCAATCTCTGGAAATAAGTCTGGATTCAGGGCCATATGAATATTCGCGGGGTAAACCACAATCAGCAGCGCCACCAATCCCCAACCTGCAGCGGCTCGAAGTCTCGGAATTAATACACAGATCCCACCCAACACTTCAAAGAACCCACTAATGTACACCGCTTCCAAATGCAGGGGTAAATAGTCGGGCATGATGTTCAGATAAAAATCGGGATTAACAAAATGATCAATCCCGACATTAATAAAGAAAGCCGCCAAACCAAAAAGAGCGATGGTTTTAATTCGACTGGTGGGCAACTGTAATGCAGTAGAAATAGTATGGAACATCATTAAAACCTGTGAGACTAGTGTTGGGACAAATAGTTATAAAACGTCGATTGAACCAAATTCTGCAATCAACTTATCGGTCATTTTGCGCTGTTCCGCTTTTATATCAAACTGATTACAGAGGCCATTATTCCAGCTGTGGTATTCCTCTAATCGATGATCACCGACATTGGTAAAGGACTCCCAAGCAATAAAACATTTCTCCAGATCAGTTGAGCCTGCATGCACAACTATATTGTTGAGTAGTGAGGCCATATTTTCCTCTTCCACACTCATGCGCAACAGATCACCGCTGTCGAGATGAACGTAGGCTGGCTTATCCGTTTTAAAGGCCGTCCAGTCAAACGAGAAATCAGCACTGGGATTAGCGCTGCGAGCAAAGTTACTCCAGGCCCCCATCATAGTTTCGCCCATCTCTTCCCGTGCTGCGCCTTCCGGGTAAATATAGGATGTGATCGGGCCATAGGTATAGTTGCCCGTAACAAATGCAATGTCGGTGCCATGGGCTGCGCCGATGATATTCGGAAAATCAATGAGCATGGATTGGGCCTGATGGTCCCAATCAAATCGGTAGGCATACAGGTTTTGATAGCCCGCAGACTCCATCGCCATTAGGGCGTCATCCACACCCCGTAATTTCCAGGCATGAGAACGGGTGCGCACCCAGAGTTCAAACAGTTCTGGATCTTTTAGGGTTATTTTCGGTGGCAGTAGCTTGGTTAATATATAGCTGGTGTCGGCAAAGTAACGGTGTAGGCCCAGCCAAAAAGAAACCTCATCTTTGGTCGCCCCCGCGATCACTGGCACATTCTTGGCATATTTCTTATTACCTAGGGCCCCTAGCATTCCCTCTTTAGGAATGACGAGACTGTCGATAGTGGTGAGGGGAATGGCGTCAAAATTTTCAGTCTGATAATACAGACCAATCAATTCCCGCGCATCGACGTTCATCAACTGCTCGCGCAGTTCCCTAGGGCTGTACTGAGACTGGGCGCTGTCGAGAAGTTGATTAACAATCTGCCAGGATCCACGCTTAATTAGAGGATCAGCACCATTGAGGTTGTAAGCTTTTTCAGGGGTTGAGCTGGTGGTATAACCAGACTGTGAAATAGCTTTATGAAACAGGCCATCGCTAAGGGGAGATGCCAAAAGCGCCAAGGTATTGTGGCCGCCGGCAGACTCACCAAAAATAGTTACGTTATTGGGGTCGCCGCCAAATTGCTGGATGTTTTTTTGCACCCACTTTAACGATTCAATAATATCGAGAGTGCCGAAATTAGAGGTTTTATCGATGCCCTCTTGCAAACCCTGTATCGCTGGGTGGGTAAACCACCCCAGAGCACCAAGACGATAATTTGTGGTGACCACAACCACATCGCGGTTGGCGACGAGCTTAGTAAAGTCATAGTAATCTTTAATACCGGTAGTGTTAGCACCCCCATGAATCCAAAACATCACCGGATACTGCTTAGTGGCAAAATCTGCCGGCGCACGAATATCCAAATACAGACAGTCTTCGGAACCGACGATACCCTCGCCACTTGCACCACCATACTTACTGGCTTTTTGAACACAGGCGGTCACGTCTTGCTCAACAATAATACGTTCTGAGGACTGTAGGGTTCGGGGTGCTTTCCAGCGCAGCTCTCCAACGGGTGGCTGAGCGTAGGGAATATCAAACCATGAGACTATGTCACCTGAGTTACCGGCGGATTCAGCCTCTGAGGAAGCCGTTTTATTACTCACAGACTGAGCAATAGCCTGGGCAATAGACTGCCCCTGCACTGTACCTGTGGAGGTGCCGATATTATGCTCTACAAGGCGGGCTATAACGGGCTCTGCCGGCGTGAATAACTGGCAGGACGTGAGTAATACTGAAGCAATAACCAATAGTCGAATCATTTTTAACTTCTTATTTTTATAGTTTTTATTCTGGCTCTTCATTGTGAAACGCCTAGGTTTAATCTGATATACGCCATGAGGATAGTATTCGATCACCGGCCTATTGGGAATAAAAAAGCCGAACTAAGCGCAATCAATCACTAAACTAAGTTAACGATTTCGCTTAATTCGACTTGCACGGAAACTATCCCAAACTAATGATGATCCCTTTTTACTGCTTTGTTATTACTGCTTTTTTCTAACTATCTTCTTACTTCTATCACTTACTTCTCACTACTTAGGTACTACAGACCTACCTGCATTGCTAATTTATTTACAACATGCAACTGGAATGGAGTCCGAGCATGATGTGGTCTCGATCTCACCTACCGCCGATACGGTTAAACCGGTTCCTGAATTGCTGTAGCCTTTACAGGAAAGCCCTCCAGAGCCATAGGTATCGCCTGTGATTAGGTCGCGAATTTTGGATGAACTGGCACTTAATGTGGAGGGTATTAGCCAGGCCTCACCGGCCAGATTAGAGGCGCCGGCATTGTAGATGGAGTTTGAATACTCCTCTGAGGTACATATTTTACTGGCCGTGAAGGTAGCGCTACAGGCGGCCTGCAACTGGCGTATTCCTTGATTGCCGGTTACTGAGTCATCCGAAAACCCCTGAAACACGACCCGACTCGAGCCAGACTCAATAGCATCTAGTCGGGTGTCGTTGTCATTAACGGCGTTTTCAATCGCGGTAAAGTTGTCATTTACCTCCGAGGCGCTGGTTGTGTCTCCGCTGGAGAAATCATTGGGAATGGTCAAGTCCGAAGCATTGGCCAAAGGTGCGCTGGCTAATAGAGTAGCGCCTATTAGTGCGATTATTGTTGCTTTGTAAAAGTGCTTTATAACCATGGTTTATCTCCCCATGTAGTGGTATTCCAAATACTTGCGTCTGTATTGGGGGCTGGCCCCCACTGAGTTTGACTCCAACCGCCGCCGTCCCAGACGGTTATGGCACTGCTGTTGGGGTCAAGTGGATGGGCATCATCAACATCGGCAACGCCGTCACCATCATCATCGGTGTCAGTGTTGTTACCTACCCCGTCGCCATCCGTGTCTAGGGTTTCTGTTGCATCTAAGGGAAAGGCATCAGCGCTATCTGCTACGCCATCGCCATCGTCATCCGTGTCGGCGTTGTTACCCACGCCATCGCTATCTGTATCCAGGGTTTCTGTCGCATCTAAGGGGAAAGCATCATTGGCATCCACCACCCCATCACCGTCATCGTCGCTGTCAGCATTGTTACCCGTGCCATCGCTATCGGTATCTAGGGTCTCTGTGCTGTCTAGTGGAAAGGCATCATTGGCATCGATAACACCGTCGTTATCGTCGTCGGTATCGGCATTGTTACCCGTGCCATCAGAATCTGTATCTAGGGTTTCTGCAGGATCCAGAGGAAAGGCATCCGCATCATCATCAATACCATCGCCATCATCATCGGTGTCTTCATTGTTACCAATACCATCTTGGTCTGGGTCGACGCACTCATGAGGGTCTAGTGGGAAGGCATCATTCTCATCAAGAGCGCCATCACCGTCATCATCCGGGTCTGCATTGTTACCCACACCATCCCCATCGGTATCCACTGACTCGCTGGCATTCAGGGGGAAAGCATCATTGGCATCTGCCACACCGTCACCGTCATCATCGCTGTCGGTATTGTTACCCGTGCCGTCACCATCGGTATCTAGGGTCTCTGTGCTATTAAGAGGGAAAGCATCGTTTGCATCTGCAACACCATCGCCATCATCGTCGCTATCGGCATTGTTGCCCTCGCCATCGTTATCTGTGTCCAGGGTTTCAGTGCTATCCAGTGGAAAGGCATCATTCACATCGGCAACACCGTCACCGTCATCGTCTGGGTCTGTAGGATTACCAATGCCGTCACCGTCGGTATCTGTGCACTGGGTAGGGTCTAGGGGGAATGCATCGTCGACATCCAAGGCGCCATCATTGTCATCATCCGTGTCGGCGTTGTTACCGATACCGTCGTTATCGGTATCTAGGGTTTCAGTGGCATCGCGGGGGAAATCATCATTGCTGTCGGCAACACCGTCTCCATCGTCGTCGGTATCCGCATTGTTACCAATGCCGTCTCCATCGGTGTCTTCACATTCGGAGGCATCTAGGGGAAATACATCATCTGCGTCAGGCACGCCATCGCCGTCATCATCAAGGTCAGTATTGTTACCAACGCCATCATTGTCTGTATCCACTGATTCGCTGGCATTGAGAGGGAATGCATCGTTGTCGTCGGCCACGCCATCATTGTCATCGTCGCTGTCGCTGCTGTTAGCAATACCATCGCCATCAGTATCTGTATTAGCAGCCGGATCAAGCGGAAAAGCATCACTACTATCAGGAATGCCATCACCATCGTCGTCAGTGTCGGCGTTGTTACCTACCTGGTCACCGTCGGTATCTAGGGTTTCAGAGGCGTCTAGGGGTAGATCATCATTGCTATCGGCAACACCGTCTCCATCATCATCGGAATCTGCATTGTTACCTATGCCATCGCCGTCCGTATCCTGAGTCTCTGAGCCATCCAGAGGGAAGGCGTCATTGGCATCAGTAACGCCATCATTATCATCGTCTGTATCAGCATTGTTGCCCACACCGTCGTTGTCTGTATCTGTCGACTCGCCAGCGACCAAAGGAAACGCATCTACCGTATCGTCAACGCCGTCTCCATCATCATCGCTATCGGCATTGTTGCCTATACCATCGCCGTCTGTATCCTGGCTCTCTGAGCTATCCAGAGGGAAGGCGTCCGCACTATCTGGGGCTTCGTCATTGTCGTCATCATTATCTATATTGTTGCCAATGCCGTCACCGTCAGTATCGACGGTTTCACTGGCATCCAATGGGGAGGTATCGACGCTATCCTCAACCCCATCACCGTCATCATCATTGTCAGCATTGTTGCCAACGCCATCGCCATCGGCATCTAGGCTTTCACTGGCATCCAAGGGAAAAGCATCGCCAATATCGGCAGTGCCGTCATTGTCATCATCGGTATCGGCATTGTTGCCCTGACCATCTGAATCGCTGTCTAGGGTCTCTGCGGGGTCGAGGGGAAAGGCGTCTAGGCTATCAATGACGCCATCGCCATCATCATCAGTGTCAGCATTGTTGCCTATATCGTCACCGTCGGTATCTACAAACTCTGTAGCATCCAGAGGAAAGGCATCAGAGCTGTCAGGCATCACATCGCCATCATCGTCCAGATCAGCATTGTTACCCACACCGTCGCCATCTAAGTCCTCAGTTTCGCTGCTGTTCAGGGGAAACACGTCCTCAGCATCGGCTACGCCATCGCCGTCATCATCCGTGTCGGCGTTGTTACCCACCCCATCGCCATCGGTATCTAGGGTTTCACTGGCATCCAGAGGAAAGGCGTCATTAGAGTCTGAAATACCATCGCCATCATCATCGGTGTCGGTATTGTTACCCACCCCGTCACCATCCGTGTCTGTACTTTCTCCTGGCATAGCCGGGAAGGCATCCAACAGATCAGGAACACCGTCATTGTCGCTGTCCGAGTCCAGCAGATCGATCAGGCCATCGCCATCCGTATCCATGTATCCAACACCTGGATCAACATCCGCAAACAACGTGGCAATACGGGTTTGAGCAATAAAGTCTTGTACAGTAATTTCATTTAGCAACAGAGACTTGATAGAACTCACTAGCTGAGTGCGGGCAACCTGCTTAACCATGCTTACAAGGGCTACTGTGGGATTGATTTTCTCACTCCCCAATAGTCCATTAATGTCTGCAGCCGCATTGGCAATAACGGCGAGTACTGCAGCATCGGGAAGGCTTGCCGAATCAATATCAGCAACAGCCGACATCAGAATCGACTGAACATCTGTGCTATCGCTAAGGGAGGGATTACCCGTCAGTGACAATGCCACTAGACTGTCACCCAGGGCCTTAGAAATCTGCACGCCATTTGGCTCAATCTGCATCTCAATTAAACATTCAATAACCATTAATAAGAGTGCAAGCTGGTGATTAATACGCTGGCTATTTTGCGCCCCGCTATTCCCGGCTAGCGCCGCCGCCCAGACATCCTCTGCATAAATAGCCGAAACAGACTGAGTAATACCCATCGCCTGAAGAAATTCGGCCTTAGTCGTATGGTCGTCAATACTGGTTAACATCGTTGTAATAGGAGACAGGGTTATAAACCCAGAGCTGGCCTGAGAAAAATCAGAGAACAGCGCCATTGTAGCTAATGGAAACTCACTGCCAACTTCCTTGCCACCAAGAGCAATAACATTGACATCAGTCGCGCCATTATTAGTCTGACGATCAAAGGCAAAGTAACCATTGGTATCCGATACCCCTCTGGGTTCGTCGCTGTCCAAACGGTAATTATGGTTAAGATCAAGAAATACCTGTGCCCCAGCAATCGGGTCATCAACCACCCTACCCTCGACAACATCAAGAATAACCACTGTAAGTTCAGCGGAGGCAACCGCACTACCATCTGAAACCTGAACCGACACCTCATACACATTATCACCACCCACATCTGCAGGCGATTCAAAGTCCGGAATAGATTTAAAAGAGATCCTGCCCTCAGGGGCAATATCGAAAACCGCGTGATCAGTGCCGCCTAAAATGGAATACTTAAGACCATCACCATCTACATCTTCGCCGTTGAGTGTAATAACAACGTCGCGTTCCTCAGGCAATTCAATAATATCGGGGGTAACCAACGAGGGGGAATGATTTACGCCGGGTTCTGACGCAACCGGAGACCCACCGCCACCGCCACAAGAGGCGATAATAGACACACAAAGTGAGAGTAAAATACTGCGTGACACCGTGGAGAATTCCACAGAGACCTGTCCTACTGAACTGAAATTTACAAGCATGCTTTCTTCCTTAAAGCTATTCATGTATGAATAATAGTTACGCTTATTCAATAATGCAATACTTCATGCAAATTTATTTTATCGATTGTCAACGCTATTTTGGCAAAAAGAGTAATAAAGTAAGGCGGTGTAAGGAGCTGTTTTAGACCGTTAGTAAATTAACGTAGGCGATAAAACGCCAGGGGGAGAATCCCCTAGAGAAAAATTGCGAAAGATAAATTAACGGCGTACTAAGTCTCTGATGAAATCACAGCATCCGCTGAAAACTGAAGTTTAGCCAGTCGCGCATAGAGCGGACTACTCGCTAATAGTTGCAGATGGTTACCCTGGGCAACCTTGCGTCCCCCGTCCATCACTACAATCTGATCCGCATGTAAAATAGTCGCCAGACGGTGGGCAATAATAACCGTGGTGCGGCCTTTCATGAGTTTATCTAAGGCCAGCTGCACCTTGTATTCACTCTCGGCATCCAGCGCACTAGTAGCCTCATCGAGTAACAGTATTCGCGGATCTTTAAGCAGCGCCCGAGCAATAGCAATGCGCTGACGCTGGCCGCCAGACAGACGCACGCCCTGCTCGCCCAGATCACTGTGATAGCCATTGGGGAGTTTACTAATAAATTCATCCGCATGAGCAGCCACCGCTGCCGCCATCACTTCTTCATCTGTCGCCGAAGACTTACCGTAGCGAATGTTGTACATCACATCACCGGTAAACAGCGTCGGCTGCTGCTGCACCACCGCAATTTGCTCACGCAACTCACGGGGATCCAACTGGCGAATGTTGCAATCACCAAAACAAATTTCACCCTGCTGTGGATCATAAAAACGTTGAATCAAATCAAATAGCGTCGACTTACCGGCGCCAGACGGGCCGACTAAAGCAACAATTTTATCTTTGGCAATGGTCAGCGAAAAATCCATTAACGCCGGCTGTTGAGGACGCGAAGGATAGCAAAAAGTAAGATTTTTAAAATCTAAAACCGCCGCTAACTGATTCACATCCTGGGCACTATCAATCGTTAAAATATGGTTTTCTGCATAGAGTAATTCCATCAGGCGCTCAGTGGCACCCACCGCTCGTTGCAGCTCACCATAGACTTCCGACAATGAAGCCACACCCGTGGCCATCAAGATGGCATAGAAAATAAAGGCACCGAGTTCACCGCCGCTCATATCGCCATTAATCACATCTGTACCGCCAACCCAAAGCATGGCCGACAGAGCGCCAAACACCAATAAAATAACTGCGGCCATTAAAATTGCGCGCTGGCTAATCCGACGTTTAGCCACCGAAAATGCCCGTTCTACCTCTACGGAAAACGCCCGCTTTTCCTGTACTTCCTGAGTAAAACTTTGCACCGTCTTAATGTGCTGAATAATCTCACCCGCATAGGAACCCACATCCGCAATCGAATCCTGACTCTCTCTAGAGAGTTTGCGAACTTTGCGCCCAAACACCAGCACCGGAATCAGCACCACAGGTACTGCCACCACAATAATAAAGGTTAACTTTATATTGGTAACTAGCAACATAATTAGCGCGCCGGTAAAACTAATCGTACTGCGCAAAGCAATGGATACCGACGAACCAATAATCGATTGCAGTAATGTGGTATCAGACGTCAGCCGCGACATAATATCGCCGCTGCGGTTAGTTTCAAAAAACGCAGGATGCAAATCAACAATATGGTCGAACACGGCAGTACGAATATCCGCACTCACCCGCTCGCCCAACCATGAAATAAGATAAAACCGAATGTAGGTACCCAGCGCCATCAGTACCGAGGCAACCAAAACAAATAGAATCGCCAGATTGAGCTGAGACTGAGACTGCTCAGCAAACCCCTGATCAATCACCAGACGCAAGCCCTGACCAATCGACAGGGTCACACCAGCGGTAAATATTAACGCTGCTAGAAATATCCACACCCGCATCTGGTAGGGTTTGAGGAACTGAAACAGCGCAAGCAGAACCGACATTTTTTGTATAGGTTGTTCAGCGGTAGTTTTAGATGACACAGAATCAGTAGTAATAGGAAATCACCATTAGGCAGCACAGTTAATAAGTATGGATAAAGCCGGCGCCGATTATGACCCTCACACCGAGCAATGCAAGTAGCAGCCCAAATCTGTCACGGCGACCCCACTAAGTAGCTTCCCCCCGGCTGTCATCTTGAACGAAGTGAAAGACCTCAAGATCCCTCGTCGCTTAGCTCTGTCAGGATGACATTTATGAGGGAGCCCCCCGTCACCCCGAAACCCCGCACAACCCCGTCACCCCAGCGAAGGCTGGGGTCCAGCTTTTATGGTACAGACCTGTCACATAGGTTACAGATTAGCCCGGCCACATAGGTAACACTCATAAATGAATACCAGCCTCCGCCTGTCGTCCCTGTTCCCGCCTGTTATCTCTATTCCCGGCTGTCATCTTGAACGAAGTGAAAGACCTCAAGATCCCTCGTCGCTTAGCTCTGTCAGGATGACATTTATGAGGGAGCCCCCGTCACCCTGCACACCCTGCACACCCTGCACACCCTGCACACCCTGCACACCCTGCACACTCCGCACAACTCATGGGGTCCAGCTTTTACATAAATGGATACCAGCCTCCGCTGGCATGACGATATTAATAAACGCTTCCATGGATATTAATAACCGCTTCCATGGGGCCATCAAAGATTCCAGCCTCCGCTGGAATGACATTTAAGCAGCTTGAGGAGAGGACAGTTAAACATCTAGAGGTGAGGACAGTTAAGCATCTAGAGTTCAACAAGGCTTGCAGCATGTAATAGCCACTTCTTTTATAAGTAATGACTGGTCGTTTTTAACCCTTATTTCAGCCTCACCAGTGCAGCTATCACTGCCTATAAGGCGTACACTCAGATGACAAAAAAAAGAGGAATAATCCCAAATGCCCATTACTTATCGCGTTCTATTGACCAGCTTAATATTCACTGCCCTCAGCCAGACTGGCTACGGAGAAAATAGCATCGCAGCGGTTAGTAGTGAGGCACCCAGTGCGGAAGTTCTTGACACAGCAGCTCCTAGCATAGAGCCCATGCAAGGTATTCCCCCCACCCGTGATTCCCAGGTCACCATGGAAAACTATCGCACCCATCCCTCCATGCGATGGTCATTTCGCAATGCCGG
>Ga0209199_1003347_pt1 | contig 16022 bp, 12 predicted proteins | sample COGITO_mtgs_1105_7_FD_184805 | JGI IMG/M metagenome (GOLD analysis project Ga0209199, IMG submission 184805) | Pelagic marine microbial communities from North Sea - COGITO_mtgs_110523 (SPAdes) (version 2) | ecosystem: Environmental > Aquatic > Marine > Epipelagic ...
CACTTTTGTGGAACGCACTTTTTTAACCCTGCGCGTTATTTACAATTGTTTGAAATTATCCCAGGGCCAAAAACAGATCCCGAAGTTCTTGAGTTCTTAGGAAGCTATGGAGAGCAATTTTTAGGAAAAACGGCTGTCATTGCCAAAGACACCCCTGCATTTATAGGAAACCGTATTGGAATTTTTAGCATTATGAGTTTGTTTCATGCAGTTAAAGACATGGACATGACTGTTGAAGCTGTTGATAAATTAACAGGTCCCGTCATTGGCAGACCAAAATCGGCCACTTTTAGAACGGTGGACGTTGTTGGTTTGGACACCTTGGTACATGTTGCTAACGGAATTGCAGAAAACTGTAAAGACGATGAACGCTTAGAATCCTTTCAACTTCCAGATTTCATCAACACCATGGTGGAAAACAAATGGTTGGGCAGCAAAACGGGTCAAGGATTTTATAAGAAAAATGTATCTGCCGAAGGCAAAAAAGAAATTTTAACTTTAGACCTGAACACACTTGAATACCGTTCGGCTCAAAAAGCAAAATTTGCCACATTAGAATTAACCAAAACAATTGATAACGTCATTGATCGTTTCAAAGTTTTAGTTGCAGGAAAAGACAAGGCGGGCGAATTTTACCGTAAAAGTTTTACCGCACTCTTTGGTTACGTCTCTAATCGAATTCCTGAAATTACAGAGGAACTTTATAAGATTGACGATGCCATGAAAGCAGGATTTGGCTGGGAGCATGGCCCCTTCCAAATTTGGGATGCGATTGGCGTTGAAAAAGGAATTGAATTAATGAAAGCCGAAGGTTTGGAACCCGCTGCTTGGGTGAACGACATGCTAGCTTCTGGAAACACTTCTTTTTATACGGTTAAAAATGGAGCGACTTGTGCTTATGATATTCCTAAAAAGACACAAGAAAAAATCCCTGGGCAGGATAGTTTTATCATCCTAGATAACATTCGAAAATCTAACGAAGTCTTTAAAAATTCGGGCGTGGTGATTGAAGATTTAGGCGATGGCATTCTCAACTGTGAATTCCGTTCTAAAATGAACACCATAGGCGGGGATGTATTGGCAGGCTTAAATAATGCGATTGATTTGGCTGAAAAAGATTTTGCTGGTTTAGTCGTTGGAAATCAAGGGGCGAATTTTTCAGTGGGTGCTAATATTGGAATGATTTTTATGATGGCTGCAGAGCAAGAATATGACGAGCTCAATATGGCAATTAAATACTTTCAAGACACCATGATGCGCATGCGTTATTCCTCCATTCCAACGGTAGCCGCACCACACGGTATGGCTTTAGGAGGCGGTTGTGAATTGTCTTTACACGCCGATAAAATAGTCGCTGCAGCAGAAACCTATATGGGACTTGTAGAATTTGGTGTTGGGGTAATCCCTGGCGGAGGGGGTTCAAAAGAAATGGCTCTTAGAGCTTCCGATACCTTCCAAAAAGGAGATGTTCAATTGAATGTATTACAAGAACATTTTTTAACCATTGGGATGGCAAAAGTATCAACTTCTGCTTATGAAGCATTCGACTTAAACCTTTTGCAAAAAGGAAAAGATGTAGTAGTCGTCAATAAACACAGACAGATAGCGGTTGCAAAACAACATGCTAAATTAATGGCTGAAAGTGGATACACACAACCTATCATGAGAACGGATGTAAAAGTATTGGGCAAACAAGCTTTAGGGATGTTTTTAGTAGGAACAGACTCTATGCAGGATAGCAACTACATTTCGGAACACGATATGAAAATCGCTAACAAATTGGCGTATGTCATGGCGGGTGGCGATTTATCAGAACCAACGTTGGTATCTGAACAGTATTTATTAGACATTGAAAGAGAAGCTTTTTTGAGTCTCTGTACAGAACGAAAAACATTGGAACGTATTCAGCATATGTTGACGACGGGGAAACCGCTTCGTAACTAGTACAAAGTATAGAGTACAAAGTACTAAGACAGGTAACTAATAAAATATAATTTAAATGAAATTTTTTTAATCTTAATACTAACTACTTAATACTTAATACTAACTACTTAATACTAACTAACACTTATCCCCATGCACAAATTTGAAGATTTAAAAATATGGCAAAAAGCAATGGACATCACTGAAAAATGTTACAAAGCATCAGAAAATTTCCCCAAAGAGGAAAGATATGGTTTGACCTCTCAACTTCGAAGAAGTGCGGTTTCTATTCCTTCTAATATTTCAGAAGAGGCAGGAAGGAATACAAATGGAGAATTTAAGCAGTTCTTAGGAATTGCAAATGGTTCTTCTTATGAATTATTAACACAATTATATTTATCATCAAGGTTAAACTTAATAAAAGAAGAAAATGTAAGACCCATTATAAATGAAGTTCTTGAAGTCACAAAAATGAATTTCTCACTTCAAAGAAGTCTTAATACTTAATACTAAAAATCTTAATACCATGAATAGCAAACAAGCTTACATTGTAAAAGCCTACAGAACCGCCGTAGGGAAAGCACCAAAAGGTGTATTCCGTTTTAAAAGAACCGATGAATTAGCAGCTGAAACCATCAAATACATGATGAAAGAATTGCCTGATTTAGATCCAAAGCGTATCGACGATGTGATTGTTGGTAACGCGATGCCCGAAGGGTCACAAGGATTAAATATGGCACGACTCATCTCTTTAATGGGATTGGATATTGTAGATGTTCCTGGGGTCACCGTCAACCGTTTTTGTTCCTCTGGAATCGAAACGATTGGGATGGCAACTGCAAAAATTCAAGCTGGAATGGCTGATTGCATCATTGCGGGCGGTGCTGAAAGTATGAGCAGCGTTCCAATGACGGGTTATAAACCCGAACTCAATTACGACATCGTAAAAGCAGGTCACGAAGATTATTATTGGGGCATGGGAAATACGGCTGAAGCAGTTGCCAATCAGTTTAAAATTTCTCGTGAAGATCAAGATGCGTTTGCTTATAACTCTCACATGAAAGCCTTACGCGCACAAGCGGAAAATCGTTTTCAAGATCAAATTGTACCGATTGATGTAGAACAAACATATATTGATGCCAATGGAAAGAAAGCAACAAAATCCTATACAGTCACTAAAGATGAAGGTCCAAGAGCCGGAACGAGTAAGGAAGCATTAGCAAAACTAAGAGCTGTCTTTGCTGCGGGTGGAAGCGTAACCGCAGGGAATTCATCACAAATGAGTGATGGTGCCGCCTTTGTCATGGTCATGAGTGAAGACATGGTAAAAGAATTAAACTTAGAGCCGATTGCACGATTGGTCAACTATGCAGCCGCAGGTGTCGAGCCAAGAATCATGGGGATTGGTCCCGTAAAAGCCATCCCAAAAGCATTGAAACAAGCCGGATTAAAACAAGACGATTTGTCTTTGATTGAACTCAATGAAGCCTTTGCTTCTCAATCGTTAGCAGTGATCCGAGAATTAAACCTCAACCCTGATATCATCAATCCAAATGGAGGCGCAATTTCATTAGGACACCCCTTAGGTTGTACAGGTGCAAAACTATCGGTTCAATTGTTTGATGAAATGCGAAAGCAAAAAATGAATGGAAAGTATGGAGCCGTCACCATGTGTGTGGGAACAGGACAAGGTGCGTGTGGGATTTTTGAATTCCTTAATTAGAAACAAGAGAGTAGAGAAAAAAGAGGAAAGAGGAAAGAGGAAAGAAATTAAGACTAATGTGTGCTAAACAAAGACATAACTACAAAAATTTGAAAATTTGGAATCTCGGCTTGGAAATTACTAATGATATTTCGGATATTTTATTGGACTTCCCAAAGCACGAACGATATGGTTTAAGTACACAAATAAGTAGATGTTCTGTTTCAATGCCTAGCAATATTGCAGAAGGGTCTTCAAGAACAGATAAATCTTTTAGTCATTTTTTAGATATCTCTTTAGGATCATCGTTCGAGTTAGGAACACAATTATTAGAAGCAAAACATAGAAATTATATAAATAACGAAACTTTAAAAAAAATAGAAGAAAAAATAGAAGAATTCCAAAGAATGACAATGGGGTTTCAAAATAGTCTCAATTAGGGTCTATTCTCTATTTTCTATCTTCTTTAATCTATAAAAGAACATGGAAACAAACGACAAACAACTACTCAGAGGAGGTCAATTCTTAGTGAAAGAAACAAAATGTGAAGACGTATTCACACCTGAAGATTTTACGGAAGAGCAAACAATGATGAAGGAAGCGGTGATGGAATTCAACGACCGAGAGATCATTCCTCATAAGGCACGCTTTGAAGCTAAAGATTTTGCGTTAACAGAAGAGGTGATGCGAAAAGCTGGGGATATGGGCTTTTTAAGCGTTGCTGTTCCTGAAGCCTATGGCGGAATGGGAATGGGTTTTGTCTCGACTTGCCTGACTTGTGATTACATCTCTAGTGGAACTGGGTCTTTTAGTACTGCTTTTGGTGCACATACAGGAATTGGAACCATGCCAATTACCTTATATGGTACTGATGAACAAAAACAAAAATACGTACCAAAATTAGCTTCTGGAGAATGGTTTGGAGCCTATTGCCTTACAGAACCGGGCGCGGGATCAGATGCCAATTCAGGAAAAACAACGGCTGAATTATCTGCTGATGGAAAATCCTATAAAATCAATGGTCAAAAAATGTGGATCTCAAATGCAGGCTTCTGTAGTGTGATGATTGTATTTGCACGTATTGAAGGAGATAAAAATATTACGGGTTTCATTGTTGAATATGATGGTGACAAACCAAACGGTATCGTTTTGGGTGAAGAAGAACACAAATTAGGAATTCGTGCGTCTTCTACACGTCAAGTCTTTTTTAACGATTGTGTGGTACCTGTTGAAAACATGTTAGCGGGACGTGGTGAAGGTTTTAAAATCGCAATGAATGCACTGAACGTAGGTCGTATCAAACTGGCTGCGGCTTGTTTGGACTCGCAAAGACGTATCTTATCCATCGCTGTAAATTATGCTAAGGAACGTAAACAATTCGACACCCCTATTGCAGACTTTGGAGCCATTAAAGTAAAACTAGCTGAAATGGCATCGAATGCCTATGCTTGTGAGTCTGCAACTTATAGAGCTGCAAAAGATATTGAAGACCGAATCGCAATACGTGAAGCGGCTGGAAATACCCATCAAGAAGCCGAACTAAAAGGCGTTGAAGAATATGCGATTGAATGTTCCATCTTAAAAGTGGCGGTTTCTGAAGATGTACAAAATTGTGCCGATGAAGGAATTCAGATTTTTGGTGGTATGGGATTCTCTGAAGAAACCCCTATGGAATCTGCTTGGAGAGATGCTAGAATTACACGTATTTATGAAGGTACCAACGAAATTAACAGAATGTTGTCTGTGGGTATGCTCGTTAAAAAAGCAATGAAAGGACATCTTGATTTATTAGGCCCTGCATCGAAAGTTCAAGAAGAACTCATGGGCATTCCCTCTTTTGAAACACCCGATTACTCTGAATTATTTTCAGAAGAAAAAGAAATGATTAAGAAATTGAAAAAGACGTTCTTGATGGTTGCTGGGGGTGCGGTTCAAAAATATGGACCTCAACTTGAAGAGCATCAACAATTGTTAATTGCTGCTGCTGATATCTTAATTGAAATCTACATGGCAGAATCTTCAATTTTACGAACGGAGAAAAATGTGAAGCGCACAAGTCAAAAAGAGCAATCGGCACAAATAGCGATGGCTAAATTATATTTATACCATGCCGTAGATACCGTTGAAGAAAAAGGAAAAGAAAGTATTATCTCTTTTGCTGAAGGCGACGAACAACGCATGATGTTAATGGGACTGAAGCGTTTTACAAAATATGCGAACTATCCGGATATTGTAGATTTACGTATTGAAATTGCAGAAAAAGTCAAAGAAGAAAATGGCTATTGTTTTTAACCAATTTAACTAGTGAAGAAACGTCTCAAAGTGATTTGAGGCGTTTTTTTTTATTCAAAATGTACAGTCTTAGAGTGCTAAGTTTAAAAATTGTTTAACTTTAGAAAAAAAATATGAAAACCAAATCTCTATTTTTAATCCCAATTTTGCTTTTAAGCATGTTGATTAATGGACAAAGTTTAAAATCAGACTCAGAGACCTTTACACGTCAAGACTCTCTAAGGGGTAGCATTACTCCAGAACGTGTATGGTGGGATTTGAATTATTACCATTTAGATATTTCAGTCCATCCTGAAACGAAATCCATCGAAGGGAAAAATACCATTCAGTACACAATTCTTGAACCCTATCAAACACTTCAAATTGATTTACAGCCGCCTATGAAACTGACGAAAGCAGTTCAAGATGGAGAAGAATTAGTGGTCGTAACGGAAGGCAACGCTCATTTTATCTCCTTAAAAAAACCACAGACTGCCATTGGATCTCAGGAAGAAATTGAGGTCTTTTACGAAGGTAAACCAAGGGTAGCCGTCCGAGCGCCTTGGGATGGTGGCATCTCATGGAAAAAAGATTCTAACGGTAATGATTTTATAGCCTCTTCCTGTCAAGGCTTAGGCGCCAGTGTATGGTGGCCTAATAAAGACCATATGTACGATGAAGTGGACAGCATGAAAATTAGTGTGAATGTTCCAAAACACTTGATGGACGTTTCTAATGGACGGCTAGAATCAATTGAAGAACACGACGACAATACCACCACCTACAATTGGGTCGTAACAAACCCCATTAACAACTATGGTGTGAACATCAATATTGGGGATTATGTACATTTCTCTGAAATTTATGAAGGCGAAAAAGGCCCTCTAGACATGGACTATTATGTTTTAAGAGACCATCTAGAAAAAGCTAAAAAACAATTCAAAGATGCTCCAAAAATGATGAAAGCCTTTGAACATTGGTTTGGACCCTACCCTTTTTATGAAGACAGTTTCAAATTAGTGGAAGTGCCGTATTTAGGAATGGAACACCAAAGTTCTGTCACCTATGGAAATGAATTCAAACAAGGTTATTTGGGAAGGGATTTATCAGGAACCGGTTGGGGATTGAAATTTGATTTTATTATCATCCACGAATCGGGGCATGAGTGGTTTGCAAATAACATTACGTATAAAGATGCAGCGGACATGTGGGTTCACGAAGGGTTTACGGCCTATTCAGAAAATCTGTTTTTAGATTATCATTACGGAACAGAAGCTTCTGCAGACTATGTGATTGGAACCCGAGCGAACATTCGAAATGACAAACCGATCATTGGGACCTATGATGTGAATTCTGAAGGCTCATCTGATATGTATTACAAAGGCTCCAATCTGCTCCACACACTACGCCAACTCGTAAATGATGATGAAAAATGGCGACAATTGTTAAGAGGATTGAACGAAACATTCTACCATCAAACCGTCACCACTCAAGAGATTGAAACCTATATGAGTGAATTTTCAGGTTTAAATTTAACCGCCTTTTTCAATCAATACCTTCGGGATGTTCGAGTTCCGACTTTAGAGTATTCTATAAAAGATAATGAATTGAGCTATCGCTGGATCAATATTGTAGATGGGTTTCAAATGCCTATTGAAGTAGAAATCAATGAAGAAAAACAATGGCTCTACCCTACTGCCGATTGGAAAAAAATGGAAATCAATTCTACAAAAATCAACATCGATAGAAACTTTTATATCGATCACAAACAACTAAACTAAAAACATTTTCTAATGAGAACTATACTATCAATCTTACTATTAATGTTCAGTTTTAATGGGTTCGCACAAGAATTTTCCATGGAACTTCTTAAAAACAAAACCCCTCGAAACATAGGGCCTGGCGGCATGTCGGGACGGGTCACTTCTATTGATGTGGTGCATTCCAATCCTGATATCATGTATGCAGGTACCGCTTCTGGTGGCTTGTGGAAATCCACTTCGGGAGGTATTAAATGGGCACCCATTTTTGAAGACGAAGCGACTGCTTCTATTGGCGCTGTTGCCGTTCAACAATCCAATCCAAGTGTCATTTGGGTAGGAACTGGCGAAGGCAATCCCCGTAACAGTTTGAACGGCGGTTATGGCATCTATAAATCCTTAGATGGTGGTAAAAATTGGATGTTGATGGGCTTAGAAAAAACCCGACATATTCATCGTGTTATTATTGACCCTACAAATCCGAATACGGTGTATGCAGCAGCCATTGGATCGCCTTGGGGAGAGCACCCAGAACGAGGGGTGTATAAAACCACCGATGGCGGAAAAACATGGAATAAAATATTATATACAAATCAAAAAAGTGGTGCAGCGGATTTGGTGATGGACCCTCAAAACCCTAATAAATTAATCGCAGCCATGTGGGAACACAAACGCGATCCTTGGTTTTTTAATTCTGGTGGCGAAGGCTCTGGACTGTACAGCACTTACGATGGTGGCGACACATGGAAAAAAATAAGTTCTGAAGATGGATTGCCCGAAGGGAATTTAGGACGCATTGGCATCGCAATTGCTCCTAGCAAACCCGATGTTATTTATGCGCTGATCGAGGCCAAAAAGAATGCTTTATACAAAAGTACCGATGGTGGTGTCAACTGGAAAATGGTCAGTGATAACATGGACGAAATCGGAAATCGCCCTTTTTATTATGCAGATATTTATGTCGATTCTCAAAATGAAAATCGGTTGTTTTCAATTTTCACCTACGTCAATGTAAGTGAAGATGGCGGAAAAAGTTTCAAACAACTCATGCCAGCTTACGGCGTAGATAATGGCATTCACCCCGATCATCATGCGTGGTGGATACATCCCACAAATGGCGATTTTATGATAGATGGAAACGATGGCGGTATGAACATCACCAAAGATGGTGGCGACAGCTGGCGTTTTATCGGAAATTTACCCGTCGCACAATTTTACCATATCAATATAGATAATGAATTTCCTTACAATGTGTATGGAGGCATGCAAGACAACGGTTCTTGGAGAGGTCCCGCCTATGTATGGCGTGCGCAGGGCATCAGAAATTCGTATTGGCAAGAAATAAGTTTTGGGGATGGATTTGACGTGATCCCCGATAAGGACGATTCTCAATTTGGATGGACCATGAGTCAAGAAGGCTATGTAAGTCGTTACGACTGGAAAACAGGGAATAATTACATTGTACGACCCACACACCCAGATGCAGATGTCACCCTTCGGTTCAATTGGAATGCAGCGATTAATATAGATCCCAACTCAAATAATACTTTATACTTTGGAAGTCAGTTTGTGCATAAATCAACCGATAAGGGTGAGACATGGCAAATTATTTCTCCCGATTTAACCACCAATGATCCCGATAAATTAAAACAACACGAAAGCGGCGGATTGACCATGGATGCGACAGGTGCTGAAAATCATTGTACCATCTTAGTCATCGAGCCTTCAGAAGTGGAAGCAAACATGCTTTGGGTAAGTACCGATGATGGTCGTGTGCACTATACACAAGATGGAGGCACCCAATGGACTGAGGTCACTAAAAACATTAAAGGCTTGCCAAAAGGGAGCTGGGTTCCACAAATCAAAGCATCTAAAACAAATAAGGGCGAAGCACTTTTAGTTGCCAATGATTACAGACGCTTTAATTATACGCCCTATGTCTATCGCACTACAAACTATGGAAAAAATTGGGAACGCATTGTCGATGCTACAGATGTAACCAGTTATGCATTATCCATTGTAGAAGATGAGGAAGAACCGAATCTATTGTTTTTAGGAACTGATGATGGTCTTTATATTTCTATCGACCACGGCACCAAATGGACCAAATGGACCGAAGGATTCCCAACCGTTTCGGTAAAAGATTTAATAATTCACCCCCGTGAGCATGACTTAGTCATTGGAACTTTTGGACGAGCGGCTTGGGTATTGGACGACATTCGCCCGTTGAGAGCCATCGCGAAAGATCAAAATGTACTTCAAAAAACAGTGCATTTGTTTGATCCACCTACCGCCTACCAAGCGGCGTATCAACAACCCACGGGAAGTCGATTTGGCGGGGATGCCTTGTTTAATGGTGAAAACCGAGACAGTGGCGCACAGTTTTCATATTATTTAACCGTGCAAGAAAAAGATTCAAAAGCGGATGAGGAAGAAAATGATGATGAGAATGAAGAGGAAGAAGAAATGACGACAAAAGTCAAATGGGATTCTTTACAGCTTCAACTATTTGATGGGGAACGGCTTATTAGAACCCTCAAACAGAAAGCTCCTAAAGAAAGTGGAATGCATACTTGGAAATGGAACATGGACGAAAAAGGCGTCGAATGGCCATCTAAAATAATAAGTAAATCAAAACGAGAACCTTCTGGAGTCCAAGTTCTCCCTAGCTCCTACCGTGCGGTGGTCAGTTATGGCGATCAAATTTCGGAAACTGTTATTGAAGTTCAGAGCGACCCTCGAATTCCCTACGATGTAGAAGCAACTCAAGATGTATATAATACGATGAAAGCTTTAGAACATCAGCAAGAAATGACGGGCAATGCCGTCAAACAACTGGTAGAAAGTAAAAACATCGTTTCTGAGTTTTCAGATAAACTGAACAAAAAAGACAAAAAAATAAATAAAGAGGCTCTAAAAAATTGCAAAGAAATCACCAAAAAATTAGATACTATTTTGGCCCTCTATTTTGGGAAAGACGATAAACGTCAAGGGATTACAAGTGACCCTGTGGTTTCTGTGACAGAGCGCATTGGGACGGCTTCGTATTATATCAGCACACGTCAGCATGGAATCACAGATACGGAACACAGCCTTGTGAAACAAGCAAAAACAGCTATTGATAGTGCCTTAAAAACCACGAACAGCTTTTTTGAAGCTGAATGGCTCACATTTCAAACTGAAATGGAAGCCAAGGATCTGTCTCCATTTAAGACGATAGAAACATTTAAACTAAAAAATTAAACTCCATTCTTATGCGGTTGCGATTTTTTAACTAACTTTCGAGGAACTAAATTTAAAATGAAAAAAATGAAAAATTCGATTCTAGCTTTACTTCTTATTTTCAGTGTATTATCCTGTAAACAAGAAGTCAAAAAAACAAATACGTCTGACAAAGACATGCTTAATACCGAGCAAAAACAAGAACCCGTTCAAAAGATGCGCTCTTTAACAATCGCTCTCAGCCCAAAAAGTAACAGTACAGTGACTGGAACGGCTAAATTTGTAGAAACCAACGGCATGGTTCAGATGACTGCGGTCATCAAAGGACTTTCCGAAGGATCTCATGCGATACATATTCATAAAACAGGTGATTGTACATCTACAGATGGGAAATCGGCTGGAGGGCATTGGAATCCAACGGCGCAACCACATGGGAAATGGGGTGCTGAAACGGGCTACCACAAAGGAGATATTGGGAATTTTATGGTTAAAAACGCATCGGATGATACAACCGTTGAGTTTAGTACAGATGAATGGTGTATTGGCTGTGGAGATGACACAAAAGATATCCTAGGCAAAGGCGTTATTGTGCACCAAGGTATGGACGATTTTGCATCTCAACCCTCAGGAGCTGCTGGCAGCCGTGTGAGTTGTGGAGGAATTATCGAATAATTTAATTTAAAAAAAACGATACAAAGCTACTTGTAATGAGTAGCTTTTTTAATTTTACATCAAATACGTTGCAGAATGAACCCATCAGGAAGCGGTTGGATTACGAAACTTTTAAAGCTACTCAAAGCACATTCAGAACATGAATTTGAGTCTTTGGAGCAGTTGTATCCAAAACTTAGAAATGTGGGGTTTTTATATGGGAGTAATATGGCCACACTTAGCCATATCGCTGACAATCCAGATTATACTAAGGAAGAGCGTTGTAAAATCAATTTAGTGATTGCCTTGTACGCAGTCCATTCTAATACGAAATCGACTGAACCCTTTGAAAAAAGTTTATTAAAGTTTTATAAAGAAATCACCTTATATAAATCAACCTTTATACGTACCATTCTAGGGAACAATCTAGAATCTATTCTTCATAAACGCATTCATATTGACAATAATATTCTGACTAAAAATTTCAGTTTTTTTGTGACGAATGCCCTCCTATTTATGGATGTGATGGCGTACCAAGAATATTTAAAAGGAGAAAAAAACGCCATCCTTTATTTAAATCAGTTTGAAAATTCCATTAGAACATTGGTGTTAACGGCTTTAAATTCTAAATCGCTGAAAACATCTTATGATGACAGTTTGATTAAACTTTTAGAGTCTTCATTTCGATTCACAGAAAACGCTTCCCATAACTATAAAACGGTTATAGATGCTGCTCCCTCAGAATTAGAATCTTTATATTATTTAGATTTGGCGTGCATGTCCACTTGGAGTGATCTCAAACTTGAAGCAGCAGAACAAGAATTTTTAAATATATTAGGATCTGATCTTGGAATTTCAAAGACTCTAATTGATCAATCTATAACTTCGGTAGAAATATTTTATAAAACGCATAAAAACAAAATAGCACTTTTAAACTCCAAAAACAGTGTGCAAAGTTTTTATGACCATACCAGTTTGATGGTGCGTAAGTTGATTTCAAGAAATAGCAAACGCCTGTTTAAAGAATTAAAAGAAAGCAAGGAATTGGTGAAGTTGTTATCGCAATCGACCCAAAGAGAGCTGAATGATGCCGAACAAAAACAAATGCAAGAACAGTTGTTAGACCTCTTAAAATCGATTCCAAGTTTAGCCATTTTCTTATTACCTGGTGGTGCTTTATTATTGCCGCTATTTGTGAAATTTATCCCTAAATTATTACCCTCTGCTTTTGATGACAACAGAATAAAAGATTAACTCATAAAAATACTACCTTTGGGGCATGGGATTAAACAACAACGATATATTCAAAAAACTTAGAGTCGCTCATAAATTAAGAGATGACGATATTGTAAAAATTTGCAGTCTAAAAGATTTTAAAATCACAAAAAGTGAACTAAATGCGATTTTTAGAAACGAGACCCACCCCAAATATATGGAGTGTGGAGATCAGTTTTTAAGGAATTTCTTAGACGGACTCATCATTCACTTAAGAGGACCTATGCCACCTAAGGCTTCGAAGTCCACACCTGACACTAAAAAATAATTCAGATGAAATCCTATTTTATAATCGGCTGTTTTATAACACTCTTTTTCAATTGCAAAGAGGGAACTAAACAGAACCTTATGGATGCTGCGTATATGGATGCTTTGAACCAAAACCGTGAAATTCGTGCCGAAAACCGAGTCAAATATTTAGAGTTGACAGGTTTATTTAAGCTAGATTCTACCAGCAATACATTTGGGAAAGCAGTTTCAAATGAATTTGTTTTACCTATTGAAAATTTAGCAGAAACCATTGGAAGCATCGATTTATCAGAAGAAGCACTGACGTTTAATGCCGCTAAAAACATCAAAATTACCAATGCCCAAGATGAAGAAATAGAAACTTTACCACTAGAAATTGATGCCAATGGAAATTCAGTTCAGCTTTTTCACAAGCAGCTAAAATGGCAAGTGATTACCCGATCAGGCGCATTATATCTGAGAGTTTGGGATTTGAAAAATCCTGGCATTCAAGCCTTCAAAGGATTTAAAAATTATGATATTAATAGTGACTATATTTTTGAAGCCAACTTTAACTATTTTGAAACGGCACGTTTAGAATCTGTAGAATCAAAACTAGGGATCCCAGACGTCACCGATTTTATTGGACAACTGCGTTTTATGTATGAGGGCGAACCTTACAGCTTAGATATCGGAAGTGAAGGATTTGTGATGGTTGGAGATTTAACTTCCGGAGAAACCACCTATGGAGGCGGACGCTATATGTATATTGACCTTCCAGAAACAGATGGAACCGTTACTTTGGATTTTAATTATCTTTTTAATCCTCCCTGCGCCTATTCGGAATTTACAACATGTTTATTCCCACCACGACAAAATCAACTCGCTTTTAGCGTTAAAGCCGGAGAACTTCTAGAAGAAGCTCTTTAATTTTTTATAATTTGAGTAACAATTTATTACATTTAGATACTAACACTTCAACGAACCAATACATTTGAAATTATCATCAGAACATAATTTTGTAGAACTTTTGCAAAAGCACCAGAACATCGTGCACAAAATTTGCAGTCTTTATACCAATGATTCTGATGCGCATAAGGATTTGTTTCAAGAGATAACCATTCAGTTATGGAAGGCGTATCCGAAGTTTAGAGGGGACTCAAAATTTAGCACTTGGATGTACCGAGTGGGTCTAAACACCTCCATCACTCTCTACCGAAAATCCTTGCGACGGGTCGAAAGTCAGAGTATTGAACCTGTCGCCTATAAGCTTTCTTATGAGGAGTATGATGACACCAAGGATGAACAATTGAAACTAATTTATGCTGCCGTGCATAAGTTAAACGACATCGAAAAAGGAATTGTTTTCTTGTATTTAGAAAACAAAAATTATAAAGAAATTAGTGAAACACTAGGGATTAGTGAAGTCAATGCTCGCGTGCGAATGAACCGAATTAAAACAAAACTAAAAACCCAGTTAAATTCTTAGGTATGGATGAATTAGAGCTATTAAAAAAAGATTGGGAGACGTCTTCTAAAAACTATCCCGAGTTAAACAAAGAGGAGCTTTATAAATTAATTTATACACGTTCTTCATCGATTGTGAAATGGATTTTCATCATCAGTCTGCTAGAATTTGCGTTTTGGACTCTCCTCTCATTCGCCTTTAATAGCAGTGAAGATTTAGAGAAAATGGAAAGTTATAATGTCGAGTATATCATCTACCCTCTTATGGTATTAGGTTATATGGTGTTGATCTATTTTTTCTATGTTTTTTATAAAAATTACAAAAGTATATCAGCGACAGAGAATACAAAAGTGTTGATGGAACGCATTTTAAAAACACGCAAAACCGTAAAACACTATGTGATTTTCAATCTTGTTTTTATGTGTATCTCTATTGTTGTTGGGGTGTATATTGAGTTGACAAACAACCCGGAAGTTCTAACAACACTCTCTAGAATTGAATCGGGAGGTGAAGGGAACATCACTGTATTCTATCTGATAGTCGTTGGATTGAGTCTCGTCGCGATAGCGCTTGTTACTGTGTTTTTATTAGGATTCTACTATTTGATTTATGGGATTTTATTGAAACGTTTAAAATCGAATTACAAAGATTTAAAAGAATTGATAACAGAGTAATCGTTTACCATTTACGTTTTTTGTTCAGCGATTCTTTTTCCAACAATTCTTCTTGAGAAATCACTTTCATGAATGAGGGATGTTGTTCAATCGCATACTCAATTTTTTCTACGATTTGTTCAATCGATTCCTTTTCATAATCAATCTCTAAAGGGGCTTTAATTTCCATCGACTGAAGAATATTTTTCTTCTTCACACGGATGCCTTTTTTATCAAACGACCGTCGAAAACCATCAATTACAATTGGCACAACAATGGGTTGGTAATGCTTGATAATATGTGCCGTTCCTTTACGAATGGGCTTAAAAGGAGTGGTGGTTCCCTGAGGAAATGTAATCACCCAGCCATCGGTTAGAGCTTTATTGATATTAGAAATATCGCTCATTTTAACCTGTCGGTTCACGTTTTCGCCAGAAGCACGCCACGTTCTTTCAATACTGATAGACCCCGCAAGAGCAAACATTTTTGGGAGAAATCCAGATTTCATGGTTTCTTTCGCCGCTACAAAATAGACATTCAATTTCGGATTCCACAAGTAGCCTACGTTTTTAATATTGTCATCGCGTCCGCTGAGGGCTGCGTTAAACACATGAAACATCGCCATCACATCCGCAAAATACGTTTGATGGTTAGAAATAAACAAGACATTATTTTGGGGTAAATTTCGTAAAATTTCGGAGCCTTCTATCTGAAGTTCGTTAAATCCTCTGTAACGTCGGTGACTTAATACCCCTGCAATTCGAATGATCCATTTTTTAAAGAATAAAAATTGACCGAATATATTTTTCTTGAAAAGACCCATTAAAATTTTAAAAAAAGTTATTCTGCAAACGTAAGCTATTTTTTTA
>Ga0209199_1003350_pt1 | contig 16017 bp, 9 predicted proteins | sample COGITO_mtgs_1105_7_FD_184805 | JGI IMG/M metagenome (GOLD analysis project Ga0209199, IMG submission 184805) | Pelagic marine microbial communities from North Sea - COGITO_mtgs_110523 (SPAdes) (version 2) | ecosystem: Environmental > Aquatic > Marine > Epipelagic ...
GTAAATAATTTCACGTCAGGTTTATATATTTTAAAAATATCTAATTACAAAACAAGTAGAATAATTAAAATTATAAAATTATAATATAAGCCTCACTATATCGGAGAATTGATTCACTGGAATCGGTTCTCCATTTTTTATGCTAGGCAAGAATACTTGCAAGAAAAATAAATGCACCAATTAATTAATTATTCACGTTGTTATATTTTGTAACGAAACCAATTATTATAATATTTTAATTAAATCGATTCTAATTTTTTTACACTTTCACTTTCAATACTTTCCTTTGCACCATCAACAGGAGTATTCTCTTTTTTAAGATGTTTATCTAAAAACTTGAGAATTCTGCATACAAATACGGAGGTACTTGGAAGAAGTAAAGTACTGTTACACTTGCGCTATTTCAATTAAAACCTTGCTTAAATAGTTGGATTTCAAGCCCCTCTCTTGTTGGAATTGTATCGTTGAGTAAAATTTTGTATTTTTAAATTTTAAAATAAATATTATGAAAAAAATAACTTATTTATTAATCATATTTTCTCTTCAATTTTATGGACAAGGATTAAAACTCACGCCAAAAGAAGAAATACAAATATTTACAAAACTACCAGCGGACAAATATGGATTCGCAACAATTTTACCTTCTTCATCCAGTTTAGAAAAATATGTCCCTCCAGTTCGAACACAAAAAGGTAGTACTTGTGTTGGTTTTGCATCCTTTTATTATGGACTATCGACCATGTATAATGAGCGTCTTAACCTTTTAACAGATGATGAGAAACATATTCATTCTTTTGACCCCTATTTTATTTATTCAATAATTTTCAACGGTACAGAAGACTGTGACTCTGGATTATACTATTTTGATGCTTTTGAAAAATTAAAAAACATTGGAGCAAAAAAACTGTTATATCCACCATTTACAAACTGTCAAACAGAATGGTCAAATGATAAACTCAAAAGCACATTTCAATACACAACCCCTTATAGTATAAACGAGTGGTATACCATTGTTAGAGATCATCCTGATTTCTTAAGTATTATTAAAGAACAAATTTACTCGGAAAAAACACCTGTAATTGCAAGTTTTGATTTTGTTAAATCGATGTATGATGTTAAAGAGGATGGATTATGGAGCCCTCGAGATTCTGAGGAAGTAGATGGTGGGCATGCCTTGTGTGTTGTTGGTTATGATGATTATAAGTTTGGTGGTGCTTTTCGCATTGTTAATAGTTGGGGAGCAGACTTTGGAGACGATGGTTTTATGTGGGTTAAATATGCTGACTTTCAGAAATATGTATATGCAGCTTACGTAATGGAACTAAACGAAAATGTAAAAACCACGCCACCTAAAGCCATTGAAACAGCTAACTACCGACGTTATGGGTATTCAACCGATCAAAAAAATCTGAGCTTTTATGAAGGCCAGTACTTAAATGAAGGTATTAATGGTTATGGAATCTGGACTGACTCTGATGATAACGCCTTTTATGTAGGCCAATTTGACGATGGAAAGATGAGTGGATATTTTCTACTTCTTGATAAGGATGGTTTTTACTCTGCAAATGCAGTAAATGGTAAACTACAAGATTTTGAAAAACTTGGCTTTGCAGCAGATAACACACTTATGAATACACAATTAGAAGCTAAAAAATACTTTTCAAATTTTGGGATACCATTATCATCTATAAGAAAAGCAAATTCTACTAAAACAAATAAACCAAAGTCAAATGGTAAAGATTAAGGTTTATTTTTAATTTTTAAAACATTCATAATGAAAAATTTTTTATTTCTACTTCTATTCCTTTTTATAAATAATGTGAATAGTCAAGGTCTAAATTTATCATCACCAGAAAAAATTTCTGAATACAGTGAATTTATATCTGATGATTTTGGTTTTGCAACAAGTACTCCTTCAAGGTATAGTCTAAAACAATATGTGCCACCTGTCAGAAAACAAAAAGGTGGTACCTGTGTAGGTTTTTCTACATATTATTATGCATTATCTACCATGTATAATAAACAATTCAACATTACAAATAGTAAAGCCAAATATGCACACTCTTTTGATCCTTATTTTTTGTATTCAATTTATTTTTCAAAAGTAGATAACTGTGATTCTGGCTTGCAGTTTGATTATGTGCTAAATAGTCTAAAAAAAATTGGTAGTAAAAAGTTATTATTTCCGCCCTATACCAACTGCAATGAAAATTGGAATCGTGAAAAATTTAATCAGACTTTAGCATATACAAAACCTTATTCTATTGATAAGTGGTTTTATGTGAAATTACAAAACCCAAATTATTTAAATAATATAAAAAATTTGGTTTTCAATGGCTTTCCAGTGATTATTGGTGTAGAGGTGAGTAAATCTCTTTATTCATATAGGTCTGATAATGAAGCAGGAGTTTCATCAACTGGCTTATGGTCACCTCAAAACAATGAGAAAAAAGAAGGTGGTCATGCCATGTGCATAGTTGGCTATGATGATTTTAAATATGGTGGTGCATTTCTTATTGTTAATAGTTGGGGAAAAAAATACGGTGATGATGGGTATATTTGGATAAAATATAGGGATTTTAAATCCAATGTAAAAGAAGCATATATTTTAAAAATTAATAAAAATATAGTTAATAAACCTCCTAAAGTTATTTCAACGGTAGATTATAAAAGATATAAATACAAAACTAAAAACAATAACTACAGTTACTATGAAGGTCAATATAAAAATAACTCTATTACAGGTTATGGCATTTGGAGTGACTCTGATGATAGAACCTTTTATGCTGGTCAATTTGACGATGGAAAAATGAATGGGTTTTTTCTTGTTCTTGATAAAGATGGTTTTTACTCTGCAAATGCAGTAAATGGTAAACTACAAGATTTTGAAAAACTGGGCTTTGCAGCAGATAACACACTTATGAATACACAATTAGAAGCTAAAAAATATTTTTCAAATTTTGGGTTACCATTATCACCAATAAGAAAAGCAAATTCTACTAAAACAAATAAACCAAGGTCAAATGGTAAAGATTAAGGTTTATTTTTTGTTTTTTATTTTTTGTGTAAATTCTTTTGCTCAAAACAATATTGACTATAAATATTTAGGAGCCCCATATTACCCAGAAGAATTTCTTCAAGAAAAAGATAGTCTTAAATGGCCAATAGAATTTGAGATATCTATAGATGTAAAAGATATAAAAAATATTGATTTAAATAAAGATGAGTTTTTTTCTACTCTTTTAGTAAGTTCATATTCAAATTACGACACCTCATATATTAGTATAGATTGCGATACTATAAATTTATTACATGATGAGTTTTTTGCTATTTATATTAAAGAAAATAATTTAAGAGGAGTTCCAATTAAATCTTCTAGATATTATAAAAATACTGAAAATTACAAATACTTGTTTTATGATAATTTTAAAACTAAAAGTGTTAAAAGAGTAGAAGCGCCATTTGATATTAATTGGGATTTAAGAGATTTTCCTTTTGATAAACAACAATTAAAATATAAGTTTATAACTACCGTAGATACTTCAATAATTAAATTACGCCCAAGCTTAAAATTTCCTAGTAGTTATAGTAAACCTCTAGAAAACTTAAAAGATGGGTTTAATATAGAAGGTATTTCATATAATTATAAATACAATAATGACAATAGCGATTTAATTCTAACCTCACCAAATACTACTAGAAGTATTGTTACTGAAACACTAGAAATTATTCTAACACTAGATAGAGAAGGTTCCTGGTTATTCTTAAAGTTATTTTTAGGAGGTATATTATCATTTTTAATTTCTTGTTTGGTTTTTCTAATACCCTTAAAAACAGAATTTGAATCTAAAGTTACGTTGGCTGTTGGTGCAATTTTTGGAGCTATTGGTAACAGGTATTATGTAGATTCTGTATTGCCTGGTTTACAAGTGTTCACCAAAGCAGATGCCGTGAGTAACCTTGTTATTTTTATGGTTTTTTTCAATATTTTAGTAATGATATTACAGCATAGTAAAAAAACTAACTTTCCTTATTTTCAATCACCTAAAAATGCATTCTATTATTCTTTGTATATTTTTAGTATTATTTTTTTAGGAATATTAATTTATTAAATTAAACCAATGAAAAAACTGCTGTTTCTCTTAGTAATAACTGCTTCCTTTTGTTATTCTCAAGAGGAAAAATTATCGTTTTTTTTAGATTTTGATAAATTACCTACTGGAGAAAAAATAACAATTTATTATAATGATGAATGGAGACCTTTAGTAAAAAAAGATACAGCTTCATTTTACAGAGAAATAACATTTAAAGAAAAAAATATTCCTGATGGTAAAGTTATTAATTATCATTTAAATGGAATAAGACAGAGTTATTTTTTTGCTAATTATATTGGTTTAAATAAGAAAGGTATTGATTCTTTATACTACAATGGGCCAAAAGTTATTTTTCATAAGAACGGCAATAAAAAAAGAACATCAAACTATTATAATAGTAAATTATTTGGAGAATTTATTGAGTATTATGAAAATGGATTAATTAATATCAGAAAATTTTATGAAAATGGTTTAATACAAGGTGAGGTATTTTTTTATTATGAATCTGGTGAAATTCAGAACAAGGCTGTCTATGTAGATAATTTACTTCAAGGTGAGATGATTGGTTATTATGAGTCTGGTGAAATTAGTTACAAGGTTAACTTTATTGATGATTTAGCTCAAGGTGAATCGATTGCTTATTATAAATCTGGTGAAATTGAGTACACAAGAAGCTATATTGATAATTTACTTCAAGGTGAGCAGATTGGTTATTATGAATCTGGTGAAATTAAGTACACAAAAAACTGGATTGATGATTTAGTTCAAGGTGAGAAGATTGGTTATTATAAAGCGGGTGAATTGGATTTTGATTTGCTAAGTGGTAAAAGAGCAAAAGGTGGTGAGGTTTCAAAAAGAGATTATTATGATAGTGGAGTTTATAGAGGAGAAAAGCAGTTTTCAATTACTGGCTCAATAATATTTGACAATGTAGACTCACAAAACACCAAGGTTTTTTATTATCCCTCTGGATTCAAAAGATCAATTACAACAATGAAAAATGAAGAAGAAAATGGTTTAGAAATAGGATATCATGATTTTTCTGGAGCGGTTATGCATAAAGTAAATTGGACTGATGGTAAAAGACAAAGTAAACAAATAGGGTATTATGAGTCTGGTGAAATTGAGTCCACAAAAAGCTGGATTGATAATTTAGTTCAAGGTGAGGAGATTGGTTATTATAAATCTGGTGAAATTCGGTACACAAAAAGCTGGATTGATAATTTAGTTCAAGGTGAGGAGATTGGTTATTATAAATCTGGTGAAATTAGTTACAAGATTAACTTTATTGATAATTTAGTTCAAGGTGAGCAGATTGGTTATTATGAGTCTGGTGAAATTGAGTCCACAAAAAACTTTATTGATGATTTAGCTCAAGGTGAATCGATTGCTTATTATAAATCTGGTGAAATTGAGTACACAAGAAGCTGGATTGATAATTTACTTCAAGGTGAGATGATTGGTTATTATGAATCTGGTGAAATTAGTTACAAGGTTAACTTTATTGATGATTTAGCTCAAGGTGAATGGATTGCTTATTATAAATCTGGTAAAATTCAGTCCACAAAAAGCTGGATTGATAATTTAGTTCAAGGTGAGCAGATTGGTTATTATGAATCTGGTGAAATTAGTTACAAGGTTAACTTTATTGATGATTTAGCTCAAGGTGAGGAGATTGGTTATTATGAATCTGGTGAAATTAAGGATAAGTGTAAATATGTAGATAATTTACTTCAAGGTGAGCAGATTGCTTATTATAAATCTGGTGAAATTGAGTCCACAAGAAGCTGGATTGATAATTTACTTCAAGGTGAGCAGATTGGTTATTATGAATCTGGTGAAATTCGGTACAAGGCTGTCTATGTAGATAATTTACTTCAAGGTGAGCAGATTGCTTATTATAAATCTGGTGAAATTGAGTACACTAAATTATGGTTAGATGACAAAATTAAAGAAAGGCGAATAGCACTTGTTATTGGAAATGCTAATTATAACAAAGGTATTTTAGAAAACCCTGTAAATGATGCTACTTTAATTGCAGAATCTTTAAAAAAGTTAGATTTTGAAGTGCTATTACACACCAATCTTGCTACTGAAGATGCTATGCTTGATGCAATCAAAGACTTTGGTAGGAAAAGAAAAAATTATGAAATAGGTTTTGTTTACTATGCTGGCCATGGTGTTCAATTAAACAATCAAAACTACTTACTTCCCACAAAAGAAGTATTTGAATTTGAAGATGATGTAGAGGATAACGGAGTTAGTATGCAACGAGTATTAAGGTATTTAGAGTCCACAAAAGAAAACCAATTAAATTTTATAGTACTAGACGCTTGTAGAGACAATCCTTTTGAATCGAATTGGAATAAGACCAGATCTTTAAAAGGGGCAGGGTTGGCTAAAATACCCCCACCAACAGGTTCTTTAATCGCTTTCTCTACAGACCATGGACAGACAGCAGCTGATGGAGATGGAGGCAATAGTTTATACTCTCAAGCACTCGCAGAAAAACTATTAGAAGAAAATGTAAGTATTGAGCAAGTCTTTAAAAATGTTAGAACAGAGGTTTTAAGGCTTTCCGGAGATACACAAAGCCCTGTAGAAGAGTCCAAACTTACAGGAGATGCATTTTATCTAAATAAAACAAATAGTTAAATCATACGCTATGAAAAATACTAAACTTTTTCTTTTTTTATTGCTTCCATTTTTCCTTTTCAGCCAAGAAAAAGAAAAAAGACTAGCACTAGTTATTGGTAATGCAGATTACGAAAAAGGCGCCTTAAAAAACCCAGTTAACGATGCTAAATTAATCGCAAAAGCATTAGATTCACTTGGTTTTGAGGTTTTAGAACACTATAATCTTAACACCCAAAGAGAACTTAAAAAAGCCATATTAGAATTTGGAGTTAAAAGAGACAGTGCGAATGTAGGATTTGTGTATTACGCTGGCCACGGTGTGCAAGTAAATAATGAAAACTACTTGCTTCCAACTGAAGAAATATATACAACACAAACAGAAGTAATAGAATATGCTGTCAGCGTGCAATCTGTGCTTAGAGCACTAAAGAGTAAATCGAGTCAAGTTAATATTCTTGTGTTGGATGCTTGTAGGGACAATCCTTTTGAATCTGAATGGAATACAACCCGCTCTTTAAAAGGAGATGGATTAGCAAAAATACCCCCTCCTACTGGGTCTTTAATTGCTTTTTCTACAGATGCAGGACAAACGGCTGCTGATGGAAAAGACGAAAACAGTGTATACACTTTGAGTTTATTCAAAAATATGCTACTTGAAGACACTTCTTTGGATCAGGTATTTAGAAATGTTAGAACAGATGTTTTAAAACTAACAAACGGTAATCAACGTCCCGTAGAAATGACTCAGCTAACCGGACAAACCTTTTATTTAAATCCTGGAAATTACGATGATGAATTCAAAGCAATCGAGGGAATATTAGAAGAAAAAACAGAGTTAACAGACGCCTTAAACATTCTTGCCCCTATTATTAACGATAGGCCGAAAAATATACGAGCACTGCACTTAAATGCGCAAACTTATGTAGCTTTAGAAAATTTCTCAAAAGCACTAGCAGTCTACGAAAAGGTAATTGAGCTTAATCCAACCAATTCTTTATATTTGATAGAAAAAGCTATCTGTTATGCAAAATTAGAGGACCTAGAAAAAGCTCTTGAAGACTATAACAAAGCGGTGGAAGTGGACCCTGAAAATTCCTATAACTATGAAATGAGAGGGGGTTTTTACCAAAACTATCTAAAAGATTATGAGAAGGCTCTGGCAGATTATAATAAAGGCATTGAGTTAAACCCAACAGATTCGGACTTACATTTTAGAAAGGCATATGTGTATGATGACTATTTAGACAAACCAGCTTTGGCTCTGGAAAGCTATTTGGAGGTTGCAAGATTAAATCCGGAATATCAGAAGGTAAATAACAATATTGCTTTAATCTATGAAACCTCCATAAAAGATTACCAGAAGGCATTGGAGTACTACACCAAAGAGATTGAACTTCATCCTAGTAAAGCTAACACTTACAGAAACCGTGCAGGTTTATATGCAAGCCAATTAGAAGACCTAGAAAAAGCTCTTGAAGACTATAACAAAGCGGTGGAAGTTGACCCTGAAAATCCCTATAACTATGAAATGAGAGGGGATTTTTACCAAAACTATCTAAAAGATTACGACAAGGCTCTGGCAGATTATAACAAAGGCATTGAGTTAAACCCAACAGATTCGGACTTACATTTTAGTAAGGCATATGTGTACAATGAATATTTAGAGAATCCAGACTTAGCTTTAGAAACACTTCTAAATTTATTAAATTTTGACGCAATAGAAAAAATACTTGATAACTCATACCTTAATACAGAAATTGCTGACATCTATTTATTTAAGTTTAAAGATCTTGAGAAATCATTCTTATTTTATAAGAAAGAAGTTAAGAGAAGTCCTGAATCTTATTATGGTTATTTAAAACTTGCAGAATATTATTTTTTTAGTAAAAATAATAAACTGGCAGAATTTAATTATAAAAAAGCTTTAGAATTGAATCCAGAAAACAATAATTTAAACTTGAGTTTTATTAATTACAAATACTTAAATAAGAATTACGAAGAGGTCATAAAATTATCCAAAAAAGTAATTAAAAAGGAGCCTAAAGATCCTCAAGGAGATTATCTTACAGCTTTGTCATATCTAAAAATTGACCATTCAATGAAAGCATTAATAAGTTTATCTTCATCAATAGATAAAATAATAAAATACTCCGCTGAAGGCTTTTACATAAGTGACACTGGTGGAAAAAAGTTAGATTTTTCTGAAGTTTTTATGAAAAGAGCTCAAGTTTATAAAAAATATAATGAATTTGAGTTGATGTGTGAAGACTACAATCTTGCATTAGCTTTCGTAAAAGACGAAGATTTAAAAATCGAAATCGAAAATAAAATTTCTACTAATTGCAACAACTAAGTCTTACTTAATTATTGTAGACATAGTAAATCCCTTTTGCTGTTCTATGAAAAACAACTTGTTCTTGTGCAGTAAATGAAGCCTCTATAAGTTTTCTCGGAATTTTAAATACGGTTATTTTTTTACCTTCTATGACTTGGATTTTACCCATCATTTTTACATTGTAATGAGTACCCTTTATTTTCTTACCTCCAGAACCCATTAGCAACTCCATTAAATCAATATTAAGCCGCTTTAAGACTTCATCAGAGCTGATAATAGATACTTGTGTTGAATTATAGTTTGAAGCATTCATGCGGCTTATATAACTGCCTTTGAGAGCTAGTTTATTTATTTTCTTGGGTTTTCGTTTTTCAAGAACTGCATTTATAACTTTAAAGTCTGTAATAAACTCAGAGTCAATATTTGAAGCTTCTAAAGATTTCACAAAATTACCACGCCCTTTTTGGGTGGTTTCCAATAAAAAGTCTGAAACTATTAGATTTTGTTTAGCCGGTTTATAACTAGTATCTAGCGCCAATGCTCTATTAAATAATTTTTGAGCCTCTAAAATCATTTCTTGTGGATTGTATGAAAAACTTCCCGATCTAGTTGAGTTAACTTCTGCCCTAGTTTGTTGGTCTATGAATAGTGGATATACTAAGTTAGAAATAGGTTTATCGGATATACTAACTCCAAACAATAAAAAACTAAGTCCTAGATTATTATAAATTTCACGAGAGTTAAATTTACTTTTAAGAATAAATAGAAAACAATATTTAGCACTGTTGTAATTTTTATTTTTTAAAAACACATTTCCTAATTCAAATAATAATGCTAAATCATTGGCTTTTCTTATTCTCGAATTAAGAATTTCTATTCGTTCATCAAAACTAGGATACCCATTAAGTTCTTTCGGTAACTTATAGGATTCATAAACCTCAGTTAAAGCTATCTCTCCAAAACCAAGGGTATTATAACCTGCAATTTGGCCGTAAAATCCAGCATAGAGATCCGCTTGACTTTCGTCTCTTTTTTTTGTTTTCAGTAAATCTTCAATAGAGCTACCTTCAAGAAATTCTCCTATAGAACTTGCATAGGATAGACCTGTATTTGAAGTCCATGAGTGTTCTAAGTAAAAATGTGCTAATTCATGGGCAATGATATAGGCTATTTTGTCTTCAAAATTATCTTCACCACAAAATAAATCAATAGTCTTTTGTTCAATAGTGATGCCTTTGCTAGACATGTAGGCAACGCTCCTAGTTTCATCAGAAAAATGAAGTTCCGGAGGGTACAAACTATTATTACCGATGCTTGTAATTATATTTTGATAAATTTCTTTTACAGCATCGTTGCAATTATTTGCATAAGATGAAAAATGAATGAGAAATAAAACTAGAAATAAATTTTTCATTGTCAAATTAAAAAAAACAATTTTTATCTTATAAACTTTATGAGTTTTTATCATATTGCTTTTGCTTTTTTATTTGATCAAAATAAATTGGGATATAAAAAATATTTAATAAGACTAGAAGAAGAATAGATTTAAATTTTCTATCTTTTTTTATTGCATAATATAAACAGTAAAGCCATAATCCAATTAAAAATATATAGATAATATAAAGGACTATATTGATGATCATAATTCTTTAGTTTTTAATTAGATAGTTTGATAACTAAATTACTTCGTGCCACTAATATAAATAATTTTAACTTATGAAGTTAACAATTGTAATTTTAAGATAACTTTTATTACTTTTATAAAAACTCTTAGAAATGAGATTACAAATCCTGTTTTTATTTTTTGCCTGTCAATTATTTTGTCAAACAGCTCAACTGGATAAGCTTTTTAATGCATTTGATAGGTATGATAATGATGAGGTTAAGAAGACTTTAACAAGTATTAATGAAAACAACATTTTTCTATATTCTGAAAATGATTCTATTCGGTTTTCTCTTTACAAATTAATTAAATTTCAATCTACAGCTATAGAAAAATTAAGGAAAGATAGCGTTGTAAATACGAACTATAAAAGCCATTTAAATTACTTAATTAAAAAAGGTTTAGAAGATTACCTTCCTTATTTTATGATTCATTATTCATATACTTATGCATACGAAGGAAAAAATTCTTCTTCTTGCTTAAAATATTTAAATAAGAGTATTGAGGTAGAGAAAAAAGGGCTAAATAAAAGCCATGTAAAAAGTGTACTAAATCTATTTAATGCATACGATTGGAAAAATAGAATAAGAGCTGTTGATGATCTTGATTATGAGGATGAAGATTTAAAATTATTGATTTTACATTATGAGAAAAATGAAGATTTATCAAATTTATTTGGTAAAAAACAAATTTTTAAAAACTATTATAGTGCCTCAAAATCTAAATTCTTAGATAAGGAATTTCGTTTTAGTGCACTTAAAAAAACATTTGATTATGGTAAACAACTTGAACTTCTTCCAGAGGGTTATAGCTTTAGAAGATTGTTGTTAAGTTTAAGAGTTCAAAAAAATAAAAACTTTATTTTTTTGAAGTATATAAATGAAAACTATAAAGAATTTATTTCACCTATAGAATTCTATATAAATAGGTGTTATGTAGAAAATTACTCTATATCTAGTTTTAAAGGACTGAAATATGAAATTAATAAATTTCTAGATGAAAACATTACTTTTAATGCTGACGAAGTTTTAGACATTAAGTTTGTTTTTGGGGAGTTTTATTTAAAAATTAAAAAAAAATTACAGAAGAAGTTATTAAATCCAGATTTAATTTTTTGGTCTGATGTTTTTAAATTAAGATATAATTTCCACAAAGTATATGGTAGTAAATTTGATTTAATTTTTTCTATTGGTAATATTTTTCAATTAAGAACAGAATATGGAGATTCACTTGACTTTGATATTGAGGCCCTAAAATTAGAGGAACATAATTTAATTTATAACATAATTATAAATGAAAAAACAAATTCAGAAATTGGAGTTGATGTAATTACACCCAATCAATTTATTAGTATGATTAAGACTAGGTCTTCTCTAATTCATTACCCAGATTGGTCAGAAAAAGAAATTGAAGAAGATATAGTAGCTTTATTTAGTTCTTATAAGAAAACAATTACTTACGAAAATTTAGTTTGGACTTTAGAACTTTATTGGGAACTTGTCTCCAATATAAAAAACTACAAAATAGAAGGTACACAAACTGATGTTATTCTTAATGAAACAAAAGTATTTATTATAAATGAGCTAAATGCTAAAGTATCTGACAAAGATTTAGATTTAAGAACCTCACTCTCTAATTTAGAGGAACTTAAAGCATTAAAGAATACCATAGAAGTTTTACACAAACAAAAAATAATTAATGAAACTAGATTTAAAAATTTAAATTTAAATATTTTAAAACGTAAGGACAATCTTGAAAACACTTATGAATCTAGGTTTGCATATTATAAGTATATTATAGATAATATTGATGTAAAAGGTTTTGAAACGTCAATTTGGCCGGCAATAGGCTATGCGAGGGCTTTTAAGTTTAACTACAAACTGGTAGAACTTTCTAATTATTTAATGAAAAACCATGATAAATTTTATAAAAATCAATCAGAATTTAATAAATATGCCTTCCTGGTCATGTCTGGCCATTTTTATAGATATATTAAAAAGAATGACAGAGCATTGATGAGATTTGTAAATGCACGTTCAAATCCTTATCACTGGTCTAGAGAGATTGCCAGCTATGATGATATGGTTCAAGATCATGATCTTTTATATGAAATTTTTGAAATTTATTTGTTAAAGAAAAATAATAAAAAAGCCAGAGATTACCTAGATACCTACATAAGGCAATATGAAAACCTTGAAGAGGGTCTAAAAAATAATAAGTCATTCGTTCGCTTTGATAAAGACATGTTTATAGAAATTAAAAGAAAGTCACTTGATATGAAGAGGCGCCTTCTCTTTTCTGAATCTAAACATGAAAAATCTGAATTGATTATTGATGAAATGATTTCCCTAGAGGAGAAAAAACCTTACTATGGAAAGTTCAATTTGTCAATGTTGAAATTCGGTTCTCAATTTATGCAAAAAAAATATAGCAATGATATCTTTTTAAAAAAATTAGATTCATTATACCATATATTCAATAAAGAATTTGATTCACAATATTATGGTTTCAAGAAAGATTTAGGAGAATTCTCTCAACAATATCTTGATTCTAAGTTAATAGCATTAAAAACAGAACTAAAAAACATCGATATTATCAATGAATTAAGCTATGAAAACCAAATTAATATGTTGTATGATATTGGATTAAAAATGTCCGTTATAGAAAATGAAATTCATTCTCATACAATTGATTCAAAACAAACCAGTGAAGTTGTAAATTACAAGTTAAAAGTAGATGATTTAGATAGATACAATACAATCTTGTTAAATGTAAGTGCAGAGAATTCTGATATGTATTTTAAGCTTTTAAATAAAAGATCTTATGAAAAAAACTATGATAAATTACAACTAATTAAGAGTGAGTTTGATATCTTTCAACAAAACATAAAAACCGTACTTAATAAAAATGAAGAAATTGAATTACAATCTTTTCAAAATAAACTAAAATCTAACCAGGCTTATATTAGATTTTCAAAGTTAAACAAACTTGTATTTGTTGCACATTTAATAACAAAAAATCAGACAGAAATAATAACCATAAGTGAAACCGACTTAACAAAATTGATTGATTACTATACCTCAAGAATTACTAAAAATTTAAAAGATATTTATTCATATAATTTATTATTCAAACCAATCGCTGATAAGATTCCGTCCACAATAACAGAACTCTTTATAAAAAACGAAGGACTCTTTAATAATGTAAACCTTGAAGCTCTTTGGAATCCAGAAAAAAATAAATTCCTTTTTGATATCTATGAAATAAACTATGTGGAACGGCCCGCAGCTGTTTTTAATATTGATATTACCAGTGAATTTGAATCTGCCTTTTTATTTGGGAATCCCAATTTTTCAAATGGAAGTACCTCATTAGAAACTATAAACTCAAAAGTACGTGCGGGTATTAATCCATTACCATACACAGAAAAGGAAATTAATGCATTAAATATTCTATTAACAGCACAGAATATTAAAACGGTTACTACAAATTTAGAATCTTCTACAGAAGAATCACTCTACGCCAATACTAAGTCGAGTATTATTCATTTAGCTACACACGGATTTTTTGTTCCAGGAAGTAAGTATGATCGTTTTAATTGGGGGTTGCTGGGAGCAAACTCTAAGATAAGTCTTCAAAATGATTTTCAAAAGAAAATACGTAATGATGGAATTATCTTTGGTTCAGAAATTATTCTCAAAGATTTTACACGAACAGAATTAGTGGTATTAAGTGCATGTGAAACAGGGTTTGGGAACAGTACATTTATGGGTGGTGAAAACTTAGCTAATTCATTTTTAAGAGCTGGAGCCAAAAATATTATTTCGACTCTTTGGCCTGTTGATGACAAAATTACACAAGAATTTATGCTTTTATTTTACCAAGAACTATTAAAAAGTAATAAGATAAATACTTCATTAAGAAACGCTAAACAAGTAATAAAAAACCAATATAAAAACCCTAACTATTGGGGCCCTTTTGTTTTATTACAAAATAAAATAAAACTATAATACTTGGTGTTTATTTATTTTCATAAATCAGTCAATTAAATTGTTTTCATATTCTTAACATCATGGTTAATTACTTTAAAAAACGCTTTGTATTTTTTGACAACTACTTCCGCTTCTAATTTTAGATGGTTTCACAAGTTTTGCAAAACTTAACTCAGATTTAGAATTAAGATTTTCATATAATAGAAACTTTTGAATCTGCGCTTCATAATCTTGAGCTTAAATTTGTTACTAAAAATCATGAGCGTAAACTTAAAAAAGTTGCAACTATTTATGGATTTAGTATAGTTTACAGATCTGGGGAAAATATTAATCCTTGGTAAGAATTTAAGTCATGAATCATTATATCAGAAATTAAAAACTCAAATAATTACAGATACTAATGATTTTACTATAAGAACCAATTACAAGATGACTTTATTAGCATTACCATTTCTTGATTAGAATCTATATCTCTTAATATTTTATTTTTTTTTGATTGCTTCTTTACTTTTTCCAATTTTCTTTTTAAGCGGTCTATCTTTGTATGATATTTATAAATATTACCATTAATTTTTTTAATCCTCCTTATATCTACCCTTAAATTTCCTGAAGCCATCTGCCCGCTGCAAATACATCCACATATGTCATAATAACCGCTATAATAACCTCTTTTGTAATTTTTATTTTTTTCTTCTTTAGTGTATGAATCCCCCATTAAAGTATTAGTAATTTCAATCCAGGTCATAACTTTACTAAAATCTATAACCCCATTATAACTAGTTCCTTTTGATTTAAGATATCCATCTTGATATCCTTTTTTATATCCCATTTTAAATTCTTCCGTTTGAATTTGCCCAAATAAACTAAAAGAAACAAGTAAAGCGAATGTAAATAGTAAGTTCTTCATAATCATTTAATTTATTTAAATATAATAAAATTTAAATAATTAATATTTAATTAGAACTAATATTTTAAATCAGTTTGATTTTACTACCCTCTCCTTCATAATTAAAAACCTACAATAATTAATCAAAAAAACGCTTTGTATTTTTTGGCAACTACTTCCGCATCTAATTTTAGATATTTAAGAAACGAGCGCTCACTGCTATGACCAGAAAATTTCATAATTACAGAAGCGGGGAGTCCCTTTAGAAATTTATTAGTACAAAAAGATCTACGTGCTGTATGTGAACTTACCAGTTCATATTTTTTTGAAACGAGCTCACGAGTTCCATATTTGCTTACTTTCTGCACTAAAACCTCTTGGTCTATGCCCGCTTTTTCGCACAACGGACG
>Ga0209199_1003356_pt1 | contig 15987 bp, 16 predicted proteins | sample COGITO_mtgs_1105_7_FD_184805 | JGI IMG/M metagenome (GOLD analysis project Ga0209199, IMG submission 184805) | Pelagic marine microbial communities from North Sea - COGITO_mtgs_110523 (SPAdes) (version 2) | ecosystem: Environmental > Aquatic > Marine > Epipelagic ...
CAAAACCCATACCTCATCTAAGGCGGAAGCTACGTTTAGATTCGAACTTAAGGGGCAGTGCCCCATGCGTAGGTATTTGACCGCCTAAAAATAGGGGTTACTGCGCCTGATCCATGCAATCGAGCCGCAGGCCCATGGACCGGGGCCCCCAATCCCAGTGCCCCGCGTCTCGGACCACGGGCCTTTAGTATTAGCCTTGTAAATTCATTCGGGGGTAATTTTGTTTGGCAACGCCACCTCTACTCACGCATCAATTTCAAGCTAAACCGTGCCGCTGCTCTCGCTGAGTGGGCAATTACTTTTTGAATTTTATCAGAACGCCAAAACGCATGAGAATGAGATTGCACAAAGCAAAATGGAAAAGTTGATACAAGCTCAGGCATAAGCCCTACATTTGTAAGCGGGCTTTCAATCAGTTAGAGTTTATCTAGTTCTCGACGCCCGACCTTCGCCGCGTGGCGCTGGGCTTCCAGCTTTTCTTTCCTCTGCCGCCCGTGCTTGAGATTAGCATCTGAGATGCGCTGTAAGCCCTCTGGAGTCCGAGCGCCTGTTGATAGCCCCCCCAATGGAGTCTGCAACGACCATTGTGCTTGTAAGCGGCGCTCTGGCACTCGGTGCGGCACTAGGTAGAAGAAACAAACTTGAGGCCTCGCCTAAGGTTATATGATGCAAAATTTACTTGTCTTATCTCATTTTTAGACTAATTGTTTATCGTGACCTTATAAATAAAAGAAAGAGCGTATTATGAAATTTTTAACCACTGCAGCATTTATTATGGCATCAGTAACAACGGTGGGTGCAAACACTGAAACAGTCGCACCACAATATAATGTAGATAAATTAAAATCTTATCTTGAAGGCAGTTATCAGGTTGCAGCTAACACTACTTGCTTTGCAACTGGTGAACAAACATCAGGTATGAATAAAATTTGTTTTTATGATTGTCTTGGATCTGCGGCTGCAATAACGATCAGTTCGATTTCTCTTTGTCCTTTAAGCATTAAGAGATAGCCGATTAGCCCGTCTAAAAGCCAAACTAAGTAATCCCATCCAAGGTGAAAACCATGGAAACGGCAATGCCAGACCAATCTGTCTGGTCCTGCCAAATACAAAATGGCTTCAAGTGGGAGGGCGATTTTATATCGTCCTTGGAATGCAACCTGCCCTGCATTTTGCTAATTCAAAAGAGCTTTAAGACTACCGTTTCTGCATAGCCCTAATCATCAGGCATAAGCCCTGCATTTTCGAGCTGGCGTTCAAGCCGCTTTAGCTCCCCAAGAACCCGGCGCCCAACCTTCGCCGCGTGGCGCTAGACTACTAGTGGCGGGGGTACTTAGGCCAATCCAGACAGACCAAGGGCGCAGGTCCATGGGCCCCGGATCAGTGCACTCGTTTACATAAGGTATTTTGTTCCATCACATCCAACAGCAAATTCACGCATTAGCTCCGCTAAATTATTAACATTTAACGTTTTATTTTTTGGGCCTTGTGTAATTGGTTGATCTATCAAGAAACACAAGCTGTCGAGATTAGTTTTTGCGAGGTTAAGAAGGTCACTAATGTCATTTACAGGCGAAAATGTTCCAGCATACCAATGGCTGGCACTCTTTCCAGCAAAAGAAAAACTGTCGTTTCTCAAAATAAACGAATTGATGTCAGAAATTGCTTTTTTTGACTCAAAATTTAAAAAATGATCGCCACTGCCGTTTTCTGTAAATTCATAACTTATATCAAAAACTTCATATTCTGATTTTATGTAAGACGAAAGGTTTCCAGAAATTCTTAAATGTGCAGGTTGAACATAAATCTCAGCATCATCCAAATTATTGAAGGTTTTTTTAAACCACTCAAAACCACCAAAGGTCGCAATTTTCCCAATTTTAAATCCATCATCTAAATGAATTATGAACATGAAGGTGTCACCATCCTCCTCAATCAATAGAGAATATTCTTTCGCGCCTTTAGTGCTAACATTCGAATTATGCGTCTTGTTGCAGTTCTGAAAAGTTCTCGACTTTGAGCAGTCTAGTAAATCATTTGCGAACCCATTCCCAGCGATGCCAAAGAGGGCTGCGATCACTAGACAGAGACGAAGAGACAAGTTTTTCATTTCGACACACCTATAAGAGATTTTCTGAGATCATACCTACCGAATGGTTCACTCAAAATTAACGCCTGACAAGAAACGACAGTTACCCTGTCTAATCGTAAGTAAATCGGGGAGCCCCGCTACCCCTGAATAGGTATGGTGTAAAAAAGCGATCCTTGGATTGCAGATGCGCTGACTTTCAATGGCATATGCTCTGCCAGCCACTAACCGTCCAAGTATTAGTACAAACTTTTGGCATAGGCGCTGCTTTTGGTAGTGTGGAATTTAACGCCTCTTGCGCTATCCTGAAAAGTTCCGCGGCTTGGTCATAATCTACGTCTGATTTTTGATTGCTTGCCGGGGCGATCACTGGTGCCCTAGCAACCGCTAAAGCTCGCTCCTCTTTATAATCACGCTTTTCTTGGGCAATTTCTCTGCGCTGGGAAGGGCTTTGTTTTAGCCATTTTTTGCGTTGTGCTAGCCGTACATAATCTAAATGACTGAAGTGGATATAGCACTCATTTTCACCAATAAGCTTCTCACAATACGCGACAGCATTTTTCTCTGCTTCCACTAATGTTTTACCCGAGCTATAGTAAAGCTTGTCTTCTCCTATTAACGCGTTTTGCGTATTTTTAATTTCCCCAGTACGGTAACGATAATCTGGTCCTGCCATCGCAGACCAATATTTTTGTTCTGCGGCTGGCTTAAGTTTTGAAAGGTACCACTCTTGATTTGTTCGTGGTTGAGGGTCAGAGCATGCTGACATCAAAAGAAGTACTAATGCACTTAGAAGGATTCTTTTTTTGTCATTTGCGCCTCCATAAAGAATGCTTCGCTAAGGCTTTCACGCTCATTGCTCATTAAGTTAAAGTCAACCTTAAACAAAAATAAAAGAGGATGCTTTTTTGCAGCGCTCTTGTAACGCCAGAACCCGCCGTGGCACCGCGTGCCAGAAACCACCACTTAGGGGCAAGACCCGCTGTCGGCTGCACGGGGGCCTATCTACAGGCCCTAAAACACCAGAGGGCAAGGCGCGCATCGCGGCTGCGCAATGGAAGCACGGACGGCGGTCTAAGTCCTTCACTGAGGCTCGTAAACAGATATGGGCGGACTTGCGTGCCGTAGAGGCTAGGATGCGCGCTGACGGGCTTATTTAGACAGTTAAACCTTATCTGTGGCGTAAAGAGTAGGTTGGATGACTGGATGACGTAAGAGCCTATATAAGGGCCCGTGGGCCCGCTGCTCTCGCTGAGTGGCGCCAATTATTGAGTGCATGGATTTAGGCTGCGCCAACAATCCGATGCGAGTTCTCATTTGTCTGACGGCAGCCACAATTTAATGGTCAAATTTCTCAAATCTAGATCGGCTGGAAATGGATTGAAACATGTCTATAATTTCTGTTTGTGGTATTTGGTCAACAATACCATCTTTGATTTGTTGTTGGTTCCAAATCAAGGATATTGCTGGGTCATGTAGCATAGCCCACTCCCCAAAAAAGCGCTCAGTAATTGGCCGACTAACGAGCTTCTTAACTCCAACATGACGATCATCACGACTAATTCGCATGTAGGCAGCATGAACAGCCTCTTTAGAACCTTCAAGTAATTGCACATAAATGTCGTGTCTACAAACCAGCGCACCGGAAATACCATCTCGCGTGTTGCATCTCCGTGCATCATTTAAGATGGTTTGTAATGTTGTGCTATCATACCCAAATGGTTGAGATGAATAAATGAGCTGCAATAATTGTGCGATAATATTTTTCCTTTTATGGCCATTAAAACCTAGTACTTACCAACAGTAACTCAGCAGAACTAATTGTATAAAAACACTACCGAAAGTTAGTATAGATGCAACAGAAATCCCCTTGCGGTCATCTTTACAAAGAGCAAAAGCGCGATGTTAACAAGCGGGCTCTGAATGCTTGGGAAGCTTCACTTCGAGGCCTCCGTGACAAATCTCATGACAACTTACTTAAAATTGTTGATGGTAGTGCTAAACTTTGAGTGAACAGACTTAAGCGACATCTAAAATCTGATGCAAGTTCTTGCTAGGGCTTAAGCTTCTTTTGAAGGAATACTTTATGACTAACCATAAGAATGGCTCGAACGGAAATCCATCAGCTATGCTTTTACCTGGTCTGGACGGCAAGCGAGTTGTCGTTACAGCAGGCGCTAGCGGCATTGGTTTTGCTATTGCGAAGCTACTTCATGAACAGGGTGTAAGGGTTGCGATCTGCGATATCGACTCTGCAGCGCTAGATAAAGCTAGCCTAGATTTAGGGGGCTGTATCGCTGAGAAAGCGGATGTATCTGATAATTCTGCGGTGGAGGCGTTCTTTTATAAAGTCCAAAATGAATTTGGTGGGCTTGATGCTTTGGTTAATAATGCCGGTATAGCCGGGCCAACTGGCAATCTTGAAGATCTTTCGCCAGATGATTGGCGCCGGTGTATTGATGTTTGCCTGACCGGCCAATTTCTCTGCGCGCGTCAAGCCATTCCTATGATCAAGGCTAGTGGGGGGGGCGCAATAGTAAACATGGCCTCGGCTGCGGCGAAGCACGGTTATGCTTATCGGACTCCTTACTCGGCAGCGAAATTCGGCGTTGTCGGCTTAACTCAAAGTCTCGCTAAAGAGTTGGGCCCAGACAACATCCGCGTCAACGCTGTGTTGCCTGGTATTATCGAGGGTCCGCGCATGGAAGGGGTAATCCTTGATCGGGCAGAGGCGACAGGCGTTAATATTGATGCCATGCGTAATACTTATCTTAAAAGCATTTCATTGCGTCGGATGACATCGCCGAAAGATGTCGCCACGACTGTGGCTTTTTTGGTTTCTGATCTTGGTTTTAATTTATCGGGACAATCACTTGGAGTCGATGGCAACGTCGAAACTCTATGAGAAATAGGAGAAAGTCTGAACATGAGTACGACTAATACACATCAGGGTAAGGTTATTATCACCTGTGCAATTACAGGAGCTATCCATACGCCATCTATGTCGCCGTATCTCCCGGTAACGCCTGAGGAGATCATTTCAGAATCGCTTGCGGCCTCTGAGGCTGGTGCCGCCATCTTGCACTTGCATGCTCGCAACCCTGAAGATGGACGTCCTGATCAGAGTGCTGAAGCCTTTGCTCCGTTCCTGCCGAGGATTAAACAAAGCACGAACGCGGTTTTGAACATTACCACGGGTGGCAGTCCTTATATGAGTGTTATGGAGCGCGCTTCCCCCGCGGCTACCTATCAGCCGGAACTCGCCTCGTTGAACATGGGTTCAATGAACTTTGGGCTCTACCCGATGCTAAACCGCTTTAAAGAATTTAAGCACAAATGGGAACGTGAGCATCTGGAAGGTTCGAAAGATCTCGTCTTTCGTAATTCATTTAAGGACATCGAATACGTTTTGAAGACTTGCTATGGGAACGGAACACGCTTTGAGTTCGAATGCTATGACATCTCACATCTTTACAATTTGGCGCATTTTGCTGATCGCGGGTTGGTCAAAGCGCCCTTTTTTGTTCAGTCTGTTTTCGGCCTACTTGGTGGCATTGGCGGACATCCCGAAGATGTTTTGCATATGAAGCGCACGGCCGACCGACTTTTTGGAGAGGAGTACCGCTGGTCTGTGTTGGGTGCGGGTGCAAATCAGTTCCGCATAGCCACACAGGCCGCCACGCTAGGCGGTAACGTTCGTGTAGGTCTCGAAGATAGTCTCTGGGCTGGGCGTGGTGAGTTAGCATCATCGAATGCTGTGCAGGTCAAAAAAGTCCGCACCATAATTGAAACACTTGGTCTGCAGGTCGCAACTCCAGACGAAGCGCGTGAAATTCTTGGGCTCAAAGGTGGGGATCAGGTCTCTTTTTAAGAAATGCTGTTCGAAAATTTAATTTGTTTGAGATTGGTGGGTTTATTTGCAGCGTGTTCGGATGAGAAAAGTCCCCCATTTAAGTAAACTATGCCGCTGCTCTCGCTGAGTGGTGCCAGTTGTTGAGCGCATAGATTTAGGCTGCACCAGCAATCCGATGCGAGTTCTCATTCGTCTGACAGCACCGGATTTTTGTGTCCTTGCGAAGGTCTAATTAGTCCCCGATAGGTTTTGGTCCGGAGTCTTTGGACGAAAGCAGTAAGGAAGTTCTAATGCGTCTTAAGTTTTCTTTGACACGCTCAGGGCGCTTTCGTGCTGCACCAGCGGCCAAGACATCCACGATCGCAATATAAACAAGACGCGATGCCGAGGGTTTGTAGATGTCCTGATCTTCGGGGATGTCGATCTGGATTGAGATATCGGCGAGTTGAGCGAGATCCGAGCCGGTTTTGGTGAGGCTTATTGTCGTTGCGCCATATTGCTTTGCGATCGTGACGCTGTCCAAAAGCTCAGCAGGCTGACCGCTAGATGAAATCGCAACCAGCACGTCACCCTCGGACAGGGTAGAGGACAGCATGCGCTGCAAATACCCATCCGAATGGGCCTCGGACGGAATGCCAAGCCTGAAGAACCGATTAGCACCTTCGCGCGCAACATTGGCCGAGCCTCCACCAACGCCAAGAAAAGCGATGCGATTTGCATTTGCTAAAACATCTGTGGCCTGTTCAATCAGTTGCCCGTCCAGTTGCGCGCGCGCGAGGGTAAGTGTGTCTACCAATGTGCTGAACACTTGCGTCACCAATTGACCGGATTCAGATCGATCACCGTTCGGACCCCCTAGGTATTGCAAACTCACCGCCACACTTTGAGCCAGTCGGATCTGAAAATCACGAAATCCGTCGCATCCAATGGTACTGCAAAACCGGTTCACCGTCGCGACAGAGACGCTTGTTGCTTCGGCAATCTCGTGTTGGGAGAGAAACGAGATTTCTTCAAGGTTTCTCAGAATGAAGTCAGCGACCAATTGTTCGCGCTTGGGGAAGGTTCCCTCAAGAGTGCGCATGTGTGAGATGATATCGATGACATTGGGCATTGGTTGAGGCGTCTCCTAAAGAGGCTTGTAGGCTACTACATCCATTTCAACCTTGGCGTCGACCATGAGTGCGCTTTGGACTGTCGCGCGTGCGGGCGGGTACGCAGAAAAATACTTTGCAAAAACTGAGTTGAAACTTGTGAAGTCACGTGGATCATCTAACCAGACGCCGACTTGGACGACATGCTCAAGTCCGCAATCGGTCAATTTTAGAACCGCGATGATATTTTTCATGACTGCCTCGGTTTGGGCAATGATGCCACCTGTCACGACTTCTCCGTCAACGGTCGGAACCTGACCGGATACATAGACAAAGTCGCCTGCACGTACCGCTTTGGCAAATGGCCGCGGAGTTCCGCCTGCGGCAGCATCAGCGCCATCGAAACGGGTGATTCCTGGTGGTGTCGTGGGCATTTCCATCTCCTAAATGTAAGTTACTTACGTATTATACTTCGATAATTCTCAAAAATCCAATAATATTTGACAAAACGGCATTAAAATGAAAGAAAATTACATCAAGACAAAAAGCTAAAATGTCATTGTAGTGGAGGAGAACGACATGAAACTGAAAACCTGGATGAAATCTGCACTTGCGGTAGGGGCTTTGATGAGCCTCTCGACCGGAGTATTTGCAGATGGGATGTTGCGTTACGCGACAGTTGGCGAGCCCCCAAGCCTTGATCAACAGGTGATTACATCTGACCTTGCGACGACCATCGCGCATCACATGTTTGAGGGTCTCTATACCTTCAACGGCTCCAGCGCGCCTGTTCCGCTGCTTGCGTCTGGCGAAACGGTGTCCGAGGACGGCAAAACCATCGTGATATCATTGCGCAAGGGAGTTCAGTTTCACAACGGTCAGGCGATGACGTCGGCTGACGTGTTGGCATCACTTCAACGTTGGGGCGAATTTGGATCACGCGGGAGCCTAATTTTCGATCACGTCGAAAGTGTTGAAGCTACTGGTGATTTTGAGATCACATTGAAACTGAAAGAGCCGTTTGGCCCTTGGAAGAACTTGATGGCCTTCATCAATGGTGGCCCGGCGATTTATCCAGCAAGCGTTCTGGAAGGTGCGACCAAAGAGCCGATCTCGCCTGAAAACTATATCGGAACAGGCCCTTACAAGTTCAACGCATGGGAAGCGAACCGCTATGTCGAACTGGTACGTTTTGACGACTATGCATCCCCTGCCGGCGTGGCGGATGGATATGGTGGCGAACGCGTTGCTGATTTTGACACCCTGCGCTTTATCCCGGTCTCTGACGTCGGTACGCGTGTCGCAGGTTTGCGCGCTGGTGATTATGACTATGCTGAGAGCATTCCCGGCGATTTGTTTGCCGAACTGGACGCTGACGCTGGTGTGAAAACTATGCTGAATGGTGGACCAATCTTTGGTTTGGTATTCCTGAATTCCAGCGACGGTCCGCTCAAAGAAAACTTTGCGCTGCGTCGTGCAATTCAGACGGCCATCGACAAGACACCAGCCTTGCAGGTCGCGATTGGTCCTGAAGGTCTGTGGCGTGCTAATGGTTCCTTTGCCCCTGAGGGCAGCGTTTGGGCCACGACGTCCGGCACAGAAAACTACAGCCGGGGAGATGCAGAAGCCGCCAAAGCCATGGCAGCCGAAGCGGGCTACGATGGTCAGCCGATCAAGTTCATGGTTTCGACTAACTACCCGTTCCACTACGACAGCGCGATCGTCTACACCAAGCAATTGGCGCAGGCGGGCTTCAACATCGACCTTCAGGTCTATGATTGGGCGACATTGATCGAAAAGCGTGCGCAGCCGGATCAGTGGGACCTGTTCTTTACCCACCACGGTTTTGTGCCAGATCCAATCTTGATCTCGGTGATGAACGACAACTACCCCGGCTGGTGGGCGACACCTGAAAAGAAAGCCCTGAAAGACCGCTTTACTGCGTCCTCGGATCCAGCAGAGCGTCAGGAAATCTGGGCCGAAATTCAGGCTTTGATCTATGAGCAGGTGCCAACAATGAAGACGGGCGACGTGTATACCTACAACATCGCTTCGCCAAAACTGAACGGCTTGGGCGAGCAGACTTTGATCTGGCCAAGCTTCTGGAACGTGTCCAAGTAACTATCCTCCCGGCCCCCTGCTTTTGCATGGTAGGGGGCCACTTTACCATTTCACATTCATTGAGGTCGGCATGCTCGCTTATACTTTGAAGCGCCTTTTGACGCTTATTCCGACACTTCTAGCGGCCTCGATATTGGTGTTCCTATTCGTTCACCTGATCCCGGGCGATCCGGCCGCGATCTTGTTGGGTGACACAGCAACGCCCGAAGAGGTAGCGCAGTTGTCTGCCGAAATGGGCTTTGACCGCCCGCTATGGATTCAATACCTCATTTGGCTCGGTAATGTCCTTCAAGGCGATTTGGGCACATCTATCTTCTTTCGCGAGCCAGTCTTGTCCGTCATTGGCAGCGGTGCAGAGACGTCAATCCTACTTGCGACCATGACGATGGTTTGGATCATTATCATTGGCCTGCCCATCGGCATACTGTCTGCCACAAAACATGGAACATGGATCGATCAGATCACCTCTAGCGGCGCAATGTTGGCGGCATCCATTCCAACGTTCTGGCTTGGTCTCTATCTGATCATGATCTTTTCGGTGTCCTTGGGATGGTTTCCAAGTTCGGGGTTTCCGTCGCTTTCAGATGAGGGCGGCATTTCCAACCTTCGCTATCTTCTGCTGCCCAGCCTGACCTTAGCGGCCCCCAACGCCGCGCTGATCGTGCGGCTTGTCCGCGCATCAATGCTGGACGTTTCACGCGAAGATCACGTCCGCACGGCGCGTGCCAAGGGCCTACATCCCTCAAGGGTGGCCATCAAACACATCTTCAGAAACGCCCTAATATCCGTTGCTGCGGCCTTCGGGTTCACATTCGCCGCGTTAATTTCAGAGGCCGTTGTGACCGAAACCGTCTTTTCACTGCCCGGCATAGGACGACTGGTCGTACAATCGATCCTGCGCCGCGACTATCCGGTCATCCAAGGTGTGATCCTAGTGATTGTTGTTCTCTACATGGTCATAAACCTGTTGGTTGACCTCGCCTATGCGCGCTTAGACCCAAGGGTATCTCTGAAATGAATGCTATGAATTTCCTTCGCAATGCCTTCGCAGGCCGCAAGCTTGCCTCCGCAGGTTTCATCTGGCTGTGTTTAATTGCCTTGGCCGCGATCATTGCACCGCTAATCGCACCCTTTGACCCCTTGGAGATTGATCCGGTTGGTCGCTTGGTCGAACCTGGTTGGCCAAACCTTTTTGGCACTGATCACTTCGGCCGCGACACGTTCTCGCGGGCAATCTACGGCGCACGTATGACTGTGATCATCGGTATGGGCAGCGTGATCGTCGCACTTGTTGCGGGTGGCGCGATTGGTATGCTGTCCGCGTATTTCACAAGGCTTGGGCATTTCCTGATGCGTGGCGTCGACGTACTGATGGCCTTTCCGGCTTTGCTTATGGCACTGGTTCTGATCACTCTGCTAGAGCGCAGCGTGTTCAACACAATCCTCGTAATTGGCATTGTCTATGCCACGACGACAGCGCGCATCCTGTACGGTATGACACTGAAACTAAAAGGCGAAGTGTTCGTTGACGCAGCCATCTGTTCGGGCGCGGGACATACCTCTATCCTAATTCGCCACATCCTACCCAATCTTGTCTCGCCCCTTTTAGTGCAAGCCAGCTTTATCTTTGCTTTTGCTCAGCTACAGGCCGCAGCACTTGATTTTCTGGGGCTAGGTTTGCCGCCCGAAGTGCCAAGCTGGGGTAACATGCTGTCTGAAGAGCGTATTTATATTACCCGCGCGCCATGGCTGCTGATCTATCCCGGAATGTTGATCGTGCTGTCGGTCTTTTCCATGAACCTTGTGGGGGACGCGCTGCGTGACAGCATCGACCCGCGGTTCAAAGACGACATTGCGGGGGTCTGATCACATGGCATTGTTAGAAGTAGAAAATCTCGAGATCGCGGTCAGTGCAAGGGGCAAGCTGCTGCCAGTTGTCCAAGACATTTCTTTTAGTGTTGATGACAATGAAACCTTGGGCATTGTTGGCGAAAGCGGCTGTGGCAAAAGCCTGACATCGCTGGCGATCATGGGCCTGTTGGGTGGAACCACAGTGCGGATCAACGGTGGCAGCATTCGCTTTGACGGCATGGACCTGCTGACGCTGCCGGAAAAAGACCGTCGCGCCATTATGGGCAACCGTATGGCAATGATCTTTCAAGAACCGATGACGAGCCTGAACCCTGTTTACCGCATCGGCGACCAAATCATCGAAAATCTGCGCCAGCACCAAAGCATTTCAAATTCCGCGGCACGCGACCGTGTGGTTGAATTGTTGACCCTCGTGCGCATTCCAAACCCTTCTGAGCGGATCGACAGCTTTCCCCATCAAATGTCTGGTGGTCAACGTCAGCGTGTCATGATCGCCATGGCGTTGTCTTGTGAGCCTAAACTGCTGATCGCGGACGAGCCGACAACTGCCCTAGACGTTACAGTTCAAAAGGAAGTTCTTGATCTGATGGCGGACCTGCAGAAACGCATGGGAACCGCCATTGTGCTGATCAGTCATGATTTGGGCGTCATCGCCGAGACCTGTGACAAGGTCGCGGTAATGTATCGCGGTCGTGTGGCTGAGGCCGCATCAACCGCTGATCTGTTTGCCGAACTGGCCCACCCCTACACGCGTGGTCTCCTGAACTCGATCCCCGTTGTTGACCGTGATGTCGAATGGTTAGAGGCGATACCGGGCCGTGTCCCGACATTGGAAGAAAATCTGACTGGCTGCGCTTTTCATCCGCGCTGCGCTTTGGCAACTGAACTATGCGCCTCCAACGTACCCGCCACGACCGAGTTTAAACCGGGTCACTCTGTTCAATGCCACTTTGCTGGAAAGGTCGCGTCATGAGTGAACCATTGTTGCGCATCAGTGATCTCAAGACTCACTTCCAAACCAAGGGTGCGGGGCTGTTTGGCGAAAAGAAAGTCATCAAGGCCGTCGACGGGGTTTCGTTCGACATCGCTCCGGGCGAGGTCCTTAGCTTGGTGGGCGAGTCTGGATGTGGCAAATCGACGGTTGGGCGCACGTTGACCCATCTTGAAAAGGCAACATCAGGGACGGCACAGTTTGAGGGACAAGACTTCTTGGCGATGGCGCCTGCTGAATTTCGCCCGTTGCGCCGCGAGATCCAGATGATTTTCCAAGACCCGTTTGCCTCGCTCAATCCACGCCTTAAAATTGAGCAGACTTTGGGCGAGCCGCTGTTTATTCACGGGCTATGTAAAACATGGGATGAGGCGCGCACAAAGATTGCGGCCATACTTGAAACCGTCGGGATGGACCCAATTGTTATGACCCGCCATCCGCATGAATTTTCTGGCGGACAACGCCAACGTATTGGTATTGCGCGCGTCATGATCCTAAAGCCAAAGCTTGTGATCGCCGACGAGGCCGTCTCGGCGCTGGATGTCTCCATTCAAGCGCAGGTACTGAACCTTATCAAAAAGCTGCAACGCGACAGCGGCGTGTCGATGCTATTCATCAGTCATGATCTGGGCGTCGTGCGCCATATCAGCGATCGCGTAGCCGTGATGTTCGGGGGGAGAATCGTCGAAATTGGCGACAAGCACCAGATTTTCGAAACCCCTCAGCACGCGTACACCCGCAAACTGCTTGGCTCAATTCCAAGGGTTACCATTGGAAGGGAGGTCGCGTGATGCAACACTCCAAGCGCGTTTTTTTGGGCTCAATAGCGACAGAAACTAATACGTTTTCTCCGCTCAGGACGGACATTCTGGACTTCAAGGAAAGCTTCTATGCGCCTCCAGGTCAACACCCGAAAACTCCGACGTTGTGCAGCGCCATTTATCCTGCCGCACGCGCCCGTGCCGCGGAGTTGAACTGGCAGATCGTTGAAGGTACCGCGTCTTGGGCTGAGCCGGGTGGGGTTGTAAACCAGCACACTTGGGAATTCTTGCGTGACCAACTTTTGACCGAACTCAGGGCCGCGATGCCCGTTGATATCGTCCTGCTTGGCCTGCATGGCGCAATGGTGTCACAGGGATGTCTCGACTGTGAGGGCGAATTGTTGGCGGCTGTTCGTGAGATTGTCGGTTCCACAGCGATTATCGGCGCGACGTTTGACCCACACAGTCATCTCTCGAAACGCAGAACCGCCAATGCGAACTTGATCACCGTCTTCAAAGAATTTCCGCATACTGATTTTGTCGAAGTTGCCGAAAATTTGGTGGATTTGGTGCAACGTGCGTCACTGAAAGACATAAATCCCGTGATCAGCACCTTTGATTGTAAAATGATCGAAGTCTTTCCCACCAGCCGCGAGCCAATGCGTAGCTTTGTTGACAAAATCAAAGCGCTTGAAGGGCACGACCCCATTCTCTCGATCTCGGTTATCCACGGGTTCATGGCCGGTGACGTTCCCGACCTTGGATCGCGCATCGTGGTGGTGACAAACGACAATGCGGTGGAAGGCGACCGTCTGGCGGCGAAATTGGGGGCCGAGCTGTTTTCAATGCGCGGCAAGACACGGCCAGAGTTTTTAACCGCTCGAGATGCCTTCGACAAAGCCGAAGCCTCAACCGCCTCGCCGGTTGTGATTGCTGATGTCTGGGATAATCCCGGTGGCGGTGTTCCCGGCGACTCCACAATTTTGCTGCGCGAAATGCTGCGCCGCAAAATCAAGAATGCCGCCCTCGCAACTATTTGGGACCCGATTGCAGTCCGCATATGCTTTTCGGCAGGCGAAGGTGCGGAGTTCCGGTTGCGCTTTGGCGCGAAGATGTCTGAATTTGCCGGTGAGCCTTTGGACGCAGATGTCATTGTCAAGCGCACCATGCGCGCCGCGGCTCAAAGCTTTGGACAAAGCGTCGTACCCTTGGGTGACGCGGTCTGGATCGAGGTGAGCGGGATCGACGTCATTCTAAATTCAGTTCGAAGTCAGGTGTTCAACCCTGATGTCTTTTCCAACTTTGGAATTGACCCAACAAAGAGGAAAACTCTGGTGGTTAAATCAACGAACCACTTTCAGGATGCTTTTTCCCGAATATCAAACTACATTTTGTACGCCGCGGTTGATGGACCCTATCCCAGTAACCCTGAAACCAACGAATATCGCAATTTAGTCAGAAACATCTGGCCCCGCGTAGAGAACCCTCATGGCTGACGACATCGATTCAATCCATACACCCGCGTTTGTGGTGAACGAAGCGGTGGCATTACGCAACATCGCCGCGTTTCAAGGGCATTGCGATAAGGTGGGTTTAAAATTACGACCACATATCAAAACCCACAAATCCATCCGCTTTGCAAAAGCGCAGCTTGCTGCTGGTGCTGTTGGGATTACCTGCCAAAAGATCAGCGAAGCCGAAGCCATGCTTGCCGATGGCATCGACGACATCTTGATCACCTACAACATCTTGGGCTCATCAAAGCTGGCGCGGCTTCGCGCCCTTTCAGACCGTCTTACCGCCCTTTCGGTTGTGGCCGACAATTACGTGGTGGTGCAGGGGTTAGGACAGGCTTTTGACGGGGCATCTCGGCCTCTGACGGTATTGGTCGAATGTGATACCGGCGCAAAGCGGTGCGGTGTCCAAACGCCGGACTTTGCCGTTGAACTAGCGTATCAGATCTCGAATACATCAGGTCTGATCTTTGGCGGACTGATGACTTACCCCGCCGTAGGCATGGCCAATGATTCCGCGCAATTCATGCGTGATACGAAACAGCTTTTGGATGAAAAAGGGCTGGCTTGTCCTGTCATTTCCGCAGGCGGTTCACCGGATATGTGGACTGCAGCGCCTGACGGCATTGTCACTGAATATCGCATTGGAACTTATATCTATAATGACCGTTCGCTGGTCGAGCGGGGCACCTGCACATGGGACGATTGCGCGGGCCACGTCTTAGCCAACGTCGTTAGCACACCAACTGCGGCACGTGCAGTCATTGACGCTGGATCCAAAGTTCTCACTTCCGATCTATTGGGGTTTCCCGATTTTGGTCATGTTCTTGGGCATCCGGAAATTAGCGTCGTCGGGCTTAGTGAAGAGCATGGTGTTTTAGAAGTTGATCCTGAGAATCCACTGAAGATTGGCGAACGGGTCAGAATTGTTCCAAACCACGTATGTGTAGTCTCAAATATGTTCGATGACGTCTGGATTGAAGGCGAAGGTGGCAGCCTTGTGCAAATGAAAATTGATGCGCGCGGGTGCGTGATCTAGTAAATTAAGCATTTGTGAAATTCACTGTTTCGACATTTTACCATACTGACCGAATGGCTGCTTTCGATTCCGCGATGCGGCAGCGATTTTAGCGCAGGGCAGCAGAATCTTACGCTGCGAGCGCCCGCAGCTAAAAAATCGAATTCACAGTATGGACTCCGAGCCGGCATTAGCTGCAGATTGCACAAACGTCCGCTCCATCAAAAAACAGGCCCGGGTCACGCTTCTTTGAGGGCGAGGCATCAGCGACGGTCCTGTCAGACAAAACGAGGTTGAGACGGGCAGGGTGGTCTCGTAGCTTCTCCGTATGACAAAACGCTCTCCATTCAGGTGCTTCAAAACGAGCCCAGAGATCATCCGCTTGGCTGTGATGCTGTACGTTCGTTTTCCGCTCTCACTCCGTAATATGGAAGATCTTTGGCACGAACGAGGCGTTGGCTGGATGCCAAAGTAGAGCGGTGGAGCGAGTGGAGCAAATTCCATGTAACTTAAGCAACGCCACCGTGGTGTAAAGCACTGTTTCCCAATTACACCATAATATACATTGTAAAACATATAGTTATATGTGCTGTAATTGTTTCGGTATAATTGCTCTACTCGCTCCACTGCTCCCCTCTAATAGGGGCGGAAAGCGCGTAACGGAGGCTTACTCCACC
>Ga0209199_1003357_pt1 | contig 15980 bp, 13 predicted proteins | sample COGITO_mtgs_1105_7_FD_184805 | JGI IMG/M metagenome (GOLD analysis project Ga0209199, IMG submission 184805) | Pelagic marine microbial communities from North Sea - COGITO_mtgs_110523 (SPAdes) (version 2) | ecosystem: Environmental > Aquatic > Marine > Epipelagic ...
TTATTTTCTTTAGCCAGTGTTTCATGGCGACTTCATTTTCAATTATTGTTTTTAAATCGTCTATTTTTACACGTTGTTGTTCCATGGAATCGCGATGTCTGATAGTGACGCAATGGTCTTCCAAAGAATCGTGATCCACCGTAATACAAAAGGGTGTTCCTAAGGCATCCTGACGACGGTAACGTCTTCCAACGGCATCTTTTTCGTCATACACCACATTGAAATCCCATTGCAGATCAGCTAAAATCGTTTTTGCAACTTCAGGCAATCCATCCTTTTTCACTAAAGGTAAAATCGCTGCTTTAATAGGGGCTAAGACTGCGGGCAGTTTTAACACCGTTCGAGTGGTATTATTTTCTAAAGTTTCTTCGGTCAATGCATTTGAAAATACGGCTAAAAACATACGGTCCAATCCGATGGACGTTTCTAGAACGTAAGGGGTATAGTTTTTATTTTCTTCGTGGTCAAAATATTGTAGCTTTTTACCAGAATGTTTTTCGTGTTGACTTAAATCAAAGTCGGTACGCGAGTGAATGCCTTCCAATTCTTTGAACCCAAAAGGGAATTTAAATTCGATATCGGAAGCAGCATCTGCATAATGTGCTAATTTTTCGTGGTCGTGGAATCGGTAATTATCAGCGCCCATTCCTAAAGATAAATGCCATTTCATACGGGCTTCTTTCCAATGCTCGTACCATTGTTTTTGAGTCCCTGGCTTGATGAAATATTGCATTTCCATTTGTTCAAACTCACGCATTCTGAAAATAAACTGACGCGCGACAATCTCATTTCTAAAGGCTTTTCCTGTTTGTGCAATTCCAAAGGGGATTTTCATACGCCCCGATTTTTGAACATTTAAAAAATTCACAAAAATACCTTGGGCGGTTTCAGGACGTAAATATAAATCCATCGCACTCTCGGCAGAAGCACCTAGTTTGGTGCCAAACATCAGGTTGAATTGCTTTACATCCGTCCAGTTTTTACTCCCCGTTAAAGGGTCTGCAATTTCAAGTTCTTCAATGAGAGCTTTCACATCTGCTAAATCTTCATTTTCTAAAGATTTGGCCAATCGTGATAAAATGCTGTTTATTTTAGTTTGATAGCCAACGACTCTTCCGTTTGTTGAGATGAACTCGCTTTTATCAAAACTGTCTCCAAAACGTTTTTCAGCTTTCTTGACTTCTTTCTCAATTTTGCCTTCAATTTTAGCACAATAGTCTTCCACAAGAACATCGGCTCTGTAGCGTTTTTTAGAATCTTTATTGTCTATCAAAGGATCGTTAAAAGCATCGACGTGACCAGACGCTTTCCAAGTCGTAGGATGCATGAAAATAGCGGCATCTAAACCGACGATGTTCTCATTCATTTGAACCATGGCTTTCCACCAATACTCACGAATATTTTTCTTTAACTCAACACCATTTTGTGCATAATCGTAAATAGCACTTAGGCCATCGTAAATTTCACTACTCTGAAATACAAATCCGTATTCTTTGGCATGTGATATAACTTTCTTGAAACTTTCCCCTTGATTTGTCATGTTACAAAAATAGAAAACACTTTTTAAATTAAACTTAAAGTTAGGATGAAATATAAAATATTATTTTAATTTTATTCCCACCTAAATGTACTTTGTATGCTCTCGAGTCTCGTAAATCTATTTTTTCCGAAAACCTGCCACGCCTGTGATGTGGTTTTAATTGATAATGAACTAGATATTTGTGTGGAGTGTCGGCACGAGTTGTCGTTGACCAATTACCATTTTGAACGTCCTGAAACAGTGAAGAAAATCTTTTATGGTCGGGTACACTTAGAAGCCGCAACAGCACTTTTCTATTTTCATAAAAGCGGAAAAGCACAACAGTTATTGCATAAGTTGAAATACAAAGGCAAAGAAGACATTGGGCGTATTTTTGGCAACTGGCTGGGTGCTGAGCTGCAGGAATCTCCTTATTTTAAATCCATTGATATCGTAATTCCCGTTCCAATACATTCTAAAAAATTAAAACAAAGAGGGTATAATCAGGCAGCTCTTTTTGCGCAACAAATTGCCAAAGTGTTGAATGTTTCTTACGTTGATGATGTGCTTCTGAAATCGGTCAACACTAAAACTCAGGTTTTTCAGTCTCGGGAAGCGCGTTTCCAATCAGTTGCTCATAGTTTTTATGCTCAAAATCTAAACACGATTGAACATAAACATATTCTATTAGTAGATGATATCATCACAACAGGGGCAACGATTGAAGCTTGTGCACTGGTTTTAAATCCAGAGAATAAGAGTCGATTAAGTGTGGCAACAATTGCAATTACACATTCCATTTTTCGTTAGTACTAAAATATGTTGTTACTTTGCATAAAATGCAGTATTAATGGGTAAGAAGTTAGCCAATTTAGGGTTTTTAGTGGTTGTAAGTTTGATTTTCACTCAGTGTGCCAATAAAGGGACCGCATCTGGTGGGCCAAAAGATGAATTGCCTCCAGTGATTATAAAATCGATCCCAGAGAATTTTTCTCTAAATTTTGACTCAAAAGAAATCATTATCTATTTTGATGAATATATCAAAATGAAAGATTTGCAAAAGCAACTCATCATTTCTCCATTGATGGATCCTGAACCAGAAATTACGCCTATTGGAACGGCCAGTAAATATATTAAGATTAAAATACTGGATACGCTTCAGGCAAACACTACTTATGCGTTTAACTTTGGTGAAAGTATCGCGGATAATAATGAAGGGAATTTATTTCCATATTATAAATATGTGTTTTCTACAGGAAATTACATTGATTCGCTTTCGGTTTCTGGAATCGTTACAGACGCCTTGAACAAAGAAGTGGACGATCGTATTGCGGTTTTGTTATTTGAAGTAGACTCCACTTTTACGGATTCAATCCTCTATAAACAGAAACCAAAATATATAGCAAATACGGACAGTGTTTCTGGGTTTAGTTTAGAAAATATTAAAGAAGGGACGTATCTTTTAGCAGCGCTCAAAGAAGAAAATCCTAATTATACCTACCAACCGAAATCAGATAAAATTGGGTATAGAAAACAGTTTATAACGGTGCCGTCAGATACGGCTTATGTGTTAAAAATGTTTAAACAATCCATCGATTATAAATTCAAAAGAGCCCGACAAGTGTCGTCCACTAAGCTTGCTTTTGGGTATGAAGGCGATGGCGAAACAATGGATATTAAGTTGCTTTCTGACGTTCCTGAGGGCTATGCTTCAGTCGTCACTAAAGAGGCGGACAAAGACACGCTTAACTATTGGTTCCGTCCAAAATTGGAAGTGGATTCGTTGATTTTTGAAATGACACATAAACAAACGATCGATACAGCGGTTGTGAAGATGAAGGATTTTAAATCGGATTCTTTGGTCTTTAAATCTCTTAGTTCTACGCTTAAATCAAAGGAGTCTTATAAGCTAAGCGCCACGATTCCTTTAGATTCTATGGATGCTACCAAAGTGCGTGTTAAGGATAAGGATTCTCTATTTCAGAGTCCAACAATGGTCTTGGATGCCTTCACTAATACGGTTGATTTCAATTTTGATAAAACAGAAAAAAACAACTATAGTATTGAAATGCTTCCAGGAGCTTTTACCGATTTTTATGGAGCCCAAAACGACACTCTAAATTTTAAAGTAACGACCAAATTAAAGTCAACTTATGGAGATGTTCGTATTGAAATTCGTAACGGAGTCTATCCTTTGATTGTACAGCTTACAGATGATAAAGGCACGGTGGTCGAAACATCTCTGGCGGAAGAAGCCTTTCCTGTAGATTTCAATGAAGTGACGCCAGGCATCTATTTTCTTAGAGTAATTTTTGACACAAATAAAAACGGAGTCTATGACTCCGGTGATTATTTAAAGAAAGTCCAACCTGAGCGAGTGAGCTATGCTCTAGAACCTGTTGAGGTTCGCGCAGGCTGGGATACGATTGAAGAATTTATCTTAAAAGATTAAGACTTCAAACTTGCTTTGATCAATTCACGATTCATACGTGCAATGTTTTCTAATGAAATTCCTTTAGGACATTCTACTTCACAAGCCCCTGTGTTGGTACAGTTTCCAAACCCTTCTAAATCCATCTGAGCTACCATGTTTTGAACACGGTCTGTAGCTTCAATTTGACCTTGTGGTAACAGTGCATATTGTGATACTTTAGCGCCCACAAAAAGCATTGCGGATGAGTTTTTACAAGTAGCGACACAAGCGCCACAGCCAATACAAGTCGCAGCATCCATCGCCTCGTCTGCATCGTGTTTTGAAATTGGAATTGAATTTCCATCTTGTGTATTTCCAGAAGTGTTGACTGAAATAAAACCTCCAGAATGTTGAATTCTATCAAATGCCGAACGGTCCACAATTAAATCTTTTATGACTGGAAAGGCATCTGCTCTAAACGGCTCAATAAAAATGGTATCTCCATCTTTAAATTTACGCATGTGCAATTGACAGGTCGTCACAAGGCGGTCTGGGCCATGCGCTTCTCCATTAATATATAAGGAACAAGAGCCGCAAATACCTTCTCTACAATCGTGGTCAAATGCTACAGGCGAATCGCCATTGGTGATAAGTTGTACGTTTAAAATATCCAGCATTTCAAGAAATGACATGTCTGGAGAAATGTCTTCAATTGGATATTCTACAATTTTTCCTTCAGTAGTGGCGTTTTTTTGTCGCCATATTTGTAATGTTAAATTCATAGCAGTTCTTATTTGTATGAGCGTTCTTTAACTTCAATATTATCGTAAACTAATGCTTCTTTGTGCAATTCAGCATCCTTAGGCGCTCCTTTGTATTCCCATGCAGATACAAACTGAAACTCTTTTTTTCGTTGTGCTTCTCCTTCTGGAGTTTGGTGTTCTTCTCTAAAGTGTCCTCCAGCAGATTCTTCACGTACCAAGGCGTCTTTTGCAAACAATTCTCCTAATTCAAGGAAATCTGCCACACGTCCTGCTTTTGCTAATTCTTCATTAAATTCATCAGCAGAACCGGGTACTAATACATCTTTATAAAACTCCTCACGAAGTGCGGCAATTTCTTCAATCGCTTCTTTTAACTCTTTTTCATTTCGAGCCATTCCACATTTGTTCCACATAATTTTTCCAAGACGTTTGTGGAAATAATCCACTGGCTTGGTTCCTTTATTATTGATAAAGTGCTTAATTTCTGAAGTCACTTTAGCTTCCGCTTCCTCAAATTCTACAGTGTCAGTTGGAATCGGACCTGTTCTAATGTCATCAGATAAATAGTTCCCAATGGTGTATGGCAATACAAAATAGCCATCTGCCAATCCTTGCATCAATGCAGAAGCTCCTAAACGGTTGGCACCATGATCAGAGAAATTAGCTTCTCCAATGGCATAAAGCCCTGGAATGGTTGTTTGTAAATTATAATCAACCCAAACACCACCCATTGTGTAGTGAACCGCTGGATAAATCATCATCGGCGTTTCGTATGGATTTTCATCCACAATTTTTTCATACATCTGGAATAAGTTGCCGTATTTACTTTTAACGACTTCTTTTCCTAATGTTTGGATGAGTGCAGCATCGTCTTCATTTAACCCTTTGACGTGTGCTTTTTCTTTTCCGTATCTGATAATAGCGTCAGCAAAGTCTAAAAAGACTGCTTCGCCTGTTTTATTCACACCAAAACCTTCATCACAACGTTCTTTAGCGGCTCTAGAAGCTACATCTCTTGGAACTAAGTTTCCAAATGCTGGATAGCGTCTTTCTAAGAAATAATCGCGTTGATCTTCGGCAAGGTCTGTAGGCTTTAATTCACGATTTTGAATCGCTTTTGCATCCTCTAATTTTTTCGGTACCCATATACGTCCGTCATTCCTTAAGGATTCAGACATCAGAGTTAATTTTGATTGGTGATCTCCAGAAACAGGAATACAGGTTGGGTGAATTTGTGTATAGCAAGGATTTGCAAAATAAGCACCACGTTTGTGGGCTTTCCAAGCAGCCGTTACATTACTCCCCATGGCATTTGTAGAAAGGTAAAATACGTTTCCGTAGCCTCCAGTTCCTATCACCACTGCATGAGCTGAGTGGCGTTCAATTTCGCCAGTCACTAAGTTTCGAGTGATAATCCCACGGGCTTTTCCACCCACGATAACCACGTCTAACATTTCGTGACGGTTGTACATTTTTATTTTTCCACGCCCAATTTGACGGTTCATCGCAGAGTAGGCTCCTAATAATAATTGTTGACCTGTTTGCCCTTTGGCATAAAAGGTTCTAGAAACTAAAACGCCTCCAAAAGAACGGTTGTCTAAAAGTCCTCCATAATCTCTTGCAAAAGGCACGCCTTGTGCAACACATTGGTCAATGATGTTGGTAGACACTTCTGCTAAACGGTGTACGTTTGCTTCACGTGAGCGGTAATCGCCCCCTTTAACAGTATCGTAAAATAATCGGTATGTAGAATCGCCATCGCCTTGATAATTCTTAGCGGCGTTGATTCCCCCTTGTGCAGCAATAGAGTGTGCGCGACGTGGAGAATCTTGAAAACAAAACGCTTTCACGTTGTAGCCAAGTTCAGCAAGCGTTGCTGCAGCGGATCCACCGGCAAGTCCAGTTCCAACGATGATGACGTCGATGTGACGTTTGTTGGCAGGATTTACAAGATCAATATTGTTTTTATGATTGGTCCATTTGTCTGCTAAAGGACCGTCTGGTATTTTTGAATCTAAAGCCATAATCCTATGTTTTAGTGTGTATTATTAAAAAAGTGGAAAAGGGCGATGACAATAAATCCTAATGGGATCAGTATCGAATATGCTTTTCCAAAACCTTTTAGTGATTTGGTGTATTTATTGTTTGCTCCAACCGATTGAAATGCAGAGTTGAAACCGTGTAGTAAATGCAATGCGAGAAAGATAAATCCAACACAATAAAGAGCGACGCGCCAAAGGGGTACAAATTTATGTTGCAGTTCTTCAAAATAGCGATAGTCTGATCCGTCAGCTAAAAGTCCGGAACTATCTCCGACTACATATTTGATGTTTAGTTCTGGAATCCAGAAATCAATAAAATGTATTACAAGAAATACCAAAATAAATCCACCGCTATAAATCATGTTTCTACTCATCCAAGTAGAATTTGCGTTGCCATTGTTTTTGGCATAGCTCACAGATCGGGAGGTGTAGTTTTTATATTCTAACACAAATCCCATTGCAAAATGAAATACCACCCCAAAAATAAGAACTGGCTGTAAGGCAAATTGAACCAATGGATTTGTTCCCATAAAATGAGACACTTCATTAAACGTATCTGGGTTGATGACAGATAAAATGTTAATGGCGAAATGTTGTAAAATGAAAAACATGAGGAAAAATGCAGAAAGCGCCATGGCTATCTTTTTTCCAATTGAAGACTTTAAAAATCCACTCATAATATGATGCTATTTTTTAACCTTGCAAAGGTAATCTACGACAACGTTTTAGACAATAACATTCGTGTTAATTTTATTATTTATAATTATTTTAAATTAACAGATTCACTCTTAGTGGTTTTAATATTTTAAATTTGGCCTATTATTATTTTTTTCTCTAAATTTGGACTAAATACATAAGAATACGATACATCCATATCTAAAGTTTGATATTCAGTAAAAATGATATCATAGATGTCGCAGTAGACCATTAAAAATAAACAAATATGAAATACCTACCGATTAATTCCCAGTTATTTACAAAAAACAGGTTGAAATTTTCACAACAGATGCAACCTAAATCGATTGCGGTGTTTAATTCCAACGATGTTTTTTCTACGGGGGCAGACAGCACACTCCCATTTGAACAACACCGAAATATTTTTTACCTCAGTGGGGTGGATCAAGAAGAAAGTATTTTAATTTTATTCCCTAGTGCAAGTAAAGAAGCACATAGAGAAATCTTATTTGTAAAAGAAACAAACGATCACATCGCGATGTGGGAAGGTGCCAAGCTTAGTAAGTCTCAGGCAACCGCTTCTTCTGGTGTTCAAACGGTGTATTGGTTAAAAGAATTTGATTCGATTTTTCCAACATTGATGGCAGAAGCAAGTCGTTTTTATTTTAACAATAATAACCATTACCGTCAAGCAGTTGAAATGGAAACTCGTGACGATCGCTTTTTAAAAATGATCAAATCTACCTACCCAAATCACGAGTTTGTGCCTAATTTTCCAATCATGGAATCGATTCGTGGCGTGAAAGAACCGGAAGAAATTGCATTGATGCAAACAGCTTGTGACATTACAGAAAAAGGATTTAGAAGAGCGTTGGGCTTTATAAAGCCAGGCGTTATGGAGTACGAAATTGAGGCAGAATTCATGCATGAATTTCTTAAAAACCGTTCCAAAGGATTTGCTTACACGCCTATCATCGGATCTGGATACAACGCTTGTGTGTTGCATTATATAGAAAATAACCAAGCGTGTAAGGATGGTGACATGTTGCTTATGGATGTTGGTGCAGAATATGCGAATTACGCTAGTGATATGACACGGACAATTCCAGTGAATGGTCGTTTTACAGCACGCCAAAAGGCGGTTTATCAAGCAGTTTTAGATGTCAAAAATAACGTGACTGCACTGCTTGTTCCTGGCACTATATGGAAAGACTATCATGTTGAGGTTGGAAAAATGATGACTTCTGAGCTTTTAGGTTTAGGATTGATAGACAAAGCAGATGTTCAAAATGAGGACCCAAAATGGCCCGCTTATAAGAAATATTTCATGCACGGAACGTCACACCACATGGGATTAGATACCCACGATTTTGGCGCCTTGGAAACACCTATGACGGCAAATATGGTGTTCACGGTAGAGCCAGGAATTTACATCCCTAACGAAAATATGGGCGTCCGACTCGAAGACGATGTTGTCATTCAAGCTGAAGGCCCACCTTTAAATTTAATGCAAGATATTCCTATTGAAATCGAAGAAATAGAAACCTTGATGAATTCAAATTAAGCTTTTTTAGCGCAGCATTCTTTTTTACAATCACTAGCACAGGCTTTTTTCTCTGCTTTCATTTTGTCTTTGCAGCATGCTTTTGTGCAGTCTTTGTCACATGATTTTTTCTCTGCTTTCATTTCGTCTTTGCAGCACGCTTTTTTGCACTCTTTCTTACAGGCCATTTTAGCCCCGGTAAAGTCCGCTACGGTTTTCATGTTTTTTACTGAATAGGTATCCGAAACAGAAGTCACTGTTTTAGTGATGCTCATTGGGTTTGCCATAGCAACGTCGTACTCAACCATGGCCATTTCGTTTTTAAAATCTACTTTTGCAGATTTTACGCCTTCCATGTTCGCTAGTTTTTTCTGAATGGTTTTTGCACAACCTATTTCGCAAGTCATTCCTTTAATGCTAAATTCTGCTTTAGAATAGGTCGCATTAGGATCGAGGTTTTTTGTTGTTTCTGCACTCATTTCTACTGTTATTGTTTCTGACTTTGGCTTGTTTTTACAAGCTAAAAAGAAAACGCAGAGAAATGCGGAGGCTAAGATAATTTTGAAATGTTTCATAGTATTTTATTTAGGTGTTTAAACAAATGTAAAAATAATTCGGTGTTATTCTAATTTTATTGCTCAATTTTGCAAAAAATTAACCCGTCATCAAAATGAATCAAGAGCAAAAAAAGTGGACGTACCTGTTTGTATTAGCGATTGTGTGGGGAAGTTCTTTCATCCTTATTAAGAAGGGTTTAATCGCTTTGACTCCCTTGCAATTGGGGAGTTTACGAACGGTGATTTCATCTCTTTTTATTTTTATGATTGGTTATAAATCTCTTAAATCGATTCTCAATCATCAATGGAAGTGGATTATTCTATCTGGATTTATAGGCACTTTTCTTCCAGCCTTTTTATTTGCATTTGCTGAAACGGAAGTGGATAGTGGAATTGTCTCTATTTTAAATGCTTTGGTACCATTGAATGCGACCTTAATAGGCTTGGCTGTTTTTAAGATTGCGTCCACAAAAACTCAAATCTTTGGCGTGATTCTGGGGTTTATAGGAGCTTCAATGCTCATTTTTAATAGCATGGAACTCAATCCCGATCAAAATTATTTGTACGCTGGTTTTGTTGTTTTGGCAACAGTTATGTATGGATTTAATGTCAATATAATTAAACACTACCTTCAGAACGTGAAGCCACTTGCCATTGCTACGGGGAATTTTATAGCGATATTCATTCCTGCTTTTTTGGTCTTAATTTTCTCAGATTTTTTCTCGTCTCAAACCTATGAGCATGAGGCAGTTTTTGTTTCGATAGGGTATGTGGCGATCTTAGCGGTATTTGGAACCGTGATGGCGAAAATTATTTTCAATAATCTCATACAGATTTCAAGTCCTGTGTTTGCATCTTCTGTGACTTATTTAATGCCACTAGTGGCACTCCTTTGGGGATTGGCCGATGGCGAGCTTTTTGGATTGGACCAAGGATTGGCCTCTTTACTTATATTGTGTGGCATCTATTTAGCCAATAAAAAAGCAAAAAAAAACCGAAGCTAATGCCTCGGTTCTTTTAGAATTTGTAAAGTTAGATTATTTAAAATCTTCTGCAGAGACGCCGTCATTAACGACAATCTCGCTTGCAGCCATCCCAATGACTTGAGGGCCTGCAGTTATTTTCTGTACGAATGGAAACAAGACACCATTCACTTCTCTGTAATCAGATAAATCCTGAACAGAGGTTATTGTTTGACCTTGTGCTTCTTGTGATTTTTCAGTTCTCACCAAAAGTCCAGTAGCAGCGTCATAATAACGATAAGCATCTTCTTCAACTTTTAGTTTGTAAACATCAACGCCGTCAATAGCAGATAAGCTAACCAAGGTTAATGTGCTTGCATCTAAATAAGTTTCTGGAAATAAGCCTTTTTCTTTTGCTTTTTCAGCAAGCTCGTCTTCAGACATTGGTTGTTTCATTCCTTGTTGTTCGGCATAGCCTTCAGTACCATCAAACTTTTGCTTCATAACCGTTCCCATTCCCTCAATAGACATTTCCATTGATGACATGTTAGGTGTCATAACTTTCGATACCGCGGTTGGTTTAAAGGGCATTCCTTCAATAGTAACATTAGCTGATGTCATTACAGAGCTTACTGCATTGACAGCTTCAAGACCTCCAATGGCGGTAATGTAAGAGTCAAGCACCGTTGCAGCAGTCACGCCTGCGGGGATTGGCTTTGTAAACTCAGGCTTTTCAACTGGGTTTGCAAAGGTGTCAAAGTAGTTGATTGGAATGCCTGTTTTTTCGAGATTTCCGATCACTTCACTTCCTTTACCAACGACGATGATGCGTGCATTGTCTGCTGTAAAATACAGGTTTGCAACACGGTTTACATCTTCAATAGAGACTGCGTTTATTTTCTCTAAATAAGTCGCATAGAAATCTTCTGGTAATTCATTAATTTTTGTATTGATTGCATATTGAGCAATCGTACTTGGTCTTTCAAGTGCTAATACAAAATCACCTACATACTTTGCTTTGGCATTTGATAAAGCATCCGCTTCTACAGGCTCCGCTTGAAAGCGTTTGATTTCTTTGATGGTTTGAACTACAGCACTGTCAGTCACTGCATTTCTTACGGCAGCTCCAGCTCTGAAACGAGAGATGTATTTGTCTGTTCCAACAGAAGAACGTGCACCATACGTATAGCCATGCTCTTCACGAAGGTTCATGTTTAAGTAACTATTAAACCCACCACCTAGTATTTTATTTGCAATAAGAACTGCATGGTAATCAGGATCACTCATTTTTAGCTTTACAGTGCTTGTCAAAGAAATATTGGACTGCACCGCATTTGGCATGTCAATAAAATTGATTTCTAAAGACTCAGGATTCGCATTTGGTTCTACAACAACCGTTGTTGCAGTCGCTGCTTTTTCCCATTTTTTGAAATACTTTTTTACAAGCTTAACAACGGCTTTTGTGTTGACATCTCCAATAATCACTAAATACGTATTGTTGGGTGTAAAGTATTTTTGATAATAAGCATTCACGTCTTCAAGAGTCACTGCTTCAACCGATTCTTCAGTGACAAACTCACCATAAGGGTGTTGTTTGCCGTAAGCCAATGCACCACCAGCACGTCCTGCAATTGCATCAACACTTTTAGCATCTGACTTGATCCCTTCAATAAGTTTTTCTTTTTCTTTTTGAAATTCTTCTTCAGTAAGTAGAGGATTCATAGCTGCATCTGCTAACAATTCCAACATACGATTGCTGTATTTTGTTAGTGAATTTGCAGAACCTCCGCTAAAACCAAAACTCAATCGCGCACCTAAAAAGTCAATTTCTTCATTAAAATCGTCTTTAGAGATCGTGGTAGTACCGTTTGCTAACATGGCTCCTAAAAGCGATGTAACACCAGCTTTTTCACCTTCTAATACAGGGTCTCTGTCAAAAGCTAAGTTAAAGGACACTCTTGGCAGTTTATGGTTTTCAACAACCAATACTTTGAGGCCGTTTTTTAATTCAAATTCTTGTGGCTTCTCTAGTGAAATTACTGGAGCAGGCCCTGGTTTTGGTTGCTGTGAGCGGTCAATCTGAGCATTCACTCCCAGAGACATGAAAAACACGGCAATTAATATGTATAATTTAGTTTTCATTTTTAGATCTTTTAGTTATTATTCCTTATCGGATTCTGGTAAGTATTCTAATATCAATCGTTGGTCTGCATTCAGATATTTGTTAGCAACCGCTTTGATTTCTTCACGTGTTATAGAACGGTAGATTTCAATTTCATTGTTGATTAAATTAACATCGCCATATAACATATAGTAACGTGCCAATGAATTTGCGATTCCTTCAAAACTTGAGTTTGAACTTACAAAGTTGTTTTCAAATTTATTTTGAATTTTCTGGTAGTCTCTTTCAGAAATAAGTTCGTTTTGTAGTTTTACAATTTCTTCATCCATTTCAGCAACAAGATCGTCCAATGAAACATCTCCTAAAGGCAATGCATATAGTATATAGGTTCCATAGTCTTCTTGACTAAAATCAAGAGCACCAACTTGTAGCGCCATTTTTTTATCATCCACCATCTTTTTATATAGCTTAGAAGTTTTTCCATCACTCAAATAGGTTGAGACCATACTTAACACATAAGCGTCTCTGTCTTTAAATGAAGGCGTTCTGTAGGCGGCCATCACTGCTGGAATTTGAATATTTGAGTCGTAAGCTTTCGCTCGCATAGGCTCAGTAATTGGATCTTCTTTTGGAAAATCTCTAACAATGTCTTCACCTCTTGGAATCGGTCCAAAATAATTTTCTATCATTACTTTAACCGCTGCAACATCAATGTCACCAGCAACTACTAAAACAGCATTGTTAGGCACATAGAATTTTTTATTAAATGCTTGAAACTCTTCTAGAGTTGCAGCATCTAAATGCGCCATTTTTCCAATCGTAGTTCCTTTATAAGGATGCTTTTTAAACATGTTAACTTTGATCATCTCAAGAAATTTTCCATAAGGGCTGTTGTCAACTCTTAATCTTTTTTCCTCTTTTACAACTTCGTTTTGAGTGTCAACACCATCTTGGTTAATAACAGGATGTAATAAACGTTCAGATTCCATCCACAGCCCTAGCTCTACATTGTTTGAAGGAAATACTTCATAGTAGTAAGTTCGGTCATCGGTAGTATTAGCGTTGTTGCTTCCTCCGTTAGAAGATACAATTGTAAACCATTCACCTTTAGGAATATTTTTAGTCCCTTCAAACAACAGGTGTTCAAAAAAGTGTGCAAATCCAGTACGTTCTGGATTTTCATCTTTTGCACCAACATGGTACATAACCGAAGTTGTTACAACAGGCGCTGTGTTGTCTTGATGTAAAATAACGTGCATACCGTTACTTAAATCGTACTCTTCAAATTTAACTTCTTGCGCTGAGATTGTTAAAGTCATCAAAAGCAAAGCAGCTAAAGAACATAAGCATTTTTTCATGATTTAATTTTTAATTTATAATTATTCAATAAGACGCAGGATGTCTTACTAAGTTACATTTTATGACATCAAATGTAACATTTTTTTTTAAAGTCAACCCTCAAACCAAGTAAATAAGAGGATAAGTTGAAAATTATTTGCAGATTAAGATAATAGAATTATATTTGCAGCCGCTATACTTTTTGGTGTAGTGAATTTAATTTAAACTAATTTAATAAAAAACGTTACGCTATGTACGCAATTGTAGAAATAGCAGGGCATCAATTCAAAGTTGAAAAAGACCAAAAAGTCTTTGTTAATCGTTTGCAAACAGAAGAAGGAAAACAAGTCACTTTTGACAATGTACTTCTTTTAGCAGATGGTAGCAAAGTGACTGTTGGCGCCCCAGCTATAGACGGCGCTCAAGTAGGAGCCAAAGTCTTAAAGCACCTTAAAGGTGATAAAGTGATCGTATTCAAAAAGAAACGACGTAAAGGATATAGAGTTAAGAATGGCCACCGCCAAGCTTTGACTGAAATTCAAATCGAAAGCATTGCTGCTTCAGGAGCTAAAAAAGCTGCACCAGCGAAAGCTGCTGCGCCAAAAGCGAAACCAGCGGTAAAGAAAGAAGTTTCTAAGCCAGCTGCAAAAGCTGCTGCTCCAAAAGCAGAAGCTGCTCAAGATTTATCTGCAATGACTGTTGCACAATTAAAAGAATTAGCAAAAGCTAAAGGAATTTCTGGAATTTCAGCAATGAAAAAATCAGATTTAATTTCAGCTTTAAGTTAGAATTTATAACATATTAAAATCGAAATAAAATGGCGCATAAAAAAGGAGTCGGAAGTTCGAAAAACGGTAGAGAATCAGAATCAAAACGTCTAGGCGTAAAGATCTTTGGTGGACAAGCAGCAATTGCTGGTAACATTATCGTAAGACAACGTGGTACTGCACACAATCCTGGTGAGAATGTGTATGCTGGAAAAGATCATACCCTTCATGCTAAAGTGGACGGTCTAGTGAAATTTGCAAAAAAGAGAAACAATAAGTCCTATGTGTCTATTGTTCCTTTTGAGGCATAATTTCAATTAACTTTTATAAAAAAGCTTCGCATTGCGAGGCTTTTTTTATGCCTAAAATTAGGGTGGCTTTTAAACATAGGCTTTAAATTTTAAAACCTATATTCTAGTTTTAAAAGCACAAATCTTGGAAGTAATCTATATTCTGTTGTGGAGGTTCCAATGTCACTGATCGATACACTTCTAAACTGCTCGGAGTTGAATAGGTTTTTTCCTGTGAGACCTAGAGTCAATTTGTTTTTTATGAGCTTATACCTCATGTCTAAATCCAAAAAATAATAAGTATTGTCGGTTTCGATATTTCCAAAGTAATAGCGTTCAGATTGTAATTGAGTATCAAATCTATCGTTAAATAGAAACGACAAATCAATAAAACTAGTATTATTAGTGAACGAGTTGTCTATAGTCGTTTTTATTTTTGTTGTTGTCCATTTTGTTCCAATGTGGTAATTGAAAACGCCCTTAAAACCAGAACGTAATTCCAAACCATAATTATAATTATTTGAAGTTACTTCTCTTAAATTAGAATCATTTACGATGTTTTTAAATTGACTATTTGTATAGCCTAAATCTAACTTTAAATTAGAAGATATTACTTTGAAGTAATAATCTAATTTAGAATTTACGCTTATAAACCCTCGATCTTTTATTAATATTTTCTCAGATTGTGTAAAGTTTTGTTTGATTAATGAATTGGTTGAAAAGAAATTGTGACTTTTACTATATATAATAAAAGTGTTTGCAAAAAAACGATCACTCCAATTACCAAGCTGATAGTTAAAAATAATACTTGAAGCCTCCAGTTGGTTGAAGCTGCTAGTCCCTTTTGAAAATGAACGAAAACCAGTTAATACAAAATCGCTAAAAACATCCAATACTTTGGCGTTTGTGTTGTTGTAAGAATACGAAGAAGTAATTTTATTTTTCTCATTTATTTTCCAATCGAAGCCTAAACTAGGGTTGATAAAAA
>Ga0209199_1003362_pt1 | contig 15970 bp, 11 predicted proteins | sample COGITO_mtgs_1105_7_FD_184805 | JGI IMG/M metagenome (GOLD analysis project Ga0209199, IMG submission 184805) | Pelagic marine microbial communities from North Sea - COGITO_mtgs_110523 (SPAdes) (version 2) | ecosystem: Environmental > Aquatic > Marine > Epipelagic ...
TATCACCTGCATTAAAAACCGTATCTAAATCTGCTGATGATAATCCAAAGTTACTAATTTCCAGAGAAGGTGCGTATTTTCTTCGGTCTCTAACAGGATTGGTTTTGGTAAACAAATGACCACGAGTACGGTAATCATCAATGAGTTTTACAACCTGAAACTCTTTCTGTACATGCTCTGGAATCTGCGTATTAACCCCCTCCACAATTTCATCAGAAGCTTCACTGCTGTCGCTTCCAAAATCATAGCCCTGAAAGAAAGCTTTCCAGCTTGGCTCAACGCTATCTGGGTCTTGTTGATATTGTTCGTATAAATCCGCAAAATAAGCGGTATGGGCGGCGTTTAAAAAAGAATACTTATCCATGAATTAATAATTCTATTATTTTCTTTAGAAAAATATAGCCAAAAATACGATTTTTCACGAATATGAGATGTGAAAACGCCATAAATATGAAGATATTTTAATAGTGTTGTGTTTTATTAAAAATAAAGAAGGAAAAGGTTTGATATTTAATAATTATAAACTCAAAAAAGAACATTAAATGCAAGTACTTAAAATATCCCTGAGTTAATATCAGAAACAGGGTTTGGATATAGAAACATTAAAATCTGAAGCTAGGAGCTGTAAAAGAGGTAACTAAAATCAATTTTTGATTTAATATTTAGTTCTAAACCAAACTTTTTGCCACTCGCGTTTTAAAATAAGAAAGGACACGGCTTCTGATAGTTTAAGAGGATCACTTCCATCCAAGGCTTTTATTTGTTTTTCTGAGACATCAATTATATAAAGTAAGTTTAAGTAGTCTGCGAATTTTTCTTGGATCAGCGTATAGACCGTTTCGTGAAGCACTAATTTTAAGCTTGTTGGCAACACTTCTTCATGAAAGTTTAAGTCCACATTGGCGCGCAAAAAATCTTTATTAAGCTGAAGAACTAATTTTTTATATAAATCTAACTGATTCACCTCAGCAATTAAATCCTCAAAGTTAGATGGGACATTCATTAGACAGTTCTATCCATAAGACTAATTCCAAACGTTTTGAGAAGCTCCTTTTTATCTTCTGAAATAGTCAGTAATTCCAATACTGAAAATGCTTCTGACGTATAGTGTTGAATCGCCTTTTTAGTCGCCTCAGAAGAACCCGATGCTGTAAAAATTTGCTTTACAATCTGTATTTTATCCTTAGAATCATTGCCTTCTGTACTAAATAAATGTCTCAATTGTTGTTGGTCCTTTTCAGACGAAAATTCTAGCGCCTTTAAATATAAATAGGTTTTTTTATTCTCAATAATGTCTCCTCCCACTTGTTTTCCAAACGTTTCAGGATCCCCAAAAGCGTCTAAATAATCATCTTGTAATTGAAAGGCAATGCCTAAATTTCTTCCAAATTCATAACAGCGATTTTGATCCGCTTCAGATGCATTGACAATTATAGCCCCCATTTTCATGGCAGCTCCAACCAAGACTGCGGTTTTGTATTCAATCATTTTTAGATACTCCGCGATTGAAACTTCGTCACGGGTTTCAAAATCAATATCGTATTGTTGGCCCTCACAAACTTCCAAAGCGGTTTTACTAAAGAGTATGGCTAGTTTTTGAAAGACCTCTGGTGGGTAATTCTCAAACAATTGATACGCCATAATCAGCATGGCGTCTCCTGATAAAATTCCTGTATTTAGATCCCATTTTTCATGCACCGTTTGATGGCCACGTCGCAAAGGCGCCGCGTCCATAATATCATCGTGAATAAGTGAGAAATTATGAAACACCTCCACTGCCAAAGCGGCGTCTAGTGCATTGTTCACATCCCCTTCAAAACAATCCGCAGTCATAAGGGTCAACACGGGGCGTAAGCGCTTTCCTCCTAAATTTAATATGTAGTCAATAGGTTCATAAAGATTTTTAGGCTCTCGTGTTGTTTTGTAATCCTTTAGATATGCTAAAAATTGTTTTTGGTATGTTTCAATGGCTTTCATGAGGCAAAAATAAGTGAATTCCTAAAACTATGTTGCAAAGCAAAAATAATAAATGTTAAAAAATTGCAAAACTTTGGAAACTTTAATTGTTTTTTAAGTTTCCTGTTGTAAATTTGCAGCTCGCTATGAAAGAGAAAATTATATCAAAATCAGAAGAGTTATTCTTCTCTTTAGGATTTAAGAGTGTCACAATGGATGACATCGCAAATGCTATGGGGATTTCAAAGAAAACCATTTACGCTCATTTTTCAAATAAAACAGAGCTTGTAGAGGTGGTCACTTTTTCTGTCCTCGACCATATTTCGGAAGGAATCGATAAGATAAACGCAACTTCCATCAACCCTATTGAAGAGCTATATGATATTAAAATGTTTGTGATTAATTACTTAAAAAGTGTAAAGGTCTCACCACAACATCAGCTTAAAAAATATTATCCTCAAATTTATCAGCGCCTACAAATCAAACAATTTGAAAAGATGCACTCTTCCTTTGAAAACAGTTTAAAAATGGGAATGAATACTGGATTGTTTAGACCTGATATTGATGTTAATTTTATATCAAGGTTATATTTTAATGGGGTGACTGCAATTCGCGATATTAGTGTTTTTCCAGAATCTGATTTCGATAAAAACTATCTTTTTGAAAGTTACCTCGAATACCATTTGCGCGCTATTACAACCCTAAAAGGTCTAAACCTACTTAACAATTTTACAAAATCAAACTTAACATCAAATGCTTCATAAACTTACGCTCTTTTTATTAATATCTACTTCGGTATTTTCTCAAGAAGAGGTCTATCGGTTTTCATTAAAAGAAGCCGTTGATTTTGCTCTTGAGAATAATTCTATAAGCAAAAACGCCGCCCGTGATGTAGAAATTGCAAAACTCCAAAAATGGGAAACAACCTCTACTGGACTGCCACAAATTAAAGCAGCCATTTCCTATAACAACTGGTTAAAACAACAGATTTCGTTGATCCCCGCAGAATTTTTTGGTGGAGAGCCAGGGCAGTTTGCCGAAATTGCTTTTGGCACCAAACAAACCATGAATGGAACGGTCACCATTTCTCAAAAAATATTTGATGGGTCCTATTTAGTAGGGCTTCAAGCGGCTAAAGTGTATCTTGAAATTTCAGAAAATGCCCAAGAAAAAACAGAAATTGAACTTCGTAAAATGGTCGCTTATGCTTACGGAAACGTATTACTCTCTGAAGAAAATTTAAAGATTGTAAATTCAAACATCACATTATTAGAGAGCAATGTAAGAGAACTTACGATGGTGTACGAAAATGGATTGATTGAAGAAGAAAGCGTTCAACAATTAAAATTGACCTTATCCAGTTTGAGAAGCAATCAAAGTTATGTCAGACGCTTAAAAACAATCGCCTACCAATTGTTTAACAATGCTCTTGGATTGGAGTTAAATACAGATTTAGAATTAACAGATGACCTTGACAGACTGATTGCAATGTACACCTCTCTTGCGCCCTTAGAATCCATTCGTGAAGTAGAAAATGTAGTCGATTATAAAATTGCTTTTAATGATTTAAAAGGCAAGGAGCTCTTACTGAAATTAGAGAAAAGCAAAGCATTGCCTTCAATAGATGCATTTCTGAACGGCAGCTATTCTGGAAACAGTGAGCAGTTTACTTTTTTAGAAAATTCACAAAATTGGTTTGGGGCTTCAATGTTTGGCGTCTCTATGAAAATCCCTATTTTTAGTTCCTTTGGACGCAGTGCTTCTACCAAAAAAGCCCGTCTCAATTTGGAGAAATCAAAATCTCTTTTAAAAGATACTTCAGATAAAATTAAATTAGAAATCTCACGTGCAAGAAGTGATTATGAATTTGCCGTAGAAGATCTTGACATCAAAAAAGAAGCTCTTGAACTTTCAGAACAAATAGCTCAAAAAAATGAAGTGAAATTTTTTGAAGGACTGACCACTAGTTTTGATTTATCTCAAGCACAACGTCAATTATATACTGCGCAGCAAGACTATTTGCTGTCAATGCTGAACATCCTCATTAAGAGAATTGATTTAGAAGCCCTTATTAATCCCCCTCTTAAAAACTAAACAAATGAAACACCACCATAATATTACTCCGATGAAACATATTTTATTGCTCTTTATTTTAACTCTTGTACTTTCTTGTGATACAGCGGTTAAAGAATCTCAATCCTTGACCGACCTGAAAACAAAAAAGGCGGGCCTTATAGAAAAAATGGATCGGATCGGTGCAGAACTGAAAGATGTTGAGATGGCTATTTCAGAACTAGATACCCTGAAAAAACTGATGACCGTGACGTCTTATAAAGCGGAAATCAAAGATTTTAATCATTATATAGAAGTACAAGGAACGGTCAAAGCCGATCAGACCATTGAGCTACATGCAGAAATGGGCGGCACCGTAACGGCTATTTTGGTTAAAGAAGGACAGAACGTCTCAAAAGGTCAAATCCTAGCAACTTTGGACAGTGATGTCATCGACAATTCAGTTTTACAATTGAACACCCAACTTGCTTTGGCAACCACCACCTATGAGCGCCAAGCCAGACTTTGGGAACAAAATATTGGAAGTGAAATTCAATACCTGCAAGCAAAAGCACAAAAAGAAGGTCTTGAAAACAGCATGAAAAGCTTGAAAGCGCAAGCCCGAAAAATGAAAGTAATCGCCCCATTTTCAGGAATCATCGATCAGATTTTTGCAAAAACTGGTGAGATGACCTCGCCGCAAATGCCCTTCTTAAGACTTGTGAATCTAAACAACGTGTACGTAGAAAGTGAAGTCACTGAAACCTATTTGAAATCAATCAAAAAAGGCACTGAGGTTCTGCTAAATTTTAGTTCTATTGGAATTTCTGTTGAGGCCTCCATCTCTCAAGTTGGGAATTTTATCAATCCGAATAATAGAAGTTTTAAAACGCGTATTGATCTAAAAAACCCCAACAATGAGTTAAAAGCAAACTTACTTGCCGATATTAAAATAAACGATTTTAAAGCTAATGGGATTGTCATTCCATCGCGATTGGTTCAAAAAGACCGTAATGACAAAACTTTTGTTTATACCATTGAACCAAAAGAAAACAATCACAGCGTTGTGAAAACGTATGTAACAGAAGCGATGAGTTACGATAACCTTTCGTTCATATCTGAAGGGCTTTCTGAAAATTCAATTTTGGTCGATAAAGGCGCGCGACTTGTGAATAACAATGAAGATGTAAAACTTGTACACTAGTAAACTATGAGCACAAAAAAAATTAAAGAATTTAAACTTTCAAGCTGGGCGATTTCAAATCGCATGACCGTTTCTGTCATTACGTTTATCATTGTGTTAAGTGGGTTGCTTTCTTACACAGGAATGGCGCGTGAAAATTTTCCAGAAATTATTATACCACAAATTTATGTGGCGACTCCTTACCCTGGAAATTCTGCTTTGGATGTGGAAAAACTAATCACCAAGCGTTTAGAAAAAGAAATAAATTCGATCACTGGAGTTGATAGAATCACGTCTAATTCCATTCAAGGCTACTCCAGTATTGTAGTAGAATTTAGTTTTGATTTCACACCTGCTGAAGCCCTTCAAAAAGTGAAAGACAAAGTTGATGTTGCCATGGCTGACCCCGACTTCCCTAAAGATTTACCTTCAGAGCCAAGTGTTTCGGAAATGAATTTTAGTGAGCGAATTCCCATCATGAACATTAATTTATCTGGCGAATTTTCGATGGATCAACTTAAAGAATATGCCGAATATTTGGAAGATGAGATTGAGGAACTTTCAGAGATTTCGAGTGTTGACATTCGCGGTGTTCAAGAAAAGGAACTTGAAATTGCAGTGGATTTATATAAAATGGAAGCTTCAAAAATTAGCTTCAACGATATTGAAAATGCCGTCGCTTTTGAAAATATGAGTGTTTCTGGAGGGGATATTTTGGAAAATGGAATCCGAAGAACTGTGCGTGTTTTAGGGGAGTTTAAAGACCCCTTAGCTGTGAGAGATATTATCATCAAACAAGAAAAAGGAAACATCGTTTACCTAAGAGATATTGCTGATGTGGATTTCAAAGAACAGGAAAAAGAAAGTTTTGCGCGCGAGTATCTGCAGCCCGTGGTGATGTTAGATGTTAAGAAAAGAGGTGGGCAAAACCTTCTTAAAGCATCCACAAAAATTGATGCGATTCTGGAAGATGCAGCGGCAAACGTGTTTCCTCAGAATTTAATAATCTCAAAAACAAACGATCAGTCCAATGACACCCGAACCATGGTATCGGATCTTGAAAACAGCATCATATTAGGTGTTATTTTAGTGGTCGCAGTACTCTACTTCTTTTTAGGTTTCAGAAATGCCTTGTTTGTTGGAATAGCGATTCCCTTATCGATGTTTTTATCGTTTTCCATTTTAAGTTTTATGGGGGTTACCCTTAACACAATGGTCTTATTTTCTTTAGTGATTGCCCTTGGAATGTTGGTAGACAACGGCATTGTGGTGGTCGAAAATGTCTATAGATTGATGGACGAAGGCTACCCTAGAATTGAAGCTGCAAAATTAGGTGTTGGAGAAGTAGCGATGCCAATTATCGCATCGACCGCCACCACTTTAGCCGCCTTTTTACCCTTAATTTTATGGGAAGGCATTATGGGAGAATTCATGAAATGGCTTCCAATTACTCTAATTATTGTATTGAGTTCCTCCTTGTTCGTTGCCCTCATTATCAATCCGATGTTGATTTCTGTGTACATGAAAGTAGCGCCTAAAAAAGAAGCCAAAGTTACTTTTATCTCAAAGTTAGAAAACCTCTACGAACGCTTTTTAAGCTATGCACTAAAAGGAAAAAAACCTGGGAGCATTATTGTCGGAACATTTGGACTGTTAATACTAGCAGCGTTTTTAATGGCGACATTCCCACCAAAAATATTATTTTTTCCAAATACGGATGCCAAACAAGTCTTTGTATATATTGAATATCCGATTGGAACCGACATCGAAGAAACGAATCTTATTTCAATGGAAATTGAAAAAGATATAGAAGACTATTTAAAAAAATATGAGGTCAATGGCAAGAACTTCCTAATCACTTCTGTTATTGGACAAGTAGGTGAAGGGACTGCCGATCCGTCTCGAGGGCAACAAGGAGGGAAATCGCCTAACAAAGCCAGAATCACCATTGATTTTGTGAAATATCAAGACCGTCAAGGCGTTGGTACCGAAACTGTTCTAAAAGACATTCGGAACTTATTACAAGGTTACCCCGGCGTCAGTATTGTAGTAGACAAACCGGCGGATGGCCCGCCAACAGGCGCTCCCATAAACATTGAAATTAAAGGAGATGATTATGTTTTGATTTTGGAAACAGCCAATCGATTAAAATCATTTATCAACAACTCTAATATTGGAGGTATTGAAGAATTAAAATTAGATATCGATCTAGGAAAACCAGAATTATTAATTTCTGTAGACCGCCAAAAAGCAAGACGATTGGGCGTTTCAACAGGTCAAATTGGAGCTAACTTACGAACGGCATTGTATGGTAAAGAAATATCGACCTTTAAAAATGCAGAGGATGATTACCCTATAAATCTCCGACTCAAAGATGAGATGCGTTATAACAAATCTGCTTTATTAGATCAAAAAATTACCTTTAGAAATCAGAGTGATGGACAGATCAAACAAGTACCTATTTCGGCAGTTGCGACCACAGAAAATCAGTCATCTTTCAGTGCCATCAAACGGATTGATTTGGACCGAGTGGTCACGATTTTCTCGAATGTTTTAAGCGATTATAATCCCACAGAAGTCAACGATAAAATTAGAGGTATCGCTGAAAAGTTTGAGGCTCCAAAAAACATATCGATTAGCTTTACAGGTGAACAAGAAAAACAAGCCAAAGAAATGGCGTTTTTGAGTCGAGCTCTTTTAATTGCTGTGCTTTTAATTTTCTTAATCTTAGTGGCACAATTCAATTCCGCCACAACACCTATTATTATTTCGATCTCTGTATTTCTAAGTTTGATTGGGGTGCTGTTTGGACTTCTTATTTTTAGAATGGATTTTGTGGTACTTATGACTATGATTGGGATCATTTCACTCGCTGGGATTGTGGTGAACAATGCCATTGTTTTAATTGATTATATCAACCTCACCATCATTCGGAAACGTCGTGAATTGGAATTAGAAGAGACGGACAAACTCACACCTGCCCTCCTTGTTGAATGTGTGGTTGAGGCAGGACGGACACGTTTAAGACCTGTGTTGCTAACGGCCATCACAACCATTTTAGGATTACTCCCACTGGCACTAGGAATCAATATTAACTTTAGAACTTTGCTCACCGAGCTGGATCCAAACTTTTATATTGGTGGAGAAAACGTTGCATTCTGGGGTCCAATGGGTTGGGCGATTATCTTTGGTTTGTCGTTTGCTACATTTTTAACCTTGGTCGTCGTGCCTATCTTATTTTATTTAATTAATAAATTGAAAACAAAAAAGGTTAAAGTCGTTTCCTAAGCCTCTCGATTTTAATTTTTAAATGTTAAATTTGCGCAACTAATTTAGTCTTATGTACAGAAGTCATCATTGTGGTCAGTTAAGAACCTCGAATATCAACGAAGAAGTGACCCTTTCGGGTTGGGTACAAAAATCCCGAGATAAAGGATTTGTAATCTGGGTAGATTTAAGAGATCGCTACGGAATTACACAACTTATTTTTGATGCGGATCGGACTCCCGAAGCGATGGTATCCATGGCTAAAAGTTTAGGACGTGAGTTTGTCATTCAAGTGACGGGAACGGTCATTGAACGCAGCTCAAAAAATCCGAATTTAGAAACAGGAGATATTGAAATTTTGGTTTCAAAACTAACTGTTTTAAATGAGGCCATCGTACCGCCTTTCACCATTGAAGATCAAACGGATGGCGGCGAGGAACTTCGTATGAAATACCGCTATTTGGACATTCGAAGAAATCCTGTAAAAAATAATTTAATTTTCAGACATAAGGTCACACAAGAAGTGCGTTCGTTTTTGTCTTCACAAGATTTTATAGAAGTTGAAACGCCTTACTTAATCAAATCAACACCCGAAGGTGCCCGTGATTTCGTAGTGCCAAGCCGAATGAATGAAGGTCAGTTTTATGCCCTTCCACAATCGCCACAAACATTCAAACAACTGTTGATGGTTGGTGGTCTGGATAAGTATTTCCAGATTGTAAAATGTTTTAGGGATGAAGATTTAAGAGCCGATAGACAACCTGAGTTTACGCAGATTGATTGTGAAATGGCTTTTGTGGAACAAGAAGATATATTGAATATTTTTGAAGGTTTAACGCGTCACCTTATTAAATCCATTCATGGCAAAGAACTGAGTTCCTTCCCAAGAATGACTTATGACGATGCCCTTAAAACTTACGGAAATGACAAGCCAGACATCCGTTTTGGAATGCAATTTGGCGAATTAAATGCCGTAGCTCAACATAAAGATTTTGGTGTTTTTAACGCTGCTGAATTGGTGGTTGGAATTGCCGTTCCGGGAGGAAATAGCTTTACACGTAAAGAAATTGACGGCATTATCAACTGGTTAAAACGCCCACAAATTGGTGCTTTAGGAATGATTTATTCACGATGTAATGACGATGGAACTTATAAATCTTCCGTCGATAAATTTTATGATCAAGACGATTTAGGACAGTGGGCAAAAATTACAGGAGCAAATTCAGGAGACTTGGTTTGTGTACTCTCTGGTCCTACCGATAAAGTGAGATCGCAATTGAGTGCCCTTCGAATGGAACTTGCTGAACGTTTAGGACTTCGAGATCCTAAGGAATTTGCACCGCTATGGGTCACTGACTTTCCATTGTTAGAATGGGATGAAGATAGCAAACGTTACCATGCAATGCACCACCCATTTACTGCTCCAAAACCAGATCAAATTAAGTTATTAGATACCGATCCAGGTGCGGTAAAAGCAAATGCTTATGACTTGGTTTTAAATGGAAATGAAATTGGAGGTGGCTCGATTCGTATCCACGACAAAGCGACACAGGCGTTGATGTTTGACCATCTTGGATTTACACCAGAAGAGGCAAAAGAGCAGTTCGGATTTTTGATGAATGCTTTTGAATATGGAGCGCCGCCACACGGTGGATTGGCGTTTGGATTGGACCGTTTAGTAGCCATCTTAGGAGGGCAAGAAACCATCCGTGATTTTATCGCCTTTCCAAAAAACAACTCTGGACGTGATGTCATGATTGATGCGCCCTCTGCTATTGATGAAACACAATTAAAGGAATTACACTTAAAAGTTAACCTTAAATAACACGACATTCACACAATGAAATACTTGATTTGGGTTTTATTTATTGCAACAATGATCAGTATGTTCACAGGACTGATTGTAGATTTACCTTATTCAAAAAAACTGGTTGGGTTTGGAGTGATTGGGTTATGTGCCGTAGTATTTCCATTGTTTTCCTATTACCGTTGGAAAGATAAAAAGGTGGCGGATTATATGCTCACTCAAGAGAATCTGGACAAAATGCGAGAATTTAATGACTCTAAAAAATCTTAGTCGTTAGTTCAAATTTCGTCTTTCAATAAAAAATCGCTTCATCAATTCTGAGGCCTCATTTGCTAAAACACCCCCTCTCAGGATGGTTCTTGGATGGAGTTTTGTACCCATCACACCACAACCTCGATGTTCGTCTTTTGCACCATATACAATGGTTGAAATTTGACTCCAATACAAGGCACCCGCACACATTTGACAGGGTTCTAGAGTGACGTATAAAGTGCATTTCGTTAGATACTTCCCTCCTAGAAAATTAGCAGCAGCAGTGATGGCTTGCATTTCAGCATGTGCGGTCACATCATTCAAAAGTTCCGTAAGATTGTGCGCACGTGCAATGATTCTGTTATCAACCACAATCACCGCACCCACTGGAATTTCTCCTTTATCAAAAGCTGCTTCCGCTTCTTGAAGTGCCTTTAGCATAAAATAATCATCATCAAAAATAGCATTCATAAGTCAAAAATACGATTTCAATCTTGTACTTTTGCTCTGTGTTAAAAAATTTACTAGAACATATCAATTCCCCATCGGATTTACGTCGGCTTTCAGCAGATGATTTACGGCAGCTTGCAACAGAATTAAGGCAGTTTATTATTGAAATTGTTGCAACTAAAGAAGGGCATTTAGGTGCGAGTCTAGGTGTGGTCGAACTTACCATTGCGCTGCATTATGTGTTTAACACTCCCGATGATCTATTAATTTGGGATGTAGGCCATCAAGCTTATGGACACAAAATTTTGACGGGTCGTAAAGCGGAGTTTCATACCAACCGACAATATAAAGGGCTTAGTGGATTTCCAAAACGTGACGAAAGTGTGTATGATACATTTGGCACTGGACATTCATCCACCTCTATTTCTGCGGCTTTAGGAATGGCGATTGCTTCTCAATTGAAAGGGGAAAACAGACAGCACATTGCCGTGATTGGCGATGCGTCTATTGCGAGTGGAATGGCGTTTGAAGGCTTGAATCATGCTGGAGTGACGACAGCTAATTTATTGGTTATTTTAAATGATAATGCCATTGGAATCGATCCAAGTGTGGGTGCTTTGAAACAGTATTTAACGAATGTAAAAAAAGGCACTCAAAAACAAGATAATATTTTTGAAGCCCTCAATTTTGAATATTCTGGCCCTATTGACGGCCACAACATGGAGGCGCTTATTAAAGAATTGGAGCGTCTCAAAACGATTGAAGGCCCGAAATTCTTACATATAATTACCACCAAAGGAAAGGGTTTAAAACAAGCAGAAAAGGATCAGGTAAAATACCATGCGCCAGGGAAATTTGACGCAACTACTGGTGATTTGATTTCTAAGAACAGTGAAGACCTTCCTCCTAAATATCAAGATGTATTTGGATTAACACTGGTTGAATTGGCAAGAGAAAATAAGGTAATTGTTGGCATTACGCCTGCCATGCCTACAGGAAGTTCACTGAAATATATGATGGACGCACTTCCAGAACGTGCTTTTGATGTGGGGATTGCCGAGCAACATGCCGTGACGATGGCTGCAGGGATGGCAACGCAAGGGTTGATCCCCTTTTGTAATATATATTCTACTTTTTTACAACGAGCATACGATCAAATTATTCATGATGTTGCACTGCAAAACCTACCCGTTATTTTTTGTATTGATCGTGCTGGACTGGTAGGCGAAGATGGTGCCACCCACCATGGGGTGTTTGATTTGGCTTATCTGAGGTGTATTCCTAGCCTCATCATTGTTGCTCCTCGGAATGAAGAGGAATTACGAAACATCATGTACACAGCCCAAAAAGGGTTAAAGCATCCGATCGCAATTCGATACCCGAGAGGGAGAGGTGTTACTCTTGATTGGAAATCAGCGTTTGAATCTATTGAGATTGGAACTGGGGTTCAATTAAAAGAGGGAGACGATCTCGCTATTTTAAGTGTAGGGGCGATTTCTAATACGGTTTCAGAAGCTATCGATGGGTTCAATTGCGCACATTACGACATGCGTTTTGTAAAACCATTGGATGAACCATTGTTGCATTCTATCTTTAAAACCCATTCAACGCTGATAACTATTGAAGATGGTGTCGTTAGTGGCGGTTTTGGAGGTGCTATTTTAGAATTTGCAGCTGCTCATAACTACAAAAATGACGTGATTGTGAAAGGAATTCCAGATGAATTTATAGAACATGGGGCTGTAGATCTCTTACATAAATCCTTAAATATCGATGCTGAGAGTTTGAGAAAACACATCAAATCTATATTATAAAGCAAAAAAGGAAAGCATCGCTTCCCTTTTTTAAATATTATTTTTCAATGATTATTGAATGATAATCCGTTTGGTGGTCTCAAAATTAGAGCCTTTAAACTTGACCAAGTACATCCCCGGATTTAAATTCAGATCAAATTCTTTTCTTAAACCTTGCTGTATATCAACCTTGGTCTCATAGACGTTCTTTCCTGCAATGGAATAAATCTCTATTTGTGTTGATCCAATGGTTTTAGAAGATGTTAGTGTGAATTGTCCCTTAGAAACTGTTGGGAATAATTTGATTGCATTGACTAGTGCCTTAGGTTCATTAAATCCTAGTGATGTAAATTTAGTTGTAAAAAAACCTCTTCCATGGGTTGTCGCCAAAATAGTATTATCAGACGCTTTTAAATCCAAGTCAAAAACTGCCGTTTCTCTCATTCCATTATAAGATTGAACCCATGTTGGATTTGGAATCGTATAGTTATCGGTACTCCAAATCCCTAACATAGTTCCAACAATAAGTTCACTAGGACGTAATGGGTTCTGCAGAATACATTTGACAGGAATATCTGGTAAATTCCCTTCAATACTAGTCCAACTAACCCCTGCATTGTTGCTAAACCAAACACTAGTGACCCCATAATTAAACATCGTTACAAATATATCGTTCTCTGTTTCTCCAAATTCTATATCAGAAATACTCCCTACAAAACCACTACCCATAATATTATTCCAAGTAGGAGTTGCGGTATTTGCGTTATCTATTCGAAGAAGGCGTCCGTTTTGTAATCCAACATACAGTTTCGTAGAGGTAGTTGTAAAAGGAGAGACTTTCAGTGCGGAAACACCCGCATTAAAAAGAGCATTCGAAAGCTGTGTTCTTACAACTGCAGTGGCAGATCCCGCTAAAATATTGGCATTTCTTTCTATTTGGAAACCATCTGTAGTGGTTGTTGAGTTACAATACAGAATATCTAAACTTTTATCAAGAACCGCTTCGTTTATAAAATTCCCTTTTGAGTTCCCTGGTAAATTATCATCAGATGCAATAAAATAGGTGATGGAATTACTGTCAAAAGGTAAAGTCCTTATTGCGTGTGAATTAAAAACAAACGAGTCAACCATATATGTTCCGCTATCGTCAAACTCCGTAAAAGCGCCGTCTCCTCCACGGGTATATAAAAATGTATTAACTCCTTGGATACCATTCAGCTTAGTCCAGGTGCCGTTATCTTGAGTTCCTCCAGCTATATCATCATTGGAAATTTGTGCAGATTCATCAATGGTTCCATAATAAAATTGCGAGGTATTATAGCCTTTATTTCTTTCACTAATAACATCCGCAGTGGATGCTTGAGTAATATCGTCACAATAATAAATGCCGCCATCGGTTGTGAAAACGACTTTATTGCTATTCCCCACTCCTGGTCTAAAAAAAGTTCCATGATGATCAGCATGGACAAGTGATACGCCTAAATTAGATAAATTATTATTATTAGACCATTTTGATATTTGGCTCCAGGAGGCTCCATTATCTGTAGATCTAAATAAATCTATGCCGCCAACAATTAAGTTACTAGCAGCATCAGCTTCAATTTCTAAATCGTAGAATGACTGCCCTCTAGTATAATCCGTTGCTGATATACCATTATCAACATCACTTGGTTCTGTTGTAATTTGGGTTACTGTACTAAAAGCATCGGCCGTCGTGTAAATATCCGCTTGAGTACTGCCATCTGATTGGATAGTTGACACTACCAGCCAAAATTTGTTAGCATCTGATTGAGAGGGTTCGATTTCTGTTCGGCGTACATCAGAAATGGTATGAACTAAGTTAAAAGACAGCCCATCGGTAGATTTAAGAATTTTTCCGCCATTAGGTCCATAACTACTTCTCGTTGTTGTTACCCAAATATTATTATTAATATCCAATTCAATATCATTTGGATTAGAGGGGGATCCGTTGGTTTCATTTATCGTGAATTTTGTCCAATTACTACCACCATCTGAGGATTTATAAACCCCTTGATCATTCAGAGAATGAAATTGCCCTGAATAACTATGGAAAGCACCTGCAACAGCTATATAGAGCTCGGTACTCCCTGCATTGTTTCTAGCTATAATATCATTTATATAAAAAATTCCGTTTATTATTTGATTACTTGAGCTGTAAGTCCCACTAGCTTCTCCAAAAATATGACTCCAAGTAACACCCGCATCTGTAGACTTCCAAACGCCTTGCCCAAAGGTGTTTCCAGAGGTATAAGATTCCCCTGAACCGATGTACATAATCGCAGGGTCGTTAGGGTCTGCAATTATAGTCGTCACAGAAATATTAGCCGCCAGTCCTGAAACCAATGTCCAAGGCGAATTTGCGTCAGTAATATCCTCATTTACCCATAACCCCCCTGACACACCTCCAGCAAAAACTCTGGTGTAATCGTCTGAAGAGTTAGTGTTACCTACATCATTTGGATCAAACAAAATAGCACGGGTTCTACCTCCTAAATTTGCTGGACCACGCTCTTCCCAGAAATTAATTAATCTTTGGGATCCACCATTTAAAGCATCTGCTTCTCTTAATGTTTTTTGAGTTTTCAAAAGTCTTTCATTTGCTGGGCGACCTAAGACAGGGTCTAAAGTAAGATCCCACAGACGCTCATTATAAGAATTAGGCGGTAACCCTTGTAACTTTCTATCCTCTCTAGAAAGTTTTTGAGTCTCTTTGAAAGGACTGTTTTCTAAAAAAAGTTGATGTTGATCTCTTAACACTTCAACTTGAAGTATTTTTTTATCTTCTGCAAAATTGAGATAAATTGGAATTGATAATAACGATGCCAAAAAGGCTGCAAAAAAGTAGTGCTTTTTCATAAGAGTTAGATTTTCTTACAAAAGCATAACTGGTTACACAAATATATAAAAAAAATGATCCTAAAAAGCCAAACCTTTAATTTTTTTATATGTCAATACCGCCTTTGTATCAGAAAACAAGGACACAAAATAGCAAACATTTAGCATCCTTGTATACAGACTGTCATTATAAACGTCTATCTCATCTGGGAGAAGTTTCAATAATAATTTATCATAAGCTGTAGGCGCATTCTCATAGTTATTATTAACTGCTAAAATAAATCGATCTAGAAGTTGATTTAAGATTTCAAAGCCTGAAATTTCTTTGTCAATGACTTCTTCTGAGTTGTATAT
>Ga0209199_1003363_pt1 | contig 15970 bp, 12 predicted proteins | sample COGITO_mtgs_1105_7_FD_184805 | JGI IMG/M metagenome (GOLD analysis project Ga0209199, IMG submission 184805) | Pelagic marine microbial communities from North Sea - COGITO_mtgs_110523 (SPAdes) (version 2) | ecosystem: Environmental > Aquatic > Marine > Epipelagic ...
AAATCTTGGCAATGGCTTATTTGCAGAATTTGAGACTAATATGGGAACTATGATAGTTAAGCTATCATATGACAAAACCCCTATAACTGTAGCTAATTTCGTTGCTCTTGCAGAAGGAAATCACCCTGACGTGGATTCTATTCACATAGGAAGACCTTTTTACAATGGTTTAATATTTCATAGGGTAATGGACAATTTTATGATCCAAGGAGGTGATCCTGAGGGGACAGGAAGAGGTGGTCCTGGTTATAGCTTTCCAGATGAATTTGATCCATCATTAATGCATGATAAAGCAGGAATATTATCGATGGCAAATTCAGGACCAGCCACTAATGGAAGTCAATTTTTTATCACAGAAACCCCTACTCCACATTTAAATAATAAACACACTGTTTTTGGTGAAGTTGTACTAGGTCTTGAAATTCAAGATTCGATTTCTAATGTTGAAACAGGTGTAGCAGATCGACCTATTTCTGATGTAATTATAAAAAAATTGAATATAATTAGACAAGGGACTGAAGCAAATAATTTTGATGCTGTAAATGTATGGAATGTTGAATTAACTAAATTAGTTGAGAAAAACAGATTGCTAGAGGAAGAGAAAAGAAAAAGCAAATTAGAAAATCAGATTAAGAGTAAAGAAAAAGCGAAAAGTTTTTTACCAACTTTAAATAACTATAAAGCCAAATCTAAAACATCAAAATCTGGACTAAAAACACTTTATTTAGAAAAAGGAAGTGGAATCAAGCCAAATCAAGGAGATAGGGTAACTCTTTTTTATGAGCTTTATGATACGGAGGCAAATTTAATAGATTCAAATTCTAAAGAAATAGAAGAAAGCTATGGGAAATACAGCAATGATAAAGAAATCAAAGGGAGATACAATGCTATGCCAATGCAATTATCACCAGATGCTCAAATGATTACTGGTTTTAAAGAAGCTGTAGGAATGATGAGAGTTGGGGATAAGATATTTGCATTTTTGCCCTGGAGTTTAGGTTACGGAGTCCAAGGTGGAGGAATAATAAAACCTAAACAAGATTTAATCTTTATAATTAGTATGGTAAGTGTAAATTAACTATAACCTATAAATCAATAAAAAAACAGACTATATTTTAAAATATAGTCTGTTTTTTTATTTAAAGGGGATATTTAAAAGAACTTCTTTTAAAAATTTCCAAAACTTAAGTGTTGATTTAATTGATGCTCTTTCATCTGGTGAGTGAGCTCCTCTAATAGTTGGTCCAAAGCTTATCATATCTAAATCAGGGTAATGAGACCCTATTATTCCGCATTCTAATCCAGCATGGCAAGCTGCAACATTTGGTTCTGTATTATTTAAATCTTTATAAACCTCTACTAGCTTAGTAAGTATCTCGGAGTGCATATTTGGTTGCCATCCTGGATAATCACCAGAAAAATCTACTTTATATTTTTTATTAGCAAAAAGAGATTTAATGATATTTTTTAACTCTTCTTTTGAAGATTCGTCTGATGATCTTGTTAAACACTTAATATTTAAGTTTCCATCATTAAGACTGATATTAGCAAGATTGTTAGATGTCTCTACCAAACCTGGAATATTATCACTCATTTTATAAACACCATTAGGACAAGCTTCAATTAAATTTATTAACTCTGTTTGACTATCCGAATTTATAACCTTAAAGTTTTCTTCTAGAGCAACAATAGTTAATTTTATCAATGGATCAGTATTTAAAAATTGGTCTTTGATAATATTAAATGATTTTAGAGATTGAGTTTTAATACTTTCGAAATCTGAATGATTAATACCTAATATAAAAGAACTCTCTCTAGGTATTGCATTTCTTAAACCACCACCATTAATTTGGGAAATACAAATCAAAAAATTTTGATTTAAATCATTAATAATACTACTAAGTAACTTATTAGAATTACCTAAGTTTTTATGGATTTCCATTCCAGAATGACCTCCAGACAATCCGTTGAGAGTGATTTTAATAAATGAAAGATTAGAATTAGTAGTTGTATTAAAACTATTACTAATTGTAATATCTACCCCACCTGCACATCCAATCCCAATTTCATCATCCTCCTCAGTATCTAAATTTAATAATATATCACCCTTGAGAATATTTTCATCTAATTTTAAAGCTCCAGTCATACCAGTCTCTTCGTCAATTGTAAATAATGCTTCTATACTTGGGTGATTAATATCATTACTTTCTAGTATGCTCATTATTGTAGCTACTCCCAAACCATTATCAGCTCCCAATGTAGTGCCCTTTGCTCTAACCCAATCATTGTCTACATACATTTGAATTCCAGATTTTTCAAAGTCAAAATCAACATCATTGTTTTTTTCATGAACCATATCTAAGTGAGATTGTAAAATGACTGTCTTTCTGTTTTCCATTCCTTCAGTAGAAGGCTTAAATATTACCACATTACCAACTTTATCAATTTGAGTTACCAGACCTAAACTAACACCAAAATCATGTATAAATTTAATTACTTTTTCTTCTTTTTTTGAAGGTCTTGGAACAGCATTAAGCTTACTAAAGTTGTTCCAAATAATATTGGGCTCAAGGTTTCGGATTTCATTACTCATAATCATGTATTTTAATTAGACCCCAAATTTAATTAATACTAACAATAAACTAATAGTATTTTACTATTTTTAAATAATGATTTTAAAAAAAAAATATATTGGACTATTAATTATACCTCAACTTGTATTTGTTCAATATATTTCTAATTATCCAGAAATAATTGAAAAATATTATAGCCTTGGAATTTATCAATTTATTTCAAATATATTGAGGTCTGCCTTATCAATATTTCCTTTCTCAATTGGTGATGTTCTTTACATAATCATGTTTGCATATTTTATTAGATTATTAATAAAAGAAATAAGTTATAAGAAATTTAATTTGCGAAATGGTATTAAATCCATATTTTTTTATGTTTCTATATTACACTTCTTGTTTTATTTTCAGTGGGGCTTGAATTATCACAGAACTTCTTTACAAGAAAAATTAATAATTGATTTAACATACACAGTTAAAGATTTAAAAGAAGTATCAAAAAAATTAATAATAAAATCAAATAAAATACATAGACAAATAACAATAGCTGACTCATCTTCAACTGAAATTCCTTATAATATTGCAAAAATTAACGAAATAGCCTCAAATGGTTATAATAACCTAAGCTTACTTAAGGAATATTACCCAAATGTAAATACAAATAATTTGATTGTAAAGAAATCTTTAATTAGCTTACCATTAACCTATCTTGGGTTTAGTGGATATATTAACCCCTTTACTAATGAATCTCAAATAAATAGCTTAATTCCTAAAAATAGCATACCACTTACTGCTTCACATGAAATTGCTCACCAATTAGGGTTTTCACAAGAATTAGAATGTAATTTTATTGCTTTTGTAAACTTAACTAACAGTAAAGACTTATATTTCAAATATAATGGTTTTACATTTGCATTGAGACAATGCCTAAATGAACTCTACAAATATGATAAACCATCATACAATTCGTTATTAAAATTATTAAACACAGGGATTTTAAAAGATTTTAAAAATAATTCTGAATTTTGGAAAAATTATTCTAATCCAATAGAATCAATTACAAAGTCTGGTTATGATAAGTTTTTGAAGTTTAATAATATTAGTCAGGGTATTAAAAGTTATAATCAAAGTGTCTCCTTAATTATAAATTATCAAAAGAAGAAAACATAGCTGTAAGTTAAAAATAGTATAATTAATTATACGTATAATCTAAAAATTATATATTTAAGTTTTCAGAAAAACATAAGCTATTAAAAAAATAAATGAATAAAAAACTTACAAGTATTAACAACAAAGAAGTAAAGGGCTTTTATCAACTAACCTTAAAAGCAAAACATAGAAAAATATCAAATACTTTTCTAATTGAAGGTTTAAGAGAAATTAAACTTGCCATGAAGAATGATTGGCAAATTAAACAACTCCTTTTTTGTCCAAAAATAATTAGTGAAGAAGATTTAGATAAATCATTTAAAAATGAGATTGAAAAAATTGAAGTTTCTCTTGAAGTATATCAAAAAATTGCGTACAGAAGTTCAACTGAAGGAGTATTTGCAATTACAAATTGTAAAAATCATGATTTAAAAAACATAAAATTTAAATCAAACAACCCATTAATTGTTGTGATAGAAGCCCCTGAAAAGCCTGGTAATATTGGAGCTATATTAAGAACAGCCGATGCAGCAAATATTGATGCAGTAATTATTGCAAATCCAAAAACAGATCTTTACAATCCCAATATAATTAGATCTAGTGTAGGTTCTATTTTTACCAATAATATATACATAGGAAATACAACGGAAGTTATCTCGTTATTAAAGAATAAAAATATTAAAATATATGCTAGTTCTCTTCAGGCAGATGAATTATATCACAATCAAAATTACTCTAACCCTTGTGCTTTAATAATTGGAACTGAAGATAAAGGAATTTCTAAAGAGTGGTCAGAAAATTCATATAAAAATGTAAAAATACCAATGAAAGGCGAAATAGACTCTTTAAACCTATCTAATGCAGCCGCAATATTAATTTTTGAGGCCTTAAGACAAAGAAACTTCACTTAAAAATATTTATAATACTATTGTCTAATAAGATACTTTGTGTTATTTTTAATACATATGTCATTAACCGAGGTAGAAATAGAAAATAATGCAATAGCTAAAGAGTATAAAGAGCTTCTTAAGATTAGCTATCAAACTTTATCTGCAGCAGATAAAAAACTTATTAGAAAAGCTTTTGATCTCGCAGTTGAAGCGCATAATGGTCAACGAAGAAGATCTGGTGAAGCATATGTATTTCATCCTATTGCAGTTGCAAAGATAGTTTCCTCTGAAATTGGACTTGATGCTACATCAATCGCAGCAGCATTAATACATGATGTGGTTGAAGACAATGAAAATTATTCCATAAATGATATAGAACAAATGTTTGGTAAAGTAGTTGCTAAAATTGTTCATGGACTTACTAAAATATCTAAACTTAGTAAAAGTTCTGACGTTTCATTACAAGCTGAAAATTTTAAAAAAATGGTATTAACTCTAAATGATGACATTAGAGTTATTATCATCAAGATAGCTGATAGGCTACATAATATGCAAACTATGTATTCTATGAAACCGGACAAACAAATTAAAATAGCTTCCGAAACACTTTATATATACGCCCCATTAGCACATAGAATTGGCTTATACAATATTAAAAGTGAATTAGAAGATTTAGGATTAAAATACACAGAGCCAGAGGTTTATAATGATATTTCTAGTAGATTAATTGAAAGCAAAGAAGAACAAGATCATTATATAAAAGAGATCAATAAAACTTTAAGCGGAAAGTTAAACTCTGAAAAGCTAAAATATATAATAAAAGGTAGACCAAAATCAATCTATTCCATTAGGAATAAGATGATAAAAAAAGGAGTTTCATTTGATGAAGTATATGATAGATTTGCTGTTAGAATTATCTATAAGTCAAGTCTCAAAAATGAAAAATTTTTAGCATGGAAAATTTATTCTATTGTGACGGACTTTTTCACCCCAAACCCAATAAGGTTAAGAGACTGGATTTCATCCCCTAGATCAACTGGATATGAAGCACTTCACATAACAGTTGTTGGTCCTAAAAAGAGATGGGTTGAAGTTCAAATAAGAAGTGAAAGAATGAATGAAATCGCAGAAAAAGGATATGCTGCACATTACAAATATAAACAGGTGGGTGATAATGATGGAAGTTTGGATTTATGGTTAAATAAAATTCAAGAGACTTTACTTAATAATAATAGTAATGCTGTAGATTTTGTTGAAGAATTTAAACTCAATTTATATTCTGAAGAAATATTTGTGTTCACTCCTACTGGTGAACTAAAATCATTACCTAAAAATGCAACATCATTAGATTTTGCATTTAGTATTCACACAGAGATTGGTCTTAAAACTAGAGGTGTTAAAGTTAACGGAAAATTGGTTCCATTAAACCACAAATTACAAAGTGGAGACAGAGTAGAAATTTTAACATCTGACAAAACTAAGCCAAATGCAAACTGGTTAGATTATGCTAATACTGCAAGGGCTAAAAATAAAATAAAATCATCTTTAAATGATGAAAAGAAAAAATTAGCTGAAGAAGGAAAAGAAATACTTAGAAGAAAACTTAAACAACTTAAAATTAATCTAAACGAAAATTCAATAAATGAACTTGTTAGGTTTTTTAAATTAAAAACTAGCTTAGATTTATTTTATCGTGTCGGAATTAATACAATAGATAATCCAATGTTAAAAAAATATGCTGGATCTAGAAGCAATGTTTTAATGAGTTTCTTAAAAAATAGCATAAGAAGAAAACCCAAGAAATATGATTTAGACAAGCAAGAAATTACACATAAGTATGATATGCTAGTTTTTGGTAGTGATGAGGAAAAACTAGAATACAAACTATCACAATGCTGTAATCCAATTCAAGGAGATGGAGTATTTGGATTTTTAACAATTAATGATGGCATTAAAGTCCATAAGTTTAATTGTCCTAATGCATTGAGTTTACAGTCAAATTACGCATACAGAATAATAAATGCAAGATGGATAGATTCTTCACAACAAGATTTTACTATTATCATTAACATAAGTGGTATAGATACATTTGGATTAGCAAATAATATAACAAAGGTTATCTCAGATAATATGAATGTAAATATGAAAAAGCTGAATTTTGAAACAAATAGTGGAGTTTTTAGTGGTAGTATTACAATGTTAGTCAAGAGTAATAATTACGCTATAAAAGTTATGGATAAAATAAAAAAACTTAATGGCGTAGAGAAGGTAAAAAGAATATAATTTTTATAAATTAGCAATATGAGTTCAAAGACACATTCAAAGAATCAAGAGATAGTAAAAAATGCATTTACAAATTTTTTAGAAAACAATGGTCATAGAAAAACCCCAGAAAGATATGCTATTTTACAAGAAATCTATAACAGTGATATACATTTCGATATAGAGTCCCTATACATTAAAATGAAGAATAAAAAGTATAGGGTTTCTAGAGCTACACTTTACAATACGATTGAATTATTATTAGAATCTTCATTAGTAAGAAGACATCAATTTGGAAATAACCAGGCTCATTATGAAAAATGTTTCTTTGATAAACAACATGATCATTTAATTTTAAGTGACACTGGTGAGGTTATAGAGTTTTGTGATCCAAGAATAGAGACTATTAAGAAAACAATTGAAGAAGTTTTTGATGTTGAAATTGAAAATCACTCATTATATTTCTACGGAAAAAAAATAGATAAAAAATAAAAAAATTTAATAATATATGAGTGTTGATTTATTACTTGGTTTACAATGGGGAGATGAAGGTAAAGGTAAAATAGTTGATGTTTTAACAACTAAATATGATATAATAGCTAGATTTCAAGGTGGGCCAAATGCAGGTCATACACTTGTTTTCAATGGACGTAAACACGTTTTACATACAATTCCATCTGGAATTTTTCATGAAAATAAAATAAATTTAGTTGGAAATGGGGTTGTTATAGATCCTGTAATTTTTAAAAAAGAATTAGATAAACTACAAGATGTTAATGTTGATTATAAAAAATCAATGCTTATTTCTAGAAAAGCACATTTAATATTACCAACTCACAGAATAATTGATGCTGCAAGTGAAAAAGCTAAAGGTAAAAAGAAAATTGGATCAACTTTGAAAGGAATAGGTCCAACATACATGGACAAAACAGGTAGAAATGGAATAAGGGTTGGTGATTTAGAATCAGAAAATTGGTTAGTTAAATACAGGAATTTAGCTAATAAACATCAAAAAATGGTTAACTTTTATGATGTGAAAATTGAATACAACCTAGAAGAACTTGAAAAAGAATTTTTTGAAGCAATTGAAGTATTAAAAAGCTTAAACTTTACAGATTCTGAAGAATATATATTTAATGCTCAAAGCAATAGTAAATCTATTTTGGCTGAAGGAGCTCAAGGATCTCTACTAGATATTGATTTTGGTACGTATCCTTATGTAACTTCATCAAATACAACAGCAGCAGGGGCATGTACAGGCTTGGGGGTAGCTCCAAATGCCATAAAAAAAGTCTATGGTATATTCAAAGCATACACAACTAGAGTTGGCTCTGGACCATTTCCAACTGAACTATTTGACCAAGATGGTGAAACGATGGGTAGAGTTGGTAAAGAGTTTGGAGCGACAACAGGAAGATCTAGAAGATGTGGTTGGTTAGATATAGTAGCTCTTAAATATGCATGTAAAATAAATGGAGTAACAGAACTAATGATGATGAAAGCAGATGTTCTTTCTGGTTTCAAAACAATTAGGGTTTGTACATCATATTTATATAAAGGAGAAGAAATAGAACATTTTCCATATAATATACAGCAAGAAAATGTAGAGCCTATTTATAAAGAGTTTAATGGTTGGGATGAAGATTTAACTCAAAAAGAAAATTTTGAGAGCCTTCCAAACAGTCTGAAAGAATATATAGGTTTTATCGAAAAGGAATTAAATATTCCTATATCTATTGTTTCGGTTGGTCCTGATAGAAAACAAACAATATTTGTATAAATACATTCAATATCAAGTTGAAAAAAAAAGTTAACATATACTTATTCAGTTTCTTACTTTTAATTTCCTTATCTAATTTATTTTGTCAAGAAAACACACGAATTCAAATTGATAGTGCTGGTTTTTTTGAAAAAGATGATATAAAGTTCACAAAAGCAACCGTTTTAACTAGAAATAATAAAAATAAAGTTAAAATATCTCATGATGGTGTTGACATGTGGTGTAACCAAGCTTTCTTCTATGAAAACAGAAATTATATTGAAGCTTACGGAGATGTAATTTTAAAGCAAGGTGATACAATTAATCTAAATTCTCAGTACTTAGAATATAATGGAGATACAAAAATCGCATTTGCAAGTGGAAAAGTAAAATTTACTGAACCATCCTCAATTTTGTTGACTGACTCATTATATTTTGACAGAAATAAACAGGAAGCTTTTTACAATAATTACGGCCGAGTAATAAAAGAAAAACAAGATACGATTGATAGTAAAATTGGTAATTACTTAATGGAAAATAAAAAATATGAATTTAAAATTAATGTATTACTAAAAAGTTCAAAATATGAAATAAGCACACCCAGGCTAGATTACTACACTGAGAATGGACATGCATATTTTTATGGTCCAACACAAATAAAAAGTGAAGAATCTGACATATATTGTGAATTAGGATTTTACAATACCAATAACGATACTGGATACTTCATTAAAGAATCAAAAGTTGATTTCAATAATTCCACGATACTTGCAGATAGTATATATTTTGATAGAAATTTAAATTATGCATCTGCTACAAATAATATTACAATTATAGATACAATTAATGGTAATATAACAAGAGGTAATTATGCCGAAATATTTAAAGATAATGACTCCATGTTTATAACAAAACGAGCTATCATTGCATCAAAACAAAATAATGATTCTTTATACATTCATAGTGACACAATATTAATAACTGGAAATGAGCAAAACAGGATAATAAGAGCTTTTAAAAATGCAAAAATATTCAAACAAGATTTAAGCGGCAGAGCAGATTCAATTCATTACGATAAGTCTAAAGGTTTAGCTCAATTTATAAATATTAATAAAACAAGGGATTTATCATTCAGTAAGTCTAAGAACCCTGTTATATTTAATTTCAATAACCAAATCACTGGAGATACTATACTTTTAAAGTTTGAAAAAAACACAAATAAAATTGATTCATTAATAGTTTTTAATAATGCTTTTATACTTGAAAATGATACTTTAGGTACTGGCTTTAATCAAATTTCTGGAAAATCTTTACTTGGAAAATTTTTTGATAATGAATTAAAAAGTATAGATATTATTAAAAATGCAGAATCAATCTATTATTTAAGAAATGATGAGAAGGAATTAATCTCGATTGATAAATCTAAATCTGCAAAATTAAAAATATTTTTTAAATTAAATGAAATAGAAAAGATTCAAAAAATTAATCAAATAGACGGAAAAACATATCCTGAAGATAAATTTGCTGACAAACTTAAATTATTGAAAGGGTTTAATAATAGGCTAAATGAAAAAATATTATCAATTGAAGAACTTTTTAAACCAAACAAAAACTAAATATCAAAAAAGAATTTCATAAATATCAAGCACAGGTAACTCCACATCCTCTAGAAATAGAAGTTAAGAGAGCTTATGGCTGTTATATTTACGACATTAATGATAAAAAATATTTAGATTTTATAGCTGGGGTTTCAGCTTGTAGTTTAGGGCATTGCCATCCTAAAGTAATTGAAGCTATAAAAAAACAACTCGACAAATATCTACATGTAATGGTCTATGGTGAATTCATACTTCAACCTGCCGTTGATTTAACTAGATTGTTATCAAAACACTTACCAAAAGGATTGGATTCTACTTACTTGACAAATTCTGGAACTGAAGCTATTGAAGGAGCAATAAAATTAGCAAGGAAGTACACAGGTAGAAAAGAAATAATTGGTGCTAACAATGCATATCATGGAAGCACATTAGGAGCTTTAACCTTAATGGGGAAAATAGAAAACAGAAAGCCTTTTGAACCTTTATTACCCGAAGTTAATTTTATCGACTTTAATAATTTAAATGACATTAATAAAATCAGCCACAAAACAGCAGGTGTTATTTTAGAAACAATTCAAGGGGCAGCTGGCTTTATAGAACCTGAAAATGATTATTTAAAATTAGTTAGCGAAAAATGTAAAGAGGTTGGAGCATTACTAATACTAGACGAAATTCAACCTGGAATTGGCCGTACAGGTAAATTATTTGGATTTGAAAACTACAATTGTACTCCAGATATTATAGTTAGCGGAAAAGGGCTTGGTGGTGGTATGCCGATTGGGGCATTTATTAGTTCAAAAAAAATTATGAATACCATTAGTAATAATCCAAAACTTGGTCATATTACTACTTTTGGAGGTAATCCTGTTATAGCTGCATCTGCTTACCAAACATTAAAAATTATAACTGAAACTAGTTTAATAAAGAAAACACTAAGTAAAGAAATTATTATTAGAAAAAAATTAAAGCACCCTCTAATAAAAGAAATCAGAGGAAAAGGATTGATGTTAGCAATGGTTCTTGAAAGTGCAGAAATAGCTGATAAACTAGTTATTAAGGCTAAGGAAAACGGCCTCCTACTATTTTGGTTATTAATAGAAAAAAAAGCTGTTAGAATTACCCCTCCGCTGACTATAACTGAAAAAGATATTTCATTAGGCTGCGATATAATTATTCAACAACTAAACAATATAAGTAGAGATGTTAATTAGTTTATTATAAATAAAATAATTAAAACATCTTATTGATAGTATAGAGTATTAATTTTGAAACAATTGGTAAATTAATTTTTATGGAATTTGAAGAATTCGATGACAATAAAAACCTTTCTCTTACTAGGTTTGAAAAAATGTTAAAAACAAATAGAATTTTATTTTTTGATTCTAATGAATTTGAAAATATTATTTCATATTACCTAGAAAATGGAAAAATTAACTTAGCTAAAAAAGCTATTAAGTTAGGTTTAGAACAACATCCAGACTCATCAAATTTAGCTTTATTTGAAATTGAAATTTTCATTTTTGAAAATAAATTAGATAATGCTGAAAAATTACTAGATGATTTGATTTTATCTGAACCTTCAAATGAGGAGGTATACATACAGAAGGCCAATATATATTCAAAAAGAAAACTACACAAAAAGGCAATAGTATGCCTTAATAAAATATTACAATTTAATACAGAAAATGCTGAAGTATATTCTTTAATAGGCATAGAATATCTTTTTATGGAAGATTTTGAAAATGCGAAAAGCAATTTTATAAAATGCTTAAACTATGATGATTCAGACTACAGTGCATTATATAATATTGTTTATTGTTTTGAAATTTTAGAACAAAATGAAAACGCCATAGAGTATTTGAATAATTATTTAAATACTAATCCATATTGTGAAGTAGCCTGGCATCAACTTGGAAAACAATATTTATTTTTCAAAAACTATATTAAAGCAATTACAGCATTCGACTTTGCTATAATTTCTGACGAGTATTTTATAGGAGCATATATAGAAAAAGGGAGAGCTTTAGAGAAAATTAACAAATTTACAGATGCTATAGAAAATTATAAGCTAATTATTGCTCTTAAAGACGAGTCTAGTTACCCTCTACTAAGGATGGGAATTTGCAATGACAAACTAGGCAACTATAAAAAAGCCACACAAAACTTCAACGACTGTGTGCAAGTTGATCCTCAGCTCAACAAAGCATGGTATTTATTAGCTGATATTTATTATAAAAATCAGAAATACAATAATGCTATAATAAGTATAAATAAGGCTTTAGATATAAATTCAGAAAAAGAAGGTTACTGGAAATTATATGCTAAAATTAATATAGGCTTAAAACTCTATGAAGAAGCTGATATAGGTTTTCAAAAAATTATTGATTTAGGGGAAGCGGATGAAAATATATGGCTAGCAAAATCTGATATACTTATAAAATTAGGAGAATATGATCATGCTATAGATATATTAGAAAAATGTTACGAACTTTTTGAAGATAAATCAATAATATTATATAGGTTTTCAGGAATATACATTCTGCAAAACAAAATAGAAGAAGGTATTATGCAACTAAAAAAAGCATTATCAATTAATAAAAAAAATAAATATATTTTCAAAGAGTTATTTAGTGTTATAGCAAAATACAAATACCTAGAGGATATATTAAAATAGACATTAAACAATGCATGATGAAAATTAACTTCTTAAAAAATATTAAATTATATTTTAAAGGAATGGCTATGGGGGTCGCCGATGCATTTCCTGGGATATCTGGTGGAACTATGGCCTTAATTCTTGGAATTTATAAAGAATTAATAAGCTCTATAAGTAATATAAATTTTTCACTATTTAAAACTTTAAAGAGAGACGGTTTAAATGAGTTTTGGAAAGAATTTAATGGAAATTTTTTAATAATACTATTTTCTGGAATATTATCTAGCCTAGTTATTTTTATGAATTTTGCCAGCTTTTTAATCGATAATTTTCCGATTTTAATTTGGTCTTTTTTCCTAGGGTTGGTTTCTGCTAGTATTTATATTATACTTAAACCTACTGATCTATTTAATTTTAATAAAAAAACTAAACATATAATTAAAAACTGGATTTTGTTATTTTCAAGTGTATATATATCCTACTTACTTACAAGTTTATCAGAACTAAATAGCTTAAATGAAAATGTAACTTTTATTTTTTTTGCAGGTTTTATTGCTAGCTGCGCTATGATTTTACCTGGAATTTCTGGATCTTATATTTTAGTAATCCTTGGTTTATACAAAACCATGAGTAAAGCTTTAATAAATGTAGAGTTAAATAAAATACTAATCTTTGGATTTGGAGTCATATTGGGTTTAGCATTATTTAGTAAGGTAGTTAAATGGGGGTTTGATAGATTTCCAAATAAGATCTTAATTGTAATGACAGGCTTAATAATTGGATCTATTCATAAACTATGGCCTTGGAAATTAGATGAAATCAATATTCTTCCCACTAATTATTCTGAATATAATTACCTAATAGAATCAATTGTTTTATTTATGATTGGATTTTGCTTAATTTTCTTATTAGAAAAAAACAACAAGAATCAAAATATTGAAAAAACCTAAGCAATTTAAAAAAAGCAATTTCATAATATTTCTTAATGGGATTATTATGGGTACAGCTAATAAGATACCTGGAGTTTCAGGAGGAGTAGTAGCATTAGCATTAAACTTTTACGATGAATTGTTAGAATCAATTAAAAATATAAATATTAAAAGTCTATTAAGGCTTGAATTTAGATTTGCCTTTATAAATTCAAATAAATCTTTATTATTATATATCAGTTTAGGCATAATAGTAAGTTATTTTTCTACATCAAAATTATTAGATTTTTTATTAAGTGAGTATGAATTATTTGTTTGGAGTATGTTTTTTGGACTAGTAATTGGAACAATTATTCATTTACAACATAAAATAAATAATTGGAATAGTAAGTCTATCTCCTTAATTTTATTAGGTGTAATTATTGGATTAATCATTAGTTATCTCGATCCAATGGCAGAAAATGATAACTTATTGTTTGTTTTCATTTGTGGAGTATTAAGTATATGTGGAATGATAATTCCTGGTTTGTCAGGTTCATTTTTATTAATAATATTAGGAAACTATGTTTTATTGTTAGTGGATAGTGTAAATGTACTATTTGATACTATTTCATCAGTTATTATTGGAGATTTTGAGTTTTTACAAGACTCCTATACAATAAGTAGATTAAAAATAATAGTTGTATTTACCCTTGGGTCTGTAACAGGGTTAGTGTTATTATCAAAAATAATGTCATTACTTTTAACTAAATATAATAACACTATACAATCTTTAATATTTGGTTTTATAATTGGCTCTTTAGGTGTATTGTGGCCATGGAAAAGTACAAGTCTTGAAAATCTAAACATAACTCGCTACATTCCAGAAATTAATACAAGTTTTTTTATAGCAATTTTACACATTTTAATTGGTACTTTTATAGTGCTAATGTTAAGTAAATATGAAAAGTCAAGAACAAAGTAAAATATATGGGCTAGTTGGAAGAAATATTGGTTATTCTTTCTCAAAAAAATTTTTTACTGAAAAATTCAAAAAAGAAAAAATAAATTGTGTTTATACTAATTTCGATATTCAAAAAATAGAAGAATTTAAAAGTATTATTAATGAATTTAACATTCACGGATTAAACGTAACTATCCCTTACAAAGAATCAATAATCGACCAATTAGATTCTATTAATCCAATTGCTAAAGAAATTGGAGCAGTAAACACTATAAAAATTCATAATAATGTTTTAAGTGGTTATAACACGGACTATTTAGGCTTTTATGAATCTATTAAGGATATTGTAAAACCCAATACAAAAGCTCTTATTTTAGGTACTGGAGGTGCATCTAAGGCTATTGCTTATGCATTAAAGTTGTTGAAGGTCAAATACGTATTTGTTTCAAGATCAAAAAAAAATAAAGATAATATAACTTACAATGAAATAAATCAAGACATAATTGATAAACATAAATTGATAATTAATTGCACTCCTGTTGGAACACACCCTAAAACTGAACAAATTCCTCCAATCCCTATTAGCTTAATAAACAATCAACACATAGTATATGATCTGATATACAATCCAACTAAATCTCTTTTACTTAAAAAGAGTCAAGAAAATGGAGCTATGATAATTAACGGATATCAAATGTTAGAAAATCAAGCTATAGAATCATGGAAAATTTGGAATTCATGACCTAAACAATCTTAGCATCGTCCCAGTGTTTTTTAAGTTCACCAGTAGACATTTCATAAATTGGTTTATTTAATTTATTAGATATTTTTTCTAAGTAATTAAATCTATTAATAAATTTAATATTCGTTTTCTCTAATGCTTTTGCTGGATTAATTTTATTATAACTGGCGTAGTTAATTAAAGAAAATAATATGTCTCCAAACTCACCTTCCATTAAGCTAATATCAGGTTTAGATAATTCTACTTTAAATTCCTTAATCTCTTCAATTACTTTATCCAAGACATCATGTTCATTATCCCATTTAAAACCCATCCCAGATGCTTTCTCTTGGATTCTCATGGCTTTAATTAGTGATGGTAAACCCTTAGGCACACCACTTAATGTTCCTTTATCATTCTCTTTTTTCTTAATAATTTCCCAATTTGCTTTAACCTCTTCAATAGTATTTAACTTAATATCTTTATAAATGTG
>Ga0209199_1003381_pt1 | contig 15910 bp, 2 predicted proteins | sample COGITO_mtgs_1105_7_FD_184805 | JGI IMG/M metagenome (GOLD analysis project Ga0209199, IMG submission 184805) | Pelagic marine microbial communities from North Sea - COGITO_mtgs_110523 (SPAdes) (version 2) | ecosystem: Environmental > Aquatic > Marine > Epipelagic ...
TTCCCTCAGCCCCAGAAGTTTGCCCTTTAAACGAAAGGACTGTTTTATCCATGCCTTGTCCTTTGATGGTAAGGTGGCTTTTATTGTCTAGGCTCAGGGATTGAGAAAACAAGAAATGTCCGGCAGGTAACTCAATTACAGAACTGTCTTTGGCTAGGATAAATTGTTCCACCAGTTCAGCTTCTAAATCAATATAATCTCTTGTTGGAGAATAACTAGGAAGGGTTTCACTTCGCAGAAAGTAAAACACTACAATCAAAATTAATACAAGTAGGAAAAAGAGGCGTTTATTCATTGTTAGTTATTTTACCACCAAACGTTTTTTTTGCAAACTCTTTAGGGCTAATGCCATTTAATTTTTTAAAATTATTGAAAAAAGTAATTCGTGAATTAAAGCCACACTCAAAAGACAGAGAGTCAATTGTTCTGTTCTCTAAGTACCCATTTGTAATTAGCCGCATCGATTTTAAAACTTTGACTAGGTTGATATAATCTATACCCTTATATAAACAATGATAATTAAATAAATAACTTACATGAGATTTTGGAATTGCTAATTGGGATGCTATAAAGTTTACACTAAAATCATGTTCCTTGATTAACTTATCGTTAGCCTGAAGAGCAATGATTTTATAAATCAAATCGGAAGTGTTTTCTTTGATGATATTTTGGATATACTGGTGCTTATTAGTAATCTCTTTCGACGTGTCAAACTTCCAAAAACGAGTATTATTTTCTTGTTTGACAAGGCTTTGAATTAATAAAATTCTCCCGTACATGATGATTGGGTTTAAAAAAATATACAGGAATAAAAACATCCAAATAATTGATGTTAAAATATAGAAATCAATTAACCATTGATCTGAATCTACTCCAGAAGAAAATTTTAAAATTAATCCAGAAAAATATATGGTGACAAAGACGAAATATAATATATAAACCCATCGCTCAAGAAATTTGTCTTTCAAAATAAAGGCGTCTGTTTTAGCTTTTATTAATTTAAATATGATTACAATATAATATAATCCTAAAGTAGTGACCGCAATTATGTTATACTTATAGGGCGTTTCAAAAAAAAACAAACTGGTTAGTGTAATAAAAAAAGGAATGATGAAATGGGTAAGGTCTTTATAAACCTCAATGTGGCTTGATAATAATGTGCGGATATACAAATACCAGCAGGGAAAGAACATAATAGATAATGCAGCAGGATACTTATCTGATATATTAACATCATACATATTTGTTGAGATATATAAAATGACTATGCGATGTAAAATAAGTTGGAACAACAACATTATAAGATAGAAATTCACCTTGAGATTTGTTCGTCCAGAAAGCAACATGATTAAGATCAAAAGTGACCCGATCAGTATTGTAGTAGCAAAAAGACCGTTTGTTAACATATTTAACAAATATAGTAAATATCCTACAATCCATATATGTTTCATATTTGCAAAAATCTTTTAAAAAATAAATTGAAAATATGCATTGAAAATGCAGTGTCTAATCAGGCGCTTCATAAAAATTATATAGGTGCTTAATGATAAATAAACTATTTATAATTAAACGTAATGTTAGATTTATGCAAGTGAAATTATATATAAATTTGACTCGAACTTTAATTATTTTTAATTGTATTGGAAAGCATAAAGTCAGATCAATTAGTGATAATAAAACAATTCTACTCCTTTTAAAGTGTTTCATATTCACATAAAATTAGTCATATTTCTAACTTGATGATTATCAACATTAAATATTCTTAGTCTTTTTGTTTCATATCGCGCAAATGAGTTTCTTATGAATGCTGTAATGAGGACAGAGAGCGGTTGAAGCCTTTTGTGCAATAGGGAAATTGTAAATTTGATATTAAATATTTTTATTCAAACTTTTCGTCGAATGATAAAAAGGCTATTGTTCCTTATAATTTTCTTTACCTTTTCAACTAGTATTGTGCATGCACAAATTCCGCGAACTGGAAGCCTTGTTGGTTCATATCAATTCAGTGGAAATGCAATTGATTCGAGTGGCTCTAGCAATAACGGTGAAGTTTTTGGTTCACCAAGCTTGACATCCGATCGGTTTAACAATACAAATTCAGCTTACTCTTTTGATGGCAACGACTATTTTTACTTCGGTAACTCAATGGCAAGTCAAATTAACAATGTTTTTTCAATCAGTTTATGGCTAAACCAAACGAGCAGCTCACAGACAGATTTAATAGGCCTTGGATATCAAAGCTGTAGTGGGAGTGCTGGTCCAATTATTAGAGCTGGCTCAACAATGAATTTTAATCGATGTAACGCTGGTTTTGACATACCTGACAACACATCAAATGACGGCAATTGGCATCAATTTGTATTTGTCTACGATGGAAGTTCGAGGAAGGTTTATCGTGATGGAGAATTACTTAGTAATTTAAATGGTGGCGGCATTTTCACTGTTAACACCTATGGTCTTGTTTTAGGTAAAGCTTGGGAAAATTACTCAAGCGGTAATTATTATCAAGGAAAGGCAGATGACTTGAATATTTGGAATGTTGCGCTCACGGCAAATGAAGTTCAACAGCTTTACAGTTACGAAAATCAGTCTCCCACAAATAGTAGTGGTGAAGGGTATATTAATTTTAAATCTCTCAAAACTCATTATGGCAATGGTCAAAATTCATCACATAATGGAGTTAATTACAGTAGCGGCGGCAGCAACAACGCCGAAATGGACGCTATGTTTGATATTAACCAGCCAGGCACAACTCTATATTCTAGTGGAGAGGTTTCTCCTTATGGCGAAACTGGTTTGAATGGAGGTCATCCTGGCCAATGGAATGGTGACTATTTTGCTGTTGAATATACCGGTTGGTTTAAGCCGAATAAGTCAGGTGTTTACAGCTTTAGAACAATAGCAGATGATTCATCTGAAACCATGTACAGAGAAAGTTCTAACGACAATTGGTCCATGATTACATCTCAATATGGATGCTGTTCATATGTCTATGGTACTGCAACCCTAGACAAAGACACTTGGTACGAGTTTAAATTTAGATACCAAGAATATGGTGGAGGCGATTACTTTCGTTTCGCTTACTCATTACCACAAAACTCATCAAACCCCCAATACAATACAATTAGCAACCAGCATCAGTTTGGTACATTTACAAATATTGACCCATCAAATAATATAAATAATGCCCCCACTGATATTTCTCTATCGGCTAGTTCCGTTAGCGAAAATGTTGCTTTGGGAACAACAGTAGGTGGATTTACTTCTACCGATGTCGATAGCGGAGATTCTCATACCTATACCCTGGTCTCTGGAACTGGCTCTTCTGATAATGGAAGTTTCTCCATTAATGGAACGAATTTGATTACTGCTGCAACGTTAGACTACGAAACTAAAAGCAGCTATAGTATAAGAATCCAAACTTCTGATGGCACAGACACCTATCAAGAGGCATTTACCATTACCACTAACGATGTAAACGATGCGCCTACCGATATTGCTTTATCTTCATTTTCTGTAAACGAAAATCTTGCTTCAGGAGCTGCTGTTGGTGGTTTAACTACAACGGATGTTGATAGTGGAGACACCTTCACCTATTCACTGGTCGCTGGAGATGGTTCTACCGACAACAATAGTTTCTTCATTAGCGGAGCGAACTTACTTACCAATGCTGTGTTCGACTTCGAAACCAAAAGCAGTTACAACATCCGTGTGCAAACATCCGATGGAACGGATTCGTATCAAGAAGCTTTTACCGTTAGCATTAATGACCTTACAGAATCCTCGATTACTCAGGTAACATCAAACAACCCCAATGGTACATACAGAATTGGTGAACCCATTGATATTCAAGTAACATTTGATAATGCCGTTACCGTTAGTGGTTCTCCTCGATTGCTCCTAGAAACTGGAGACTCAGATTCTTATGCAACCTATTTTTCAGGCTCTGGCTCTACAGTTTTGACCTTTCGTTATACGGTAAATGAAAATGATCTGAGTGGTGATTTGGATTATGCTTCTACTTCTGCTTTAGAATTAAATGGTGGAACTATTGTCAGTTCTAGCAATACAGCTGCTTACCTTAGCCTTCCCTCACTTGGCAGCAATAAGCGAATTAAAAAAATTGTAATTACTGAAAATTCTGGAGGGCATCAAACCTTAAAAGCCATCCACATGATTGTTGCTCCTGACGGAGGATCGGTAATCGATGTAGCAACTACTAATCTAGCAGGAGCTTCAACCACAGATACTCATCATCAAAATAATTTTGGAGACGATCGACTGGTAATTAATCTACTTCAAAATAAAACAAATAATAATAGTTACACTTTTAACTCACCCGCTACAGCAGAAATAACGTTCAATCAAAGTTATAGTATTAATGATTTACATGAATTTACTTTTTATGGGTGGGCTCGATATGGTGGAGGCTATTATGGACGAATTGCTAATTTTAATTTTAGTTTTAAAGATGATGATGGAACAGAGGTGTATAATTTCACCTCACCTTCAACCTATCAAAACGGTTCTAACCAATTAGTAGTTCATCGTTTAATTGGTGAAAAGGGCATCTCAGATGGATCGATTTGGCAGAATGACATTAACGGACACTTTAGTTCAGCTGGTTATGGTAGCGGATGGTATATAAACGACCATACGCTTCCTTCATATAGCGGAGGATCATCCCTTGCGAGTGTCAAAAATATTGTGATTGATGGAAGTAATCGTGCTCCTACCGACATTGCTTTATCCGCTTCCTCTATAAACGAAAACGTCGCTAATGGAACCACTATAGGTGGATTTACCACGACCGATGCCGATAGTAGCGATAGCTTCACCTATACCATTGTCTCTGGAGACGAATCTGCCGACAATGATCGTTTCTCCATTAGCGGAGCCAATCTATTAACCAATACTGCTCTAGACTTTGAAACCAAAAGCAGTTACAATATTCGTGTGCAAACATCAGACGGAACAAACTCCTACCAGGAAGCTTTTACCATTACTGTTAATGACGTAAACGAAGTGCCTTCAGATATTACTTTATCTGCCTCCGCTGTTGATGAGAACCTTGCCTCGGGAACTGTTGTTGGGGGGTTAAGCACTACAGATGCCGATAATGGAAATACATTTACCTACACCCTTGTGGGTGGTGGGAGCGATAATGCTAATTTCACCATTAGTGGTGCTAACTTAGTCACCGCTGCGGTACTTGATTTTGAAACCAAAAGCAGTTATAGCGTCGTTATTCAAACATCCGATGGGTCGAGTACGTACTCTAAAACGTTTGGCATTACTATAAACAATGCAAATGACACGCCAACTGATATCGCCCTATCTGCTAACGCTGTAGACGAAAATATTACTATTGGGACTACTGTAGGTGGATTAACCACTACAGATGTTGATAGTGGAGACACCTTCACCTATACCCTAGTTGATGGTGTGGGCTCTGATGATAATACAAGTTTCTCTATCAGCGGAGGTTCAGGGGGATCATATGCCCTTGACTTTGATGGATCAAATGATCATGTTACAACAAGTATTGATGCCGATAGGAATGTAATGCCCTTCACAACATGGTCGGGGTGGATTAAGCCAACAGGAACAAGTGGTTGGCAAGTGATTTTTGGTATGGAAGATGGCCATTGGGATCGGATGTTAATTATTGAGTCTGGAAGCCTTCAGCTTTCTATGGGGCATACTGGTGGTAGATGGCAGACTGGTGTGAATGTATTGCCTAATGTTTGGCAACATGTAGTTGCTGTATATGACAATGGTTCAATGCGTATGTATTTCAACGGAACTGAATACAGTACAGGAAATGACGAGGGCAATCATTCTTCAACCGGAATGTTTACAATTGGAGGAAACCAAACACACTCTCCCTATAATTACTTCAGAGGACTTATTGATGAAGTAGCCGTTTGGGACGAGGCATTAACTGCAGCAGAGATTACTGCTTTATACAATGCAGGAAGTGGTTTAGATGCTAGCGCTAATGGGGGCAACTATTTATCTTCTGACAATTTAGTTGGATATTTCAAGATGAATGAAGGGACTGGTAACACACTGACTGATGCAAGTGGAAATGGGAATACAGCTACGCTTGACAATATGAATGCTTCTTCTGATTGGGTTGCAGGAACTATTGCTCCAACTTCTCAAAATCAAGGGAGCGGTACCGATTTACTCACCGCTGCTGTTTTTGACCATGAAACCAAAAGCAGTTACAATATTCGTGTGCAAACATCCGATGGAACAAACTCCTACCAGGAAGCTTTTACCATTACTGTTAATGACGTAAACGAAGTGCCTTCAGATATTACTTTATCTGCCTCCGCTGTTGATGAGAACCTTGCCTCGGGAACTGTTGTTGGGGGATTAAGCACTACAGATGCCGATAACGGAAATACATTTACCTATACTCTTGTTGGTGGTGGGAGCGATAATGCTAATTTCTCCATTAGTGGTGCTAACTTAGTCACTGCTGCGGTACTTGATTTTGAAACCAAAAGCAGTTATAGCGTCGTTATTCAAACATCCGATGGGTTGAGTACGTACTCTAAAACGTTTAGCATTGCTGTAAACAATGCGAATGATACGCCAACTGATATCGCCCTATCTGATAACGCTGTTGATGAAAACCTTGCTTCGGGAACTGTTGTTGGGGGATTAAGCACTACAGATGCCGATAGTGGAGACAACTTCATCTACACCCTTGTGGGTGGTGGGAGCGATAATGCTAATTTCTCCATTAGTGGTACTAACTTAGTCACTGCTGCTGAGCTAGATTTTGAAACCAAAAGCAGTTATAGTGTCGTTATTCAAACATCCGATGGGTCGAGTACGTACTCTAAAACATTTACCATTGCTGTAAACAATGCAAATGACACGCCTACTGACATCAGCCTATCTGCTAACGCTGTTGATGAAAACCTTGCTTCAGGAACTGTTGTTGGGGGATTAAGCACTACAGATGCCGATAATGGAAATATATTTACCTATACCCTTGTTGGTGGTGGGAGCGATAATGCTAATTTCTCCATTAGTGGTGCTAACTTAGTCACCGCTGCGGTACTTGATTTTGAAACCCAAAGCAGTTATAGTGTCGTTATTCAAACATCCGATGGGTCAGCAACCTATTCTAAAACATTTACCATTGCTGTTAACGATGCAAATGACACGCCTACCAATATTGCTTTAAGCAATACAGCCTTCTTAGAAGGTATTGCATCTGGATCAGCTTTAGCTACTATTACCACAACAGATCAAGATCCCACAGACATACACAGCTTTAGTTTAGCCAATAGCGGTGATAGTCAAGACGACGATAATGGAAGCTTTACAATAAGCGGAACGTTACTTTTTACAAGCACAACACTTGACTATGAGACTAAAACAAGTTATAATATTTATCTAAAAGTAAGTGATGGGACTTCAGACTTTGAGAAAGCATTTACTATTTCAGTTACTAATGTGTTAGAACCCATAACTGATATTGGATTTGAGGTAGCGAGTGTGGTGACCGATGGATTAGTTTTACATCTTGACGCTGCAGATTCTAATTCATATTCTGGAACAGGAAACACATGGAATGATTTAAGTGGAAATAATAATGATGTTAGTTTGCAAAATGCTGGAAGTATAAGTTTTGATTCGGGCGGAAAATTTTTTAATACTGGCAACAATGGTTATTTTTCAAAAACCAATGGTAATAATATACCCATAGGTAACTCAAACTATACCCTCGTTGTATATGTTAATCAACCTCAATGGGGTGATCGTAATGGGTTTATTTCTATCGGTGGTTATGGTTCTTCCAATAAATCTAATGCTCTAAGAACTATGGGAGGTTCTTATGCTTTTAGTCATTATTGGTGGGGTAATGATCTAGGCCCTATTTCTAACCAAGTTAGTTTAAATAATTGGTTGTTTATTGTTGCAAAATTTGATGGAACTACCAGATCAGTTTGGGTAAATGGAATTTTAGCAGGTCAGGACACCCCATCTGGACATAATGTTCTTAATTCAGATATACAAATCTCCAAAACTCTTGGAAGCGAATACCAGAAGGGTAAAATAAAAGCTGCTTTGATCTATGATAGAGCTCTTTCCGAACAAGAAATTATAGATAGTTATAATTATTTTAATGGTAATACCTCAATGTCTATATCCACAAATACCATTTCAATCAACGAAGAAGTTTCAATAGGAACAGTTGCTGCAACACTTACAGCAACTGATTCTGACACTACAGATTTCACTTTTAGTTTAGTTAATGGTAATGGATCCAATGATCAGCATAATTCATTTTTCACTGTTTCAGACACCCAACTGTTGGTTGCAAGTAACATTGATTTTGAGACTACTTCATCTCTTAACATTTATGTTCAAGCAAGTGATGGTAACAGCACCTTTTCAAAAGCATTCACAGTAAATGTAAATGATGTAAATGAAGGTGTCCCTTCTGACATTAGCTTAAGTAGTAGCGCCTTTTTAGAAGACATCGTTTCGGGAACTACGATTGCAAGTCTAACTGTTGTTGACCCAGACACAAGTGCAACCCACACCTATACTTTGATCAATAGCGGAGATGCGCAAGATGACGACAATAGTCACTTTAGCATTAACGGAACAAGTTTGGTCAGCAATGGCACCTTTGACTTTGAAACCAAAAAAAGTTACAACATCTACTTGAGCGTAACCGACGGACTAACAAGCTATGAAGAAGCATTTACGCTCACGGTTTCCGATACCAACGAAGCGCCTACAGAAATTATTGTTACTACTGGCAGTAGTACTAATACTGGTATAAAAACAACTGATCTAATTTTACATTTAGATGCTTCCAATCCAAACTCGTATTCAGGCAGTGGTAACACATGGAATGACTTGAGTGGAAATGGGAATCATTTTACAATTCATGGAGCTACATATAATACAGCGGGCTACTTCGATTTTGATGGAATAAATGACTTGACTAGAAGCTCTTCTACTTTAGATCTTCGCGGGTATAACCAGATTTCTGTTCAAGTTTATTTAAAATCAGAAAACACGTCAATACATGGAATGGCCTACGAACACTCCGCAAATTGGAACAGTAATTTGAGTGGTTTCGGATTAGCAATGCATACTAATGGCTTTTCATTTTCATTGAATGAACATCACACTAATCATAATTCTGGGATTGGACCAAGAAACTATTGGGCAAATGTTGGATCAAATTGGCATACGAGCACCAATATATTCAGTGTTATTTCTGATCCTAGCGGACGTTTAGCTTATGTTAATGGGACGATTAGGGAATTCAATCAACAGTTCCAGAATTCAACCTCAACAAATAATGCGACATTTTTAAATGACTATTTCTATCTTGCAGCACGAGGATCGGAAAATGGAGACTGGGCTGGTTCTAGCACATTCTTTAATGGGCAAATTCAATCATTACTCATCTATGGTTCAAAATTAACGCAAGAAGAAGTTGCCCAAAACTATGCCGCCATAACCAATGCTTCTTCCCTCTCAACAAGCACAAGTGATCTATTGGTCGAGGAGAATGCAGCCATCGGAACACTCATAGCTAACTTAGCCGTTGTTGATCAAGATAGTAACAATACCCACACTTTTAGTATGGTTGACGGCCTCGGTGATATTGGACGTGACAATACTAGTGTAACCGTGTCTGGAACACAACTAATTGTCAATGGAACGGTTGATTATGAAGCCTCACCCTACCTATTAGTGAATGTTGGTGTAAATGATGGCGTAAATACTTTTACTAGTTCGTTCACCATAGTAATCACGGACATAAGTGCCCCAACAGATATTGACCTGAGCACTACTGTATTCCAGGAAGATACTACGGCTGGAACGGCTATCGCTACTCTAACGGCAGTGAATGTAGACGCCAATTTCAATAACCACATTTTTAGTCTAGCAACGAGTACAGGAACCTTAGATGAAGACAACGGTAGTTTTATTGTTAGCGGAACGAGCCTTGTAACCAGTGGAACTTTTGATTATGAAATAAAAAGTAGTTACAACATCTACTTGAAAGTTACGGATGGGATTGCAAACTATTTCGAGGCCTTTACCCTTACTGTGTCCGACACCAATGAACCTCCAACGGGCATTAACTTTGCCTATCCGTTTGTGGACGAAAATGTACCCCTAGGAACAAGTGTTTTTGGGCTTTCATCATCTTCTCAAAGTGGAGAAGGATACATTAATTACAAATCGTATAAAACGCACAACGGGAACGGTAGTAATTCAACCTTCGATGGATACACATACAGCGGATTGGCAAATAGTGTAACTGAATTAGAGGCGATGTTAGACACCAATTATTCAGGAACCACTTTAACTCATAGTGGAGAAACAGAGGCTTATTCAAGTGCTGGTTTTATTGATGGGAGAGCACCTCATTGGAGTAGTTCATATTATGCTGTATTACATTATGGTTGGTTTCAAGCTCAAGAAACAGGTACATATACTTTTGAAATATCATCAGATGATGGAAGTGCACTTTGGATAGATGGAGTCCCAATAATTTTTAGACCATGTTGTGGTAGTTCAACTGTTAATGTTTCTTTGACCTCGGATCAATGGTATTACTTTGAAACAAAATGGCAAGAATATACAGGTGGTGATTATATGAGATTAAGGTATCGAACGCCAAGTTCTTCTTCATATAAATATGTTGGTGCTGATTCAAACACACTAAAAGTGACTAATGTAGAGCCCATTTTTGACGTCTTGACTACCACAGATCCAGACACTGGAAACATTCACACCTACTCTCTAGTTGCTGGAGAAGGAGACGATGACAACGGAAGTTTTACCGTTAGTGGCACCTCATTAGTTACTGCTGGTGAATTAGATTACGAAACCAAAAACAGCTACACGGTCAGATTAGAAACTTTTGATGGAGTAAACAGTTTTTCGGATGCATTTGTTATCGCCATTCAGGATGTTAATGACAATGCACCCATAGCCATGGCCTTGTCCTCTTCAACCTTGAATGAAGATGTTCTCTCTGGTACATTGGTGGCAGAAATCTCTAGTACCGACACAGACACAAATGATGTAAATGACTTCACCTATAGTTTGGTTGCAGGAGACGGAACAAACGATACTGACAATGATCATTTCACAATCAATGGAACAAGCTTGGTGAGTAGTGGCACCTTTGATTTTGAACCCATGAGTGACCCCAACCTTTACATCGTAATTGAAGTAAATGATGGAAGCTTTACTTACTCGCAGACATTTGTTATTGGGGTTGTTGACCGAGACGATTCTCCAACGGTTATTGCGTTAGACAATACGGCAATCTTCGAAAACATTCCGCTGGCCACTGCAATTGCTAGCTTAACTACAGAAGATCAAAATCCAGGAGATACCCACACCTACTCCTTGGTTGCGACCAACAGTATGGAAGATGATGATAATGGAAGTTTCACCGTTAGTGGAACCCAATTATTGACCAATGCTGAATTTGATTTTGAAACCAAAAATACCTACAATATTTACTTGCAGGTTAGTGATGGAACGGGTACAAGAGATTATTATGAAGCTTTCACCATTACCGTTTCAGACACCAATGAAGCGCCCACAGAAATTGATTTTGCTGGGGGAGCGGGTTCTACCTCTGGAGGAGGAGGGACAACTTCTGCTACTGGGCTTATTGTACATTTAGACGCATCAAATGCTGCTTCTACTGCCACGCCAAATAGCAGTTGGATTGATTTATCTGGAAATGGAAATCACGGTGATATTTTAGCTGGAGTTAGCTTCCAAAACAAAACCTTTAAAACCAGTAATGCTGGTGGTCGAAGTGGAATCCGTGTTGGGCCTTTACCAACTATTTTAAAGGCTTCCTATTCTTTTACCATAGTTGTTAAAGTAACTCCACAATCCACTTCTGGAAATATTTTAGGCCTGGCAAGTGATAGCCAACACGGAGGTTGGAATGCGCCCGTGATCCCCACGGCAAATTCAAAAGTTTTTCCAGGACTTCACAATGCACATGGACAGTTCCAGCGTCCTTATGATATTGGAACAACCTATGAATATGTGTACAGTTACAACCACACCAATAGCGAGCATAAATTCTATGAAAATGGAGAGTTAGTCAATACACGTACTGTAGGTTTTGGCGCTGCTAATACTCCTGGTTATTTATTTTTAGGAGACGATAATCCCGGCTGCTGTGGAAATTATGAAGGTGTTCACTCTGCTGATTTTGTTGGAGATTTCCATCGTTTTATGGTCTACAACCAGGTATTAACTGATCAACAAATTGCTGGTTTATATCAATCGGCATCTTTTGACGAGAATGCTGCCATTGGATCTGTTGTCGGGGATTTATTCACCATCGATCAAGATACTGACAATAGCTATATATACACGTTGGTTAACGGAGATGGCACGAACGACATTAACAATACTAGCTTTACCGTTTCAGGCACTCAACTAATTGTCAATGAGTTGTTTGACTATGAATCGATCCAAGAACTATACATTAATGTACAGGTCAATGATGGATTAAATACCCTAACAGATTCTGTCACCATACAAATAAACGATGTCAACGATAATGCCCCAACAGCAATGGCAATATCCACCAATACCCTCAATGAAGACATTGTTTCTGGAACAGTGGTCAGTGTTGTTTCAAGTACTGATGCAGACACTGATGCTGTAAATAATTTCACCTATAGTTTGGTTGCAGGCGATGGAACAAATGATCAACACAATAATCGTTTTGTCTTCAATGGAAACTCACTAATTAGCAGTGGCACCTTCGATTTTGAAGCAGTGATTGACCCAACCATCTACCTCAACTTAGAGGTAAATGATGGACTCTTTACCTACACCCAAGCGGTAACTCTTTCACTACTCAACACAAATGATGCGCCCACAGACATTGCTCTAAGTAACACCACCATTTTCGAGAACATACCGCTGGCTACAGCAATCGCTAGCCTAACGACTGAAGATCAAAACACTGGTGACATACACACGTTCTCTCTTACTGCGACCAATAGTAATGAAGACGACGATAACGGAAGTTTTACCGTCAGTGGTACTCAATTACTCACCAATGACAGTTTCGACTTTGAAACCAAAAACAGTTATAATATTTACCTAAAGGTCAGCGATGGAACAGGAACAATAGATTATTATGAAGCCTTCACCATTACTGTATCCAATGTAAATGAAGCGCCAACAAGTATTAACATTATGCCAGATGGTGTTTCTTTAGATGGTCTTGTTGTGCATTTAGATGCAGGCAATACAAGTTCCTATCCAGGAACAGGAAACACATGGTATGATTTAAGTGGTAATGGAAATCACTTCAATAAAAACACCGCAACATTTGTCAATTCTGGTTTTGGTTATATGGACTATAATGGAAGTTATTCCCATTCTATTAATAGTATAAGCTCAACTTTTGAAGATGGATATACTGCAATTATCTTGATGAAATACAACTCTTTTTCAGGCGGGTCATTTCAGTATAACGGTTCATCTGGTCATATAAACTTTTATAATGGAGGTCAAAACAGATTGCGCTGGGAAACAAATGGAGGTAATGCCATCTCTTCTCAGAATACGCTCAACACAAATGAATGGTATTTATTCGCTGGAACACATGAGGGAATAACGAGTATGAATCAGTCTGGAAGTGCAAAAATTTACATTAATGGAATATTAGATCGAGATGTGAATTTAACGGCAAACCCATCAACGAATGCAGTAATGAGGCTAGGTGAATATGCAGGAGCTATGAATGGTTCCATTTCTGCTTTCTTATTCTACAACAGAGAACTTACTGCTGATGAAATAACAGAAATAACCGATTTTTACAGTAACCGTGTTACTGGAATAGGTTCTTCTTCTTCAAGTGGAGGTGGTACGGTAGAAGAAAATGCATCTATTGGGACTCTGATTTCTGAATTAACTGTTTCTGATGAAGATACTAACAATACCCATCTCTTTAGTTTGGTTGATGGTGCCGGAGACATTGGCCGAAACAATACCAGTGTAACGGTTTCAGGAACTCAGTTACTGGTCAATGGAACTATTGATTATGAATCTACCCCCTATTTGTTGGTCAACATTCAGGTAACAGATGGAAATAATTCACTTACCTCCTCTTTCACCATAAACGTTGTTGATCAAAACGATATTGCACCAACAGCTATTGGATTATCTACAACTACGTTTGCAGAAGATATTGCCAGTGGATCGGTCATTGCAACACTCTCTGCCACAGATATAGATACAGCTAGCTTGAATAGCTTTAGCTTCAGTCTGGTGAGTGGTGATGGAATCAATGATGCCTCTAATAGTAAATTCATAATTAGTGGAAACACCCTTGTGACCAGTGGAACATTTGATTATGAAACAGCAGCAAGTCACGCTATTTATCTACAAGTCAACGATGGGGCAAATACCTTTAACCAAGCATTTACTTTAAGTATAACCGATCAAAATGATGCGCCTACTGATATCAACCTATCTGCTAACGCTGTTGATGAAAATATTGCTTCAGGAACTGTTGTTGGGGGATTAAGCACTACCGATGCAGATAACGGAAATACATTTACCTATACCCTTTTGAGTGGTGGGAGCGACAATGCTAATTTCTCCATTAGTGGTGCTAACTTAGTCACTGCTGCGGTACTTGATTTTGAAACCCAAAGCAGTTATAGTGTCGTTATTCAAACATCCGATGGGTCAGCAACCTATTCTAAAACATTTACCATTGCTGTAAACAATGCAAATGACACACCTACTGATATCGGCCTATCTGCTAACACTGTTGATGAAAACCTTGCTTCAGGAACTGTTGTTGGGGGATTAAGCACTACCGATGCCGATAATGGAGATACATTTACCTACACCCTTGTTGGTGGTGGGAGCGATAATGCTAATTTCTCCATTAGTGGTACTAACTTAGTTACAGCAGCTGAGCTAGATTTTGAAACCAAAAGCAGTTATAGCGTCGTTATTCAAACATCCGATGGATCGAGTACGTACTCTAAAACGTTTACCATTGCTGTAAATGATGCAAATGACACGCCTACTAGTATTGCTTTAAGCAATACAGCCTTCTTAGAAGGTATTGCATCTGGATCAGCTTTGGCAACCATCACCACTACAGATCAAGACACGGCAGACACACATACCTTCACACTTGTTAGCAGTGGAGACGCTCAAGACGATGACAATGCAAGTTTTACCGTAAGTGGTACTTCACTTATCACCAATGATACCCTTGATTTTGAAACTAAAAGTACCTATGCCCTCTTCCTAGAAGTCAACGATGGTATTAGTCAATATACTGATGCCTTTAGCTTAACTGTGTCAGACACCAACGATACTGCACCAACAGCTATTGGATTATCTACAACTACGTTTGCGGAAGATATTGCCAGTGGATCGGTCATTGCAACACTCTCTGCCACAGATATAGATACTGCTAGCTTGAACAGCTTTAGCTACAGTCTGGTGAGTGGTGACGGAATCAATGATGCCTCTAATAGTAAATTCATAATTAGTGGAAACACCCTTGTGACCAGTGGAACATTTGATTATGAAACAGCAGCAAGTCACGCTATTTATCTACAAGTCAACGATGGGGCAAATACCTTTAACCAAGCATTTACCATTGCTGTAAATAACACGAATGAAGCGCCTACAGAAATAAATCTTGCAGCTAATGCGACTGTAATAACTTCAGATCTAATCTTGCACTTAGATGCTTCCAACACAACTTCCTATGGAGGAAGTGGAAATACCTGGTATGACTTAAGTGGCAATGGAAACCATGCGACACTGAGTGGACCAACATATAATACCGAAGGATATTTTGAGTTTGATGGCAATGATGTTATTC
>Ga0209199_1003406_pt1 | contig 15853 bp, 16 predicted proteins | sample COGITO_mtgs_1105_7_FD_184805 | JGI IMG/M metagenome (GOLD analysis project Ga0209199, IMG submission 184805) | Pelagic marine microbial communities from North Sea - COGITO_mtgs_110523 (SPAdes) (version 2) | ecosystem: Environmental > Aquatic > Marine > Epipelagic ...
GCCCAGGATCTCGAACCAGAATACGTTACTGTCTCAGCCGATGGCAGCACTGCTTGGGTTGCGTTGCAGGAAAACAATGCTTTTGTTGAAATCGATGTTGATACCGCCACGGTCACGTCTATCTGGTCTCTGGGGTTCAAAAACCACCGACTTATCGGTAACGAGCTTGACGCGAGCGACCGAGATGACACCATCAACATTCGAAATTGGCCGGTTTACGGCATGTATCAACCGGACGCCATCGCCTCCTATGAATTTGATGGCAACACTTATCTGGTTACTGCCAACGAGGGAGATGGACGGGAGTATTTTGACGAGAGCATAGCGGAAGCGGATTGTGTTCCACCTGTGGGATTCGATTTTGACGAAGATGATGGGTGCTTGGTCTTTATCGATGAGTTCGATGTCGACGATTTATTGAAGGCCGGAGCAACCATTACCCTGCCAGCAGCAGATTATGCATCCTTCCTGATTGAGATCGACGGTGATGGTGCATTAACAAACGCCGATTTGCGAGCCGATGAGGCGCTCGGTCGCTATCAGGTCACATCGACACAAGGTTTTGAAGGCAGTTGCAATTTCACAGATGGCGACCTCGAGGGCTGTGACTATACGAAGTTGTATGGTTTTGGTGGCCGGTCATTCTCCATTTTCAATGCGACCACTCGTGAGCTTGTGTTTGACAGCGGTAGCGATTTCGAACGCATTACGGCTCAGTTACTTGGCGACAACTTCAACAGCGATAATGATGAAAATGACTCTGGTGATTCGCGCAGCGATGCGAAAGGCCCTGAGCCCGAAGGCATTACAATCGCGAAGATAAGTGGCAAAACCTATGCATTTATCGCGCTTGAGCGCGTGGGCGGGATCATGGTCTATGACATCTCGGTGCCTCAACGGAGCGAGTTTGTTCAATATTTAAATAGCCGGGATTTCGCGATTACCGATGTTGAAGATCCATTAGCTGCGGACAGTATAGACCTCGGCCCTGAAAGCGTGGCTTTTGTGCCTGCAGCAGATAGCCCCAACGGCAATGCTCTATTGCTGGTAGGACACGAGGTAAGCGGTACCCTAGCAGTTTATGAGATTGCAATCGTGAACCTAGGCGAGTGATATCGTAATCAGCCAGAGCAGCAATGACGTCTCGAGCACAGAAACCTTTCCTAGGAAAGATGTGCTCGATGATTTCACACGTAGCTATCGCAGCTTTGGTGGAATGCTTATTACCGGCGAGCCCTAAACGACGCCATCAAACCTGCCAAAGGTATAAGTGCAAGCAAAAAAATACAGCGTGCAGTTGACAGCGAAGCTGCGCAAGCCCTCTACTTGTGATGACCTGGATGTGATTGCCCTCACAATTGCCAGGTGCGTTTCACGGTACCTAGAGAAATCAGGTTATTTGGTTCGTGATGCCGAGTCTGAATATCTGGAGCTGATGCAGGACCAGAAGGATGCCAAGGGTGCAATCTTGGGTGCACGTACCGATACGTCGGACCGCTCCTATCGCCTGCATTCGGTCCAAATGCAGGGCGCCGAGCCCTCGACGAAATCGCTGACGTTACTGACGGTTCCTGTCAGGACTGAACCGCGCAAAGGAAGCGATCTGGTGCGCCAGCCGGGCCGGATTATTGCATCGATACAGGGTCCTGATGTTATTCCCGATGCGTCGGACCGTTCAGATCCTGAAGCAACTGGGACTCGATCAGAGAAGGGGTCCATTGATCCGCTTACCGCCAGCCGACTTTCTTATGCTGAACGCATTCAACTCGTGGATGAGGTCTCGGAGTGAGGAGGTTACAGGCAACTCTCAGGGATGACGATACTTTTCCGAATGCGGATTTATCCAGTTGGCAAGCCGAAGTTTGGTTGCTCATCCTGTCTGCCTTGTTTTTAGCGGTACTCCATTCGATTGATCAGGAAGTGAAATAACTAGCCAAATGAGTTGCTTAGCGATTGAGGTGTCTTGCTAGCCCTCGCCGCCAAATTGTGTGGGGTACTGGCGCGTGATTTTTGCTGCGCCAAAAAGCATGGCCTGAAAATCACCATGTTTCGATATGTATCGTGCGTTAGGCATTGATGTCCTCAGCATAAAGTGATTGGGTCAGTCCTCTATAGCTCTGGTTTGGTTCCTCCGTCAGTGGCGTTACCTTCGAGTTTGTCCAACCGTGCTAAATACAGTGCCAAATTTTTATGCAGATGCCCGATCGCTGATTCAAACCGCCCGAATCGATAGTGGGTGTTTGCGCCAGAACCAATTGCTGCCTGAATATCGCTAACGACTTTTGCATCTTCTTGATCGCCTGTATCAGATAGAAACGCAACATCCTTCTTTGCCCGAGCCAAGGCTTCATCTGAGGGCTCACCGCCATCAACCGTTGGGAGCGTTAGCCGATAATTAAAATATCGAGTACGGGTAGGCGACTCAGGTTCGGCAAAGCTCACACCATAGTGTTGCGCAAGACGAGTAACCGAGGTGAAGGGGAATATACGGTTAACTAATGTAACCATGCGATCAAGTGACAAATTCTCTCGCGTTACGTGACGTAATTTTTCAATGCGTCTAAAGGGATAGCAAACGCGAGAATTTGGCCCCTGCATTTCAACAACGTTTAGATTGTCATAGCCATATGGAAAGAAAGACTCTGGATGCGTGGGCTTGATGTGATAACCCTCGAGCGTTCCCTCCGCCGTTAACTTCCAATTGATTTCTTCGACCTTTTCGTTCGACTCAAAAATGATCTGATCATCGGTCAAAAGTTTGGGAAGGGATTCCAACGCGCCAGGACCCACGGGTTCATCCTGCGTGATAAAGACCAAACCACCTTGGATATCAACCGAATGCACCGGTACCAAACCGTTATCGTCTTTATTAAGGTCAGGGAAACCATGCTCATGTGGCACATACTCTAACCGGCCATCGAGTCGATACGCCCAACCGTGGTAATTGCAACGAAAGATTTTTGTGCAGCCGCTGCCATCCGCCAATTGCATGCCACGATGACGGCACGCATTACGGAAGGCGCGGATGGTGCCTTGTAAGTCCCGAACAACGACAATGGGTACGCCAGCGGAATTACGCGCGACGTAGGAACCTGGCTCCGGCAGTGCTGCAACAGGGCAAAATGGAATCGGTAATCGTCGCATAAGCCGCCGCTCGGCATCGAAGCGTGCTTGTGACGCATAATGCTCAACAGGCTCGTACCACTCTTCATCACCGAGGTCGGTTGTGTTGTTGTCAATATGATCAAGTATGTGATCCAGCAGTTCGGCGTCGCTTCGCATGTTAGGTAACCCAGTATTTGTCATTAGCAAGTATTTATAAGGCAAGCATACTCTATTGTTAAAGAGACCATAAATGCGCCACAAGTTCATCCTAGTTCATAGCATCTTCAAACGGTTTGCTCTTTTAACGGATCATCATTGTGATATGTCAGACGAGACGGCGGTGATTTACGGCGATGGTGCTGTGAGCGCTTCACCGAAGCTTGTCTTTCAAAAATGCTCAAATAAGCTCGGCTAATTCAACGTCGTGCTTTTGCTTGCCAACATGGCGATCAAAGAACTCTAAATACTGCTCGTGAACGCCTGGCACCGCGCGGTCTACCCCCTTGGGAATTACGAGCGTAATTTCCTGAAGATTACGCGCGCCGGCATAATCGGTGCGCACCACGGTAGACTTATCCTCAGGGTTGAGGTCCGGTAAATTTTCAACCGAAGAGAAAAAGCGCGAGAGGGAATCGTTTTGAAACGAACGTGATGAGCGTTGCGATCAAGCGTCGATCGTTCCGCTCGCGACAGTCTAATCCAAAGAATCGTGTGATTGCGTACTTCAGTTGGTTTGAACTATCGGAGGTCTTTTGTGTGACCGGCTGGCGCAGACGCTTGTTTTTATCCGTGGTGTTTGTATAAACGACCAGGACTGTTGCCGCAGTGCAGATTATGCCGAGATTATCTGGGCGCACTGGCCGAGGATATCGGATTCTTTGAGCGAATTAACTGCCCCGGCGTCATACCCAGTAATCGTTTGCAGGCCCGATTAAAATTACCAACATCGGAGAAGCCGAGGATGTCCGATATTTCTGAGACGCTTAAATTCTGAGCAGCCAGATCAACTAGACAGGATCTTATGATCTCGTCTTTGATTTGCTTAAACGTGGTGTTCTCTGCTTTTAATCTTCGAAATAATTGCCTGGGTGAACAGCCGATTAGTGAAGCGGTTTCAGCGGCGCTGGGTAGGGTCGTTACGGCGACGGTCTCAGCGAGGCGACGCCGAGACCGTCGTTCGAGTAACTCAGATACAAGGGTCGTAAACTGCTCGGTTTCCGGCCTTTGGTTAAGCCGTTCGCATTGGTTTAACGCGGTTTGATAGGCTGCAAGGTTATAAAAAGACGATGCAGTGTTTGAAATTTCGGTGGGGATGGTAACTTGAAAGCATTCGTCTCTAAAGTCGAAGTTTCCTTTTAGCCAGCGCCGATACACCATTATCTGGTTGTGAGAATCGCTTGGAAAGCACCAGTTGAGCACCGCCGCATTACCGCCAGAGCTGCTGACTAGTTCCTCAATAATGATGCTGAGAGTCTCACTCATCCTTTGCCTGTGGGCTAGTACAGATGGCTTGAAGGTCAGTTTGAGTGTCGCCTTTTGCGCATCGGCTTCAAAAGTCCCGCGCAAGTAATCTGCTCGTGTGGAGATGAATCGAGCAAAGAAGGCTAAACCTTCGCCGATAGTTGGCGCAGAAACGGCACCAAACCCTAATGGCCCATGACTAAACATGCTGAGCTTTTTCCCCAACTCAAAACCCCATTCCGGGTCTTGGTAGAGCTCAGTAAACCGCGCCAATAGCTCGATAAATGGCTCTAGCGGCACGAATTCGAGTTGCTCCAAGACCTTTAGCGTGAATGGTGTGTTGAACAGCAAATCGGTGCCGCGCTTTTGCGCCTCTCGTGCGATGACGACCGCATAGTCGGCACTAACTTGATTCGCAGGCATGTTTTCTAGACCTTAGGCACTAAATGACAATCATGTTGTCGCTTTTCAAGCTTTTGGGCAATAGCGGTACCCGGTAAGGTAATGGTTACTCCAATTAGGTCTTCTAAGCTAGGCTGAACGGAGTGTTTCATGCGCGGGTAATGGCCTTGGTTTTGGATGGCTTCTAAGAAATTTTTACAGGGATAAATACGACATTTCGATATGAAAATAGAACCGTTAACCGTACATATCGGTGCACAGATTAAAGAGGTAGATCTAGCCGAACTCGACGAAGCGGCCTTAGCAGAGATCAAGGCAGCGCTTTGGCAGCATCAGGTTTTGGTGTTCCGAAACCAGACCCTGTCGCGAGATGCTCATTTAGACCTAGGAAGATGTTTTGGCGAATTACACGCACATCCTGCACTTGTCGATCGATCTGAGCATCCGGAAGAGCTCATCATCAAGAATCGAGGAAAAACCAAAACGGTCACTGAGGTATGGCATTCCGATGTCAGTTGCGATCCACGACCACCCTCAATCTCGATGTTGCGCGCGGTAGAAGTCCCAAGTTTGGGCGGCGATACTCTGTGGGCAAGTCAATATGCGGCGTTGGCATCTTTGTCTGACGGGTTGCGTCGAATGCTTCTGCCTATGCGCGCGGTGCATGAGAATTATGATTTGTCGACAACGCATCCTGTCGTACGGCTGCACCCTGAATCCGGTCGTCCGGCGCTGTATGTCAATCGCGGTTTTACCCAGTATTTTGAGGGCATGACGCGAAATGAAAGCCGACCGCTGCTTGATTATCTCGTCGAGGTGGGCTCGTCATTAGATATCTCGATGCGCCACAGATGGCAAAAGGATGACCTGGTGATGTGGGATAACCGTTGTGTCATGCATTATGCCGTCCATGATTATGGCGATGCGCCCCGGGAGATGCGCAGGGTCACCGTGCGAGGCGAAGTGCCGGTGGGGGTTACTCAATGAGGAAGCAAGCGCAAAGCACGTCTCAACCGGCATCCCCGATAGATTTGTCAGCGGCCGACCCTATGGCGGTGCCACTTGCGGACATTGATGTAAGTCAACCGAAACTCTTCAAGACAGAAACGCTTTGGCCGTACTTCGCTCGTCTGCGAAAGGAAGCCCCAGTGCATAAGACGGTGAGCCCGTTGTTTGGTCCATTTTGGTCGATCACGCGATTTAGCGACATTATGGCAGTGGATAAAAATCATGCTGTATTTTCATCTGATGGCAACATCACCCTAAATGAGAAGGTGCAAGGCTTGGAAAGCTTTACCAACTTCATTTCGATGGACCCACCTAAACATGACGTTCAGCGCAATGCCGTTGTGGGTGTGGTCGCGCCACGAAACTTGGCAAAACTTGAGGCAGTAATTCGCAGTCGTGCGGTTGCCATTCTTGATGATCTTCCGGAAGGTGAGACCTTTAATTGGGTCGAACGGGTTAGCATCGACCTGACCACTCAAATGCTGGCAACCTTATTTGATTTCCCGTTCGCTGACCGACATAAATTAACGTATTGGTCTGACATGGCAACCTCAGGCGCTGCCGGTGGTGGGCCGACACCTGAGTCCGCTCGTAAAGCGGCGCTTATGGAATGCCTTGAAGTTATGACTGGGCTTTGGCAGGCGCGTTCCGGCTTAGACCCCAATCACCATAATGATCTGATCACGATGCTGGCAACGAATCCGCAAACTCGTGATATGAAACCCATGGAATTGTTGGGGAACATGATTTTGTTGATCGTCGGCGGTAATGATACGACCCGCAATTCTTTGACCGGGGGCGTGTTGTTTCTGAACCAAAATCCTGGCGAATACGAAAAGTTGGTCGGCAATCCCACGCTTGTGAGTACATTGGTACCTGAAATCATTCGCTATCAAACGCCGCTTGCGTACATGCGGCGTACCGCAACCCAAGATATAGAGATGCACGGGCAAACCATTCGTGCTGGGGATAAAGTGGCTATGTGGTACGTCTCGGGGAATCGTGATGAAACAGCGATAGAGCTGCCAAACGAATTCAAGATAGACCGGGCAAACGCTCGTCATCATTTGTCATTTGGGTTTGGTATTCATCGCTGTATGGGTAACCGTCTAGCAGAGATGCAGCTGCGCATCGTTTGGGAAGAAATCCTTCAGCGCTTTAAGCGAGTCGAGGTTGTTGGCGAACCCGTCCGGGTGTTACATAGTTTTATTCGGGGCTACGAATCACTGCCAGTTCAAGTACGACGACGGTAGACTATTCAGAAGCGAGAGAATGGCAAGCTTGGCCTAAATAGACTGAGCTAATGGATCTGCGAGGGACATCTAATGAGCAGTATTTCATGAGCTTGGCTTTTAAGAATCTGTGGGCATTAGGATTAGTGAGCTTAATGATGCTGCCGCTTTCGGCTGAACTGGCACCTAATGACGAGGTGATTAAACACTTTTCTAAACGCGTTCTGAACAAGAGCCGTGCGGGCGAGATCGTTGCCTTTGGTGGCGTAACTGAGCGCTCTGCCTTAACTTGGCTGAAAGCCGAAGGTTATCGGTCTGTCATCAATCTTCGCCTGGAACCGGAAAGGCCGGGCCACATAGATCTGATGATGGCAGAAGCAAAGGTTCAGGGCTTACAGTATGTTCACTTGCCCTTTGATCCCAGAGCTGAGGGAGATGTGGTGTCGCAATTTCTTGAATTGATGCGGACAAGGGGTTTTCAACCAGCCTACATTCATTGTAATAGCGCAACCCGCGCAGCGGCTTTATGGATGATTTTTAGAGTACAAGAGGATGGACTCGATTTTGATGCGGCTAAAGCAGAAGTTACCGAGATTGCCGGTAGACCAGATGCAGCAATTGCCTTTGCTGCCGGATATTTAAGTCGTTGAGGAGATAAAAATGCAACGAAGCAATGGGTTGCTCGACCGACGAGCATTTTTAGTTGGTAGTGCCGGTCTAGTTTCAGCGACGGTGCTTGCCGGCACTCAAACCAAAGAGCCTTGGCGATCGGGCCCTGGGCAGCCGATGAGCGCTTATGGATCTCCGAGCCCTTATGTGTCTCTTAAACGTCTGCAGATCACAGGACATCCGCTTGCGCCTGAAGCAGGGGCCTCTTCTACGCCCTTGGAGCGGCTTAATGGCACCCTGACACCGAACAGCCTGCACTTCGAACGACATCACAGTGGGATACCGAATATCGACCCCAGTCGACATCGTTTGCAGATTATTGGACGGGTTGAGCGGCCACAGTCTTTTGGATATGAGGATTTGCTACGGTACCCCATGGTGAGTCGAATATTGTTTATCGAATGTTCTGGTAACAGCTATGCCAACACCTTGCCCCAAGCATTGGACAAAACCGCGGGTGAGCTAAATGGCTTATTTTCCTGTGCAGAGTGGACCGGTATCCCTTTAAGGTTGCTGCTTGAAGAAGCAGGTTTCGATCCTAAAAGTGATTGGTTGGTCGCAGAAGGCGCAGACGCCGCTGGCATGAACAGAAGCGTACCTCTCGATCTTGCGCTTGAGGATGCGATGGTCGCACTCTTTCAAAATGGCGAGCCCTTGAGAGGTGAACAAGGGTTTCCAATGCGGCTATTGGTGCCTGGCTGCGAAGGTAACCTGAGCATCAAGTGGTTGCGCAGCGTCGAGGTTCGCAAGGGCCCGGCGCATACCAGAGAAGAAACCAGCAAATATACTGATCTTTTTAAAAACGGACGCGCGGATCAGTTCTCTTTGAGGATGGACGTTAAATCGGTGATTACGAATCCCTCCGGCCAAATGGGGCTACCGAATCATGGTGTCTATGAAGTCTCAGGTCTGGCCTGGTCTGGTCATGGAAGTATTGATTCCGTTGATGTGAGCGCGGATGGCGGCAGTAGTTGGCGACGGGCAGAGATCCAGTCACAACCAGGGCCTTATCGACCAGTACGTTTTCGGATTCCATGGCGTTGGACGGGGCAACCAGCGGTATTACAGAGTCGCGCGAGTGACAGCGCGGGTCATCAGCAACCAACAAGGGCCGAGGCCTTGACCAATAGCGCGCCAGGTCTTACCTACCATTATAATGGGATCCAGAGCTGGCAGGTCGCTCAGTCGGGGAGGGTCAGTAATGTCTTTCTGTAGTCAATTGGCTGTGCTTTTTTTTATGCTTCAGTTACCCAGTGTCATGGCCGATGCATTAGCACCGCAACTAGGTAAACCCATCAGTACCGATCTGGTGGCGGGTATCGGCCCGGATGGACAGGGGTTGCCGCGCGGTGCAGGGTCAGTTTCAGAAGGGCGCATTGTTTATGAGGCCCATTGTCTGGTTTGCCATGGACCAGAAGGTAAAATGCCAGGCAATGCCCTAGCTGGCGGCAGGGGCAGTCTTGCAACGGATCGTCCGAATAAAACGGTGGGTAGCTATTGGCCTTATGCGACCACGCTCTTTGATTACATCAATCGAGCTATGCCTTACGGCAACGAGAAATTATTGAGTGCCAACGAAGTCTATGGGGTGTCGGCATACGTTTTATTTCTCAACGGCATCTTAGACGACGATGAAAGCCTTGATGCGAATGCCCTGAGGGCGGTAGTAATGCCTAATCGCGAAGGTTTTCAAAACGTCTATTCTGTCAAATCTAGTGATTAACTTGTCTTTTGTGTCTCGCGGTCATGCTTTTTAGGAAAGTTGAAAAAGCGTGGTTGTGCTTCCTAACCACCAGTGATTGGCGCTGATCTTGCCTGCCAACATCGCGCTGGCCGAAAAGGCGTCCTAACCTGCAATGGGCCTGGGCAGATTCGGTTCGGCCTTTAACCAGCGGTCAAGATCGCCCGGTCGATCAACATCCCAGAGCGTAGGTAACTCCAACCAATCGACGCCCGCCTGCTCCATCAATCTCCGCGTCTGTGAGGTTACCGACGCGCTGCTCCAGGACACGCCCTCAAAGACCGGCGGCACAGACCCGCTGACGCCGACCCCCACATAACCGCCATCTTCAGCAGGAACCAAAACCATAGGTGCCGCTGAAAGCGCCTGCCCTGCAGCCGCTATGGCCGCTGGTGTCCAGACCGGACAATCAGCACCGATCAGCAAAACCCGTGACCCAAATTCGAGACCCACTTGTAAAGCACATTCCATTCGTCTGCCAAGATCACCAGAGCACTGCTGATAGAAAGTCATCCCTAGGCCATCGACGAACTGTTCCAGCTCAAATGGATCATCCTCGTAGGGGCACCAAACCTGCACTTGGGCAGGCACTGTCGATGCCGTTATGAGTGTGCGATGAACTAGTATGCGGTACCAATGCAGGGCTGCAGCTGCTCCAATCTCGCGTCCTAATCGCGTTTTAACGCGACCTAATTTGGGCGCTCTCGCGAAAATTTGGAGCACTAAATCAGCGGACATTTTGATACCAGCGGTGCAAGGTCGAAGGCGATACACCCAGCCAATAGGCCCATCGAAACCAGGACATTTTAAGCACCGTTGACAACCATCCCCGTTGCTCCCACCGCCGGCCGGACGTCGTGAGCGTCAGCTGCAAAACCTCAGGCTGAGCCAGCCGTTTGAGTCGTCGGCACAGCGCAATATCCTCCATTAACAATTGTTCGGGAAACCCCTCGCAGGAACGAAACAAACTGCTTCGCACAAACAAACCCTGATCACCTGTTGCAATTGATGTCCATTTCGATCGACGGTTCATTAGCCAGGCGGTCAACAAGAGACCCGGGTGACGTCCGGCGATAAGGACTCGAAACCATCCCCAGGGCGCTTGGCAACCAATCAAGCTTTGAATAAAGGTTTGTGCTGAAATCGCGGGTAATACCGAGTCGGCGTGCAAAAACAACAACCAATCGCCTCTCGCCACCTTAGCTGCGGCATTCATTTGGGCTGAACGGCCAATCGCGCCTTCTAAAATGAGATCCGTCAAAGGATCAGCAATAGCCCTGCTATCATCAGAGCTCCCGCCATCACTGACAATGACCTCGACGCCCGCGGCCCTGAGCGGTTGCAGTGACTCAAGCAGGCTCGGGAGCGCTTCTGCTTCATTCAATACTGGAATGATAATGCTTAAAGACTGACTCATTTGTTTTCGCTTAAAGCCTGCGCATCCGTCACGGCATTCAAGCGCCAATCGTAATTTGAGTAATCGATCGTCATCTTGCCCTCTGCCAGACGCTTTTGTTGGTCTGCGCTGAGTCCTAGCGCTGCCGCGTAATGAAGCAAAAAACCAATCACACCTCTGGGGGATTGATTTTTCGGCGGTTGAAAGTCGCCGCCATACCAGTCGAAAAGTGGGGACACAAACAGCCGCCCTGACTCGCCATCATAATAGTTGCGATTCCGATCATTCAGAAAAAGGATTGTTTGATCCTCGAGTTGAGCGCCCAATCGGGGTGCCAAGAAAGGTTCTCCGCGTAGCGCGGGACAACCCACCGATGCGCAATTCACCGAAAAATGAATCCGAGGATCCATGAGTACCGAGTTGCCTCGAATTAAACGATGTTCAATATCATCGAGACTCCTTCGTTTACCCAAGAGGTCAAAAAACCGGTGTTTGAACGGCGTATTGAGTACACGGCCGAAATCCCAGACCGAAGCAATCCCTGGATAGCGCGTCATGATCTTTGCAACCATAAAGCTGTTGTAGGCGTTCAGCAGAAAAGCCAGCTGCGCAGGTCGAGAAAATCCTTTGAATTGCTCGACACTGACTGCGCTCAAGGCTTTCAAATAGTTGTCGAAGGAGTGTTTATCGTCTAAGAAAACTTGGTAATCCAGCTTCGATACGCTCCCGCCTTGATCCGTGTGCACAGCTCGGAGAAGCAATTTGGCCCAATCTGCATGGGTATGATCGAATAGAGCGGGTTCGGCAGGGTAGGCGCTGCCGGCTTGGCTCGGAACGACCCACAGAAACACGCCCGACAACAGGCACAGTAAACCAAATCTTTGAAACACGATTAACATCCTATTGGTCCCGGATACCAGCAGCGCTTGTTTTGCCTTTGTGGGCTTAAAAGGTCAGCCAACGATCAGTCCCCGTGAGCCGTGCAACGAATTAAATATCTTGTCGGCCTTACGCCATGTCCTTAGCGTTTCTGCCGACCTGTAGTCTTGTCGACAGCGATCATCGGAGATACTCCCCATACTGTATCCATCAATCTAAACAGCGTAAGGGCCGAGCCTGGACAGTTTACAAAAAATTGCTGGATAGCGCCTCGATCTCGCCACATTTCGCTGCTCTACGATGTCAAGGGTTGCTTCTGGCCCGTTAAATCACCTACTTGTGACGTTTCGGATATTATTGGCCATACCATTGCCAGGGGCGTCCCGCGGTTTGGCCAGAAAGCAGGTTACCTGCCTCGGAACAGGAAGGCCGCCCCACGAGCCCGGGCACCGAGATCTGAGGCAAGACGAGGAAGATGCAATGGCCGTGATTATCGATGCTCCTACCGAAGCTGGGACCGTACCTATCGCCTGACATTCGGTCCCAATGCGGGCAGGAAGTCGTGGCAGATGGTACCAGTCAGAATGCAATGGCGCATTGCATAGCGGCGAAGATTGACGGTTTTCCCAATATAATTCTGGTTTAATCAATTCGTCCGCGTTTTATAGCTGTAAAACACATTGTCAGTTTTTTAAAAATTGTGCCCGCTGTTTCAGCGGCTTTAATGTAAGCGCCGGGTGCGTAGCCTTGTTATAATTTGGCGAAAGATGCCAAGCGACTTCCGATAACAGCAATAGATAAAGCAGGAAGAAAGGCTAAGTAATACAACTTAGGCGTTATCGCTGCATCACGGTGTGAGAAGTACTAAATGTTTGCGTGTATCCGGTGACAGAGCCTTCAAAAAAATCCTTTCCTGAATGGCGAGCAGCGGCCGTATTTGACGCTCAATTGTTGCGCGGCAAGGGCGAAGTGCAGGACCGTGAGATCCAGCGACTGAGCCAAGCGGTGGCGCGTTGGGGCTTTTTTGAGCTTCATAACCATGGCGTTGATCATCAGTGCCGTCAAGATTTGCTCGCCGCTCAGCGAGCGTTTTTTGCCCTGCCCGACTCGCAAAAACGCAGTTTGCAGCGCACCTCGATCAACTCGCGCGGCTATAACCCCGGGGAGTTGACGAAAAATCGTTTAGATGCAAAGGAGATTTTCGACGTTGGACACAAGCCGGATCCCTTGGCAGCTGATGATGCCTTGGTCAATCGGGTCGTGGATGGTTGGAATCAGATGCCGGAGGATATAGCCATAAGGGAGCCGATATGGCGCTGGTTTAACCTGTGCGAACCCCTGGCGATTGAGGTCTATGACTGGTTGTTGCAGGCGTTGGGCGCGAGCGACGCGCTTGCTGCGCACACTGATCAGCACACGAGTTTTTTGCGTCTCAATGCCTACTCAGATGCACAGCAAGAAGAACAGTCAAAAAACGAAAAGGTCGAAAGCGAAGATTTCGATTCAATGGTCCCTTTAGGTATTCATCGGCATACCGATGCAGGATTGCTAACCTTGCTCGTTGAAGATGGACACCATGCACTTCAGGTTTTGCATGCCGGGCAGTGGCGGACGATCGAGCCGTCTCCCAATGCCTTTATCGTGAACACGGGAGACATGCTTCAGGTATTGTCTAATGATCGGTTCATCGCGCCCGAACATCGCGTGCTGGGATCAGTTGCAGGCCAATACCGACTCAGCGCGGCGTACTTTTTCAACCCGCCTTATGATCAGGTCATTCAGGCGTTGCCCTCGGAGGATAAAGACTTAACCTTTGATGCGCCGCGGTATCAGAGCTTCACTTGGGAGGCATTCCGTCGACGTCGGGGCGCGGGTGATTACGAGGATTTGGGTGAGGAAGTACAGATTAGTCACTATCGCGTTCCGGGCCGAGATCCAGCGGAATTCTAAATCTTAGCGTTCAGCAAGTCCGGACGCAGATTTCTCGAGAATTTCAGGAAAAACCCGAGTTGGTAGCTATCAAGGGTCGCCGCGGATAGGCCGGGCGTCCTCCTAGAGGTAATGCATTTCTGCACTGCTTTTTCGACAGCAACACCCTCGCGCTGGTCTTTAATGAAATTTTTTGCGCAGCTTCCTGGCTATAAAGTTACCCAGCAAAGCGTCAATAAATCCAAGGGCTACGCAATGCGCGCCTCATTGATAAGGTGAACGCGTCACTTGCAAAAGCCAGTCAGCCTAGTGATGATAAAAGCGCTGGCGCTTGGGGTGCTTTGAGCGCAGCGCCATTGCACGACCTAATATTGTAATGCAGAGATAAGGAGATACCTATGCAACACCGAGCCTACAAAGCCTGGCCAATCGTCCTATTGTTTTTTGGCCTTTCTTTTCAGGCCGCAGCTGTCGATCATTGCAAGCCTTCAAAATGGGGTGCTGATGATGAGATTGGCGCCGCCAACTATGTTAATCCTCAACAAATTTTGGCGGCGACCCGCTTGGTTAAGCTCGGTGAAAGCCACGGCCTAGGTATCGTGATAGAGCCCGGCATGCCGGCTTTTCCGCCCAGGTTCACGCAATTGCAAGTCGTCCAGCCCGGTCAACAGCTCGGCGTCGACACATCGCAAACCTATGGCTGGCCAATGTCCTACAACGATGACCTCGTACAAATGTGGCTCGGAACGGGGCCCCAACTTGACGGCCTGGGTCATCTTGGCGAGGACAATCTGTTTTATAACTGTAATCAGGGTAAAGATTTTGCACAAATTACAGGCCTAACCAAACTTAGCATCCATCAAGTGCCGCCCCTGATAGGACGGGGAGTCCTCCTGGATATGACGCGGCACTTCAATGTTAGTGCTATGGCGGCAGGCCAGGTCATTACGTCCGAGGATATTAAAACTGCGGCCAAGGCTCAATCTGTTGTTTTCAAAACCGGCGACGTCATCCTGCTGCACACGGGGTGGACCGATGCAAAGCTCAAAAGTGATCCTGAGGTGTGGGGTTCTACCATTCCTGGGATTAGCAATGAAGCGGCACAGTACCTAGCGGGTCTCAATCCAATGGCTGTCGGCGCTGACACTTGGGGTCTCGAAGCAGTGCCTGCTGGGCCTGGCGACAAACTATTTTTTGGACACAGCATCCTACTCAAGGACAATGGCATCTATATTCTTGAGACCATGGACACCGGCCGCTTGGCCAGTGAAAAAGTCTACGAATTTATGTTTGTGTTGGGGCAAGCGAAGCTCAAGGGCGCTGTTCAGATGATCATTAATCCCGTCGCGATGTGGTAACGGTGCACGTAATCGCCGCGATAGGTGTTGCGAGCGTACGGTCACTATCGGGCAGGCGGCCGATCATGACGTAGGACTTTCTGCTGGGTCGCTGTGATAGTTGCTGTCTGGAAAAGCTTGTTGCCTTCAGCTTTTAGCGATGGGGTTGCCGTCCGTGCTGAACCACAGTGGATGGTTGCATGATTGGGCAGATGCTTAAGGCTTACAAAATTGGCCTCAACAACCATCAGAGTTTCTCGAGAGAGTGCCCTGCGCGGCATCTCTTGTTGAGGCGGGATGATTTGGATAGTAGGCAGGTGATGGGACTTCAGGCGGACCCATGGTTAAATAGGGTGTTGTTTCTTCGGAGCACTGAATGATGGAATGTCCTTCTCCGGTCGATGGGATGGTCTGGCCAGCGCGACCGCTTGATGATTACTTGGGCGAACTCAGGGCGCATGGCTATACGGTGGTCGATGGTTTAATCAGTGATGCCGCGCTCGAGCGCATCAAAACGGTAACGGCGCAGCAAATTGCCCAACTTGAACCCGCACCGCCAGCGTTCGATGACCGGTTTGGTGTGCCCCACGGCATCGCTTGGAGCCAGGATGTTTGTAACGCGGTTACGCATCCTGCTGCACTGTGGGTCTTGCGCGCTTATCTTGGCGCATCAAACATTCGATTTTGTCATCAG
>Ga0209199_1003407_pt1 | contig 15852 bp, 11 predicted proteins | sample COGITO_mtgs_1105_7_FD_184805 | JGI IMG/M metagenome (GOLD analysis project Ga0209199, IMG submission 184805) | Pelagic marine microbial communities from North Sea - COGITO_mtgs_110523 (SPAdes) (version 2) | ecosystem: Environmental > Aquatic > Marine > Epipelagic ...
CTTGTTGATGGTGCTCCTGGCGCAATCAAAGAAGGTGTAAGTAAAGATGAGGCTGAAGGTCTTAAAAAATCATTAGAAGAAGCTGGAGCTGAAGTTGAGCTTAAGTAAATTCTAATTAATTACAATTGTGGTATAGATTTTAAGAACATTCTTAAAATCTATACCTATTTGTGCATATGTGATATATGTACTTTTTACATTTTATAACTAAATATAGTAGCTAGATGTCAACAAAAATTAACCCAAGATTAAATTTCTCTTCAATTAATAACCAAATTGAATATCCTGATTTCTTAGATATACAAATTAAATCATTTCAAGATTTCTTTCAATTAGAGACTAAATCTGAAGAAAGAGGAGATGAAGGTCTTTACAAGACTTTTATGGAAAATTTTCCAATAACTGATACAAGAAATCAATTTGTTTTAGAATTCTTAGATTATTTTGTTGATCCACCTAGATATTCAATTCAAGAATGTATTGAACGTGGACTTACTTATAGTGTTCCGCTAAAGGCAAGATTAAGACTTTATTGTACTGATGAAGAACATGAGGATTTTGAAACTATTGTTCAAGATGTTTATTTAGGAACTATTCCTTACATGACTCCTAGTGGTACATTTTGTATAAATGGTGCTGAACGTGTTGTAGTTTCGCAATTACACAGATCTCCAGGTGTTTTCTTTGGTCAATCTTTTCATGCTAACGGAACTAAACTTTATTCAGCTCGTGTTATTCCTTTTAAAGGATCATGGATAGAGTTTGCTACTGATATTAATAGTGTAATGTATGCTTACATTGATAGAAAAAAGAAATTACCTGTAACCACACTCTTTAGAGCTATTGGTTACGAAAGAGATAAAGACATTCTTGAAATATTTGATTTAGCTGAAGAGATTAAGGTATCAAAATCTGGTTTAAAAAAATATCATGGACGTAAATTAGCCGCTAGAGTTTTAAATACTTGGTATGAAGATTTTGTAGATGAAGATACTGGTGAAGTTGTTTCTATAGAAAGAAATGAAATTGTTTTAGATAGAGACACCATTATTGATGCTTCAAATGTCGAAGAAATTTTGGAATCAGGAGCTAAAACAATATTATTACACAAGACAGTTTCTGATCAAGGAGATTATGCTATTATACATAATACACTTCAAAAAGATCCAACTAATTCAGAAAAAGAGGCTGTTGAACATATTTACAGACAATTAAGAAATGCTGAGCCGCCAGATGAAGAAACCGCTAGAGGAATAATTGATAAATTATTTTTTAGTGATCAACGATATAGTCTTGGTGAAGTTGGTAGGTATAGAATGAATAAGAAACTCGGTCTTGACGTAGATATGAGTAAACAAGTTCTGACAAAAGATGATATTATTACTATCATCAAGTACTTAATTGAGTTAATTAATTCTAAAGCAGAAATTGACGATATAGATCATTTATCTAACAGACGTGTAAGAACTGTTGGGGAACAATTATCATCTCAATTTGGTGTTGGTTTAGCTAGAATGGCTAGAACTATTCGTGAAAGAATGAATGTTAGAGATAACGAAGTCTTTACTCCAATTGATTTAATTAATGCTAAAACTTTATCATCAGTAATTAATTCATTCTTCGGAACAAACCAGTTATCTCAATTTATGGATCAAACCAATCCTTTAGCTGAAATAACCCACAAAAGACGATTATCAGCACTAGGACCTGGTGGATTATCTAGAGAGCGTGCTGGATTTGAAGTTAGAGATGTTCATTATACACATTACGGAAGACTGTGTCCAATTGAAACTCCTGAGGGACCTAATATTGGATTAATATCATCTCTAAGTGTATTTGCTAAGGTTAATAGTATGGGATTCATTGAAACTCCTTACAGAAAAGTTTCTAAAGGTGTAGTTGATTTAAAATCTGATCCAATTTACTTAAGTGCTGAAGAAGAAGAAAACAAATTAATTGCACAATCCAACCTGGCAGTTGATAAAAAAGGTAAGATTGTTGAAGAAAAAGTAATCGCCAGACAAGAAGGTGATTTTCCTGTTATTGAGTCTAAGGAAGTTCATTATACTGATGTAGCACCAAATCAGATTTCATCAATTTCTGCATCATTGATTCCTTTTTTAGAGCATGATGATGCTAACAGAGCACTGATGGGGTCTAATATGATGAGACAAGCTGTTCCTTTATTATTACCTCAATCCCCAATTGTTGGTACTGGATTAGAAAAATCTGTAGCATCTGATTCGAGGGTATTAATTAATGCCGAAGGTAATGGGGTAGTATTATATGTTGATGCAGAAAAAATTACCATCAAATATAGTAGAACTAAAGATGAAGCTTTAGTTAATTTCGATAGCGATGAAAAAACTTATTACTTAACTAAGTTTAGAAAAACTAATCAAGGTACTTCTGTTAATTTGAAATCAATTGTTTCAAAAGGTGATAAAGTAAAGAAAGATCAAGTTTTGTGTGAAGGGTATGCTACTCAAAAAGGAGAGTTAGCCTTGGGAAGAAATATGAAAGTTGCTTTCATGCCATGGAAGGGATATAATTTTGAAGATGCTATAGTTATTTCTGAAAAAGTTGTTAGAGATGATGTTTTTACTTCTATTCACATTGATGAGTATTCACTTGATGTAAGAGATACTAAACTTGGTAATGAAGAATTAACTAATGACATTCCTAATGTTTCAGAAGCAGCTACAAAAGATTTAGATGAAAACGGAATGATTCGTGTTGGAGCCGAAATTAAGCCTGGTGATATACTAATTGGTAAAATAACTCCAAAAGGTGAAAGTGATCCAACACCAGAAGAAAAGTTATTAAGAGCAATTTTTGGTGATAAGGCTGGTGATGTGAAAGATGCATCACTAAAAGCTTCTCCTTCACTTAATGGTGTCGTGATAAATAAAAAATTATTTTCTAGAGCTGTTAAAGACAAAAGAAAAAGAGCTCAAGATAAAATTGATATTAAAGAGTTAGAAGATAATTTTGATATTAAGTTTGAGGATTTAAGACAAATCTTAATTGAAAAATTATTCTCTATTTTATCTGGTAAAACTGCTCAAGGTATTTCGAATGATCTTGGAGAAGATGTTTTTCCAAAAGGAAAAAAGTTTACTCTAAAAATGTTAAATTCAGTTGATGATTACGCACACTTAACAATGGGCAAATGGACAATGGATGACAAAGCGAATAAGCTTGTTTCAGAACTTATCCATAATTATAAAATCAAAGAAAATGACATGCAAGGATCCCTCAGAAGAGAAAAATTTACAATTTCTGTAGGAGATGAATTACCAGCTGGAATTATTAAGTTGGCTAAAGTTTACATAGCCAAAAAGAGAAAGTTAAAAGTTGGTGATAAAATGGCGGGACGTCATGGAAACAAAGGAATTGTAGCTAGGATTGTAAGACAAGAAGATATGCCATTTTTAGAAGATGGAACGCCTGTTGATATAGTTTTAAATCCTTTAGGTGTACCTTCTAGGATGAATATTGGTCAAATATATGAAACTGTTCTAGGATGGGCTGGCCAAAACTTAGGAAGAAAGTATGCAACCCCAATATTTGACGGTGCAACTATAGATCAAATTAACGAATTAACAGATGAAGCTGGTATTCCTAGATTTGGACATACCTACTTATATGACGGAGGAACAGGTGATAGATTTGATCAACCTGCAACTGTAGGAGTTATTTATATGTTGAAATTAGGACATATGGTAGACGACAAGATGCACGCTAGATCCATTGGTCCATACTCATTAATTACTCAACAACCACTTGGTGGTAAAGCACAATTTGGTGGACAAAGATTTGGTGAGATGGAAGTTTGGGCTCTAGAAGCTTATGGAGCATCTAGTACATTACGTGAGATTCTTACTGTTAAATCTGATGATGTTATTGGTAGAGCAAAAACTTATGAAGCGATCGTTAAAGGAGATCCAATGCCTAAACCAGGCTTACCAGAATCCTTTAATGTATTGATGCATGAATTAAAAGGTTTAGGACTAGATATAAGATTAGAAGAATAAATAAAATATTTATCATTTAGATACCCATTATTATGGCAAGAAAACAAGATAACCCAGTACTTAAGTTTAATAAAATATCAATAGGTTTAGCTTCACCTGAATCAGTTTTATCTGATTCTAGAGGAGAAGTTTTAAAACCCGAAACTATCAATTATAGAACTCACAAACCGGAAAGAGACGGATTGTTTTGTGAAAGAATATTCGGACCTGTAAAAGATTATGAGTGTGCGTGTGGGAAATATAAGAGAATTAGATACAAAGGAATTGTATGTGATAGATGTGGAGTTGAAGTTACTGAGAAAAAGGTTAGAAGAGAAAGAGTAGGCCATATAAACTTAATTGTGCCTGTTGCACATATATGGTATTTTAGATCTCTTCCAAATAAGATTGGTTATTTATTAGGGTTACCTTCTAAAAAACTTGACATGATTATTTACTACGAAAGATATGTAGTAATTCAGCCAGCTGCCGCAGTGAATGCTGAGGGTGAACCATTGAAAAAAATGGATTTTTTATCTGAAGAGGAGTATTTAGATATAATGGATGCACTTCCTCAAGAAAATCAATATTTAGATGATTCAGACCCTGAAAAATTCATTGCTAAAATGGGTGCTGAATGTTTAATTGAACTATTGTCTAGAATAGATTTAGATGAGTTATCATTTGAACTTAGAAATAAGGCTAATACTGAGACTTCTAAGCAAAGAAAAACAGAAGCACTTAAAAGATTGCAAGTCGTTGAATCTTTTAGAGAGGCTAATTTAAATAGAGAAAATTTACCGGAGTGGATGATAATGAAGGCAATTCCTGTAATTCCACCAGAACTTAGACCATTAGTTCCCTTAGATGGAGGTAGATTTGCAACATCTGATTTAAATGATTTATACAGAAGAGTTATAATTCGTAATAATAGATTAAAAAGATTAGTTGAAATTAAAGCTCCAGAGGTCATTTTAAGAAATGAAAAAAGAATGTTACAAGAATCTGTAGATTCATTGTTTGATAATACTAGAAAATCCTCTGCTGTTAAAACAGATTCAAATAGACCATTGAAATCATTATCTGATTCTTTAAAAGGAAAGCAAGGTAGATTTCGTCAAAATTTATTAGGTAAAAGAGTTGATTATTCAGCTAGATCGGTAATTGTTGTTGGTCCTGAACTAAAGTTATTTGAGTGTGGAATTCCAAAAAATATGGCTGCTGAACTTTATAAACCTTTTGTAATTAGAAAATTAATTGAAAGAGGTATAGTAAAAACTGTAAAATCAGCTAAAAAAATTATTGACAAAAAAGAACCAGTAGTTTGGGATATATTAGAAAATGTTTTGAAGGGACATCCTGTTCTTTTAAATCGTGCTCCTACTTTACACAGACTAGGAATTCAAGCATTTCAGCCAAAATTAATTGAAGGTAAAGCTATTCAATTGCACCCATTAGTTTGTACGGCTTTTAACGCTGATTTTGATGGTGATCAAATGGCTGTTCATTTGCCGTTAGGTCCTGAAGCAATTCTTGAATCTCAACTATTAATGCTTGCGTCTCATAATATACTTAATCCTGCAAATGGATCACCAGTTACTGTACCCTCACAGGATATGGTTTTAGGCTTGTATTATATGACAAAACTAAAAAAATCTACCAAAGATGTTAAAGTTATTGGAGAAGGTTTAACATTTTACTCCCCAGAAGAAGTTATTATAGCTTATAATGAAAAAAGAGTTGATTTAAATGCTTCAATAAAAGTAAAAACTCAAGATTACAACGACAATAATGAGTTAGTAAATCAAATAATTGAAACTACAGTAGGTAGGGTTTTATTCAATGAAAAAGTTCCTGCATTAGCTGGATATATTAATGAGGTACTGACAAAAAAATCCTTGCGTGATATTATAGGTGATATACTTAAAGTTACAAGTGTCCCTGAAACTGCTGCATTTCTTGATGAAATCAAAACATTAGGTTATAAATTCGCATTCCAAGGTGGATTATCATTTAGTTTAGGTGATATTATCATACCACCAGAAAAGCACACTATGATAGCTAAAGCTAATAAAGAAGTTGATGCTATCAAGGCTAATTACAATATGGGCTTAATAACCAATAATGAAAGATATAATCAAGTCATTGACATTTGGACTTCAACTAATGCCGAGTTAACTGAGTTGTCTATGAAGAGAATTAGAGAAGACCAACAAGGGTTTAATTCTGTATACATGATGCTTGACTCAGGAGCTAGAGGATCAAAAGAGCAAATTCGTCAATTAACTGGAATGAGAGGCTTAATGGCTAAACCAAAAAAATCAAACGCTGGAGGTGGTGAAATTATTGAAAATCCAATTCTTTCTAATTTTAAGGAAGGGTTATCAATTTTAGAATATTTTATATCTACTCACGGAGCGAGAAAAGGTTTAGCAGATACAGCTCTTAAAACAGCTGATGCTGGATACTTAACTAGAAGATTAGTTGACGTAGCTCAAGATGTAATAGTTAGTTCTGAAGATTGTGGTACTTTAAGAGGTATTTCAGTTACAGCTCTAAAGAAGAATGAAGAAGTTGTAGAGAAATTAAAGGAAAGAATTGTTGGTAGAACTTCATTACAAGACGTTATTGATCCAGTTACTGGAGAATTATTAGTTTCAGCTGGAGAACACATTTCTGATTTAATTGCTGCTAATATTGAAAATTCCTCTATTGAATCAGTAGATGTTAGATCTGCATTGACTTGTGAGGCTACTAAAGGTATTTGCACTAAATGTTACGGAAGAAACTTAGCAACTGGAAAGATTGTTCAAAGAGGGGAAGCTGTTGGAGTAGTTGCTGCCCAATCTATTGGAGAGCCTGGAACACAGCTTACACTTAGAACATTCCACGTTGGTGGTATTGCCGGAAACATTTCTGAAGAAAATAAATTAGTAACTAAATTTGCAGGTAAAGCAGAAATCGAAGATTTTAAAACTGTTCAAGGAAAAGATAATGATGGAAATGATGTTAATGTTGTAATTTCAAGAACATCTGAGCTAAAAGTTATAGATATTAAGACTGGTTTAGTTTTAAGTACAAACAATATTCCATATGGTTCTTTTGTTTACATTAAGAATGGACAAAAAGTTAAAGCTGATACTTTAGTTTGTCAGTGGGATCCATACAATGGAGTTATTATTTCTGAATTTGCCGGAAAAGTTAGTTTTGAAAATATTGAACAAGGTTTAACTTATCAAGTTGAAATTGATGAACAAACTGGCTTTCAAGAAAAAGTTATTTCAGAGTCTAGAAATAAAAAACTGATACCAACTTTACATATTAATGACTTAAAAGGTAATATTATTAGATCTTATAACTTACCTGTTGGAGCACATTTAATGATTGATGATGGTGAAGACATAAATATTGGTAAAGTACTTGTTAAAATTCCAAGAAAATCTGCGAAAGCAGGAGATATTACAGGAGGACTTCCTAGAGTTACAGAATTATTTGAAGCTCGAAACCCTTCTAATCCAGCTATTGTTAGTGCAATTGATGGAGTTGTGTCATTTGGAAAAATTAAAAGAGGTAACCGTGAAATTATAGTAGAGTCCAAAAATGGTGTTATTAAAAAATATCTTGTAAAGCTTTCTAATCAGATTCTAGTTCAAGAAAATGATTTTATTAAAGCTGGTATGCCAATGTCAGATGGATCTATCACGCCTAACGACATATTAAATATAAAAGGGCCTGCTGCAGTTCAGCAATACTTGGTTAATGAAGTTCAAGAAGTTTATCGATTGCAAGGAGTAAAGATTAATGATAAACATTTTGAAGTTGTTGTTAGACAAATGATGAGAAAAGTTAGGATTCAAGATTCTGGTGATACTATATTTTTAGAAGATCAATTAGCTCATAAATCTGACTTTATTCAAGAAAATGATGCAATATTTGGTAAAAAAGTAATTGAAGATTCAGGTGATTCAGAAAACTTGAAAGCTGGTCAAATTATATCAGCTAGAGAGTTGAGAGATGAAAATTCAATCCTTAAAAGAGAAGATAAAAAGTTAGTTGTTGCTAGAGATGCAAGTCCAGCGACTGCCACTCCTATTTTACAAGGAATTACAAGAGCTTCATTGCAAACAAAATCATTTATTTCTGCAGCCTCTTTCCAGGAGACTACTAAGGTTTTAAATGAATCTGCTGTAAATGGAAGAATTGATAATTTAGAAGGATTAAAAGAGAACGTTATTGTTGGTCATAGAATTCCAGCGGGAACCGGATTACGTAAATATGAAGATATTTTAGTTGGTTCTAAAGAGGAAATTGAACAACTTAATAAAGCTAAAGAAGAAGAATTAAATATTAATTAATTATAATTTTTCATGAGTAATAACGAAAACAAACAAAAGTCTAATATAAACATTGAAATAGATGAAAAAATAGCAGAAGGAACTTATTCTAATCTTGCTATTATTAATCATTCTGTTTCAGAGTTTGTATTAGATTTTATATGTATCATGCCTGGCACGCCTAAGAATAAGGTTAAATCAAGAATTATTATCACACCCCAACATGCTAAACGTTTATCAAAGGCTTTAAATGATAATATAGTCAGGTTTGAAAAAAAACACGGAGAAATTAAAGAGAATCAACTGCCACCAAATGTTCAACTTAATTTTGGACAAACTGGTGAAGCTTAGATTTTAAAATTCTGATGTGTTGTGAAATTTTATACTTGGATATTTTTCTATAGTCATATTCAATGAAAATACAGAGTCTGCTAAAAATACCAGATTATCATTTTTGTCTTTAGCCAAATATCTCTGTTTTATTCTTTTAAATTCTATAAACTCATCTCCCTTTTTATAATCACACTCTACCCAACACGCTTTAAATACATTTAGGTTTTCATAACTACATTTAGCTCCATATTCATGTTCTAATCTATATTGAATTACTTCGTATTGTAAAGCTCCAACAGTACCAATGACTTTTCTGCCGTTTAAATCTAATGTAAAGAGTTGAGCAACTCCTTCATCCATCAATTGATTAATACCTTTAGATAGTTGTTTGCTCTTCATTGGATCAGCATTGTTTATATATCTAAAATGTTCAGGTGAAAAACTTGGAATGCCTTCATAAATTAAATTTTCACCAGATGTTAATGTATCTCCTATTTTAAAGTTTCCTGTGTCATGAAGTCCAACAATATCTCCCGGATATGATATGTCAACAATTTCTTTCTTATCTGCAAAAAATGCATTTGGACTAGAGAATTTTAATTTTTTCGATAATCTCACATGCAAGTAAGGAGTATTTCTTTTAAATTCACCAGAGACAACTTTTATGAACGCTAATCGATCTCTGTGCTTTGGATCCATATTAGCATGAATCTTAAAAACAAAACCTGTAAATTTATCTTCATCTGGTTTTACAATTCTAATTGAACTTTCCTTTGGCTGTGGAGTAGGAGCTATATTGATAAAACAGCGTAATAAATCTTCTACACCAAAGTTATTTAAAGCAGATCCAAAAAATACTGGTTGAATATTACTTTCTAAATATTCATTTTTATCAAATTTTGGATATACCATTTCTAATAATTCTAAATTATCAATAAATTGATTATTTAAATCTTCACTTATATTATTTTTTACTTCATTTTTATCAATAACCTTTATTTCATTTCCTTTAAGTAGAGATACTTTATCATCAAATATGTTATAAATCCCTGAAAAGTCATAACCCATTCCGATTGGAAAACTTAATGGACATACTTTTAATTTTAATTTTAATTCAATTTCATCTAAAAGATCAAAAGCATCTTTTCCTTCTCTATCAAGTTTATTAATAAATACTATAATTGGGATTCTTCTCATTTTGCAAACTTCTACAAGTTTTTCAGTTTGCTCCTCAACACCTTTTGCTACATCTATTACTACTATGACACTATCTACAGCTGTTAGTGTTCTATAAGTATCTTCAGCAAAATCTTTGTGTCCTGGAGTATCTAAAATATTTATTTTTATTCCTTCATATTCAAACGCCAACACAGAAGTTGCGACAGAAATACCTCTCTGCCTTTCAATTTCCATAAAGTCACTTGTAGCCCCTTTTTTTATTTTATTACTTTTTACAGCTCCAGCTTCTTGAATTGCTCCTCCGTAAAGCAATAATTTTTCAGTAAGAGTGGTTTTACCTGCATCTGGGTGAGAAATTATCCCAAATGTTCTTCTTCTGTTGATTTCTTTATTAAAATTCATTGAGATATTTTTTGCTAATATAAGCTTTATGCTATGATCATTTTATCAAAAAAAAAGCTTTTTCTTATATTTACAATACATATTAAATATTTGTTATTATTTTAGCACTTTATGATAGAGGATAAAGTAATATTAGTGGATGTTAATGATAATCAAATTGGTTTGATGCCCAAATTAGAAGCTCATGAAAAGGGAGTTTTGCATCGTGCTTTTTCTGTATTTATTTTTAATAATAATGGTGAGTTAATGTTGCAAAAAAGAGCTTTGACTAAATACCATTCCCCTGGTTTATGGACTAATACATGTTGTAGCCACCAAAGAGAGGGTGAGTCTAATATTTACTCAGCTAAAAGAAGACTAAGTGAAGAAATGGGGTTTGTTACCGAGTTACAAGAAAAAACATCTTTTATTTATAAAGCTAGGTTTGATAACGGTTTAACTGAACATGAGTTAGATCATATTATTGTTGGTAACTATAATAAATCACCAATAATTAATTCTTTTGAAGTTGATACTTGGAAATGGATGAGTATGGAAGATATTAGAAATAATATTAATGATCAGCCCCATAATTACACAGCTTGGTTTAAAATAATTTTTGAAAAATATTATAAATACATAAGTCAATAGTATGAAAGTCAAAGTTTCTAGAAAAGCACATTTTAATTCAGCACACAGATTATATAACAATAATTGGAGTGATGAAAAAAACAATGATACATTTGGTAAATGTAATAATCATAATTACCACGGACATAATTATGAGCTAATTGTCAGTGTTACTGGCTTAATTGATCCCCAAACTGGTTATGTGATGGATGTATCCATATTGAAAAATATAATTAAGGATCATGTTGAATCTGTTCTAGATCATAAAAATTTGAATCTTGATGTGCCTTATTTTAAAGATGTCATCCCATCTGCAGAAAACATCTCTATTTTTATATACGATATTATCAAAACTCATATCAAAGATGATTTAGAACTTGAGGTAGTTTTGTACGAAACACCTAGAAATTTTGTAACCTATAATGGAAACTAATGGAAACTAAGTTTGAATATATTGAGAAAAAAGTAAAAGAATTAGGATTTCGTATTAATTCAAAGGATTTCAATCGTCCCTGGGGTGGTTTCTTAGTTATTGATGAGAATCAATCGGATAAGTTTATTAAATATTTTTTCGAAAACTTAGATATGAGTTTAATTACTAAAGGTTTAAAACTAAGTCCTAAAATATTAATTGTTAAACCATTATCAAGATTATCTTGGCAATACCACTTTAGAAGATCTGAAATATGGAAAGTATTTGAAGGTGAAGTAGCAGTTGTAAGATCTGAAAACGACAATGAGCAGCCTAAGAATATATTCCCAAAGGGAAGTTTGATAACATTAAAACAAGGTGAAAGACATAGGTTAATCGGTTTAAATGATTTTGGAGTTGTAGCAGAAATATGGCAACATACTGATGTGAATAACCCTTCAGATGAAAATGATATAGTCAGAATTCAAGATGATTACGGTAGATAAAGATATTTTATAGATAACTTTTAGTTTATTTATATTCTTAGTCTTATTTTTGCCGAAGAAAAATAAACAAATGGCAAATATTAGAAATTTAAAAAAAGATATTAATTACGTTTTAGGAGATATAATTGAGGCTGTGTATAGCTGGGAATATCTTAATCTAGATAAAGACACCAAAAAAAGTGAAAAAATCATTGATGAGGCTATAAAGGTTTTTGATGATTTAATGCTTGAGGTCAACCAAAAAGATGTTGAGAATAAAAAAGCACATTTTAAAAATATTAACGCAAAACTTGAAAAAAATGGTAGAGCATTAATAGAAAAAATTAATAAGCTTTAGAACATTAATTTTTAAATTCTTTAATTTCTTTTAATAAAACTCCATATTTAGAGTCTTTTATTTTTTTACTTAACGAATTATAGATTGTATCTAAGTACTTTTGATTAGCATCTTTCAAGAATTTTCCAGCGACGTACGGAGATATTTCACTGTCACTATTATTAATTGAAAAATTTATTATAAAGTACATTTCTCTTTTTTTGAGATTAATCAGTTCTCTATTTATAATATCTAACTTTTCTTGATTTCCGGAAAATTCAATTTGAGTTTTAATAAAATTTAAATTTTCTTCCTTAAACCTATTCAACATAGTGTTAAAATCATCAAGTTTTTCTTGTTGATCTGATCCATCAAAATTAGATTCATAACTAAATCTTTTTAGATTTGTTTTGAAATTTGTAATTCCTTTATCTGCAAAAAACTCAATCTCATCATTGTGAATCCCAGATTGAGTCAATTTAATTTTTAACACTTCTGGTTCGTTTAAATAGCTACCTAAAGTAAACTTTGAAGTTCCATTTAAGTTAATAGAGTCTAATGTCACTTCTGCACCTTTTATCGACTTGGTAAGTATAACAGTCCCTTTTTTAAGACCCTTAATATTTCCATTTAGTTGAAAATTATTATTTGGAGAACATGAGCTTATTATAATAATAAATAATAATAAATATTTTTTCATAATTATATATCTAGCCAGTAAGTAAGTTTTAAATTAATTGATCTGCTTTTAATTCTGGGGATGAATAAACTATCATATCTATCTTCTGTATAGTAGTTATCACTATATACTAAAAACAAATCAGATAATGGTGTAAACCTCCATTGTAATCTTGTATTTAGACTAAGATTTTCCCTTTGACTACTGTACTGAACTAAGGTTGCCCAATATAAGTTTTTTGTAAAGGTGTAATCAATCCTTGGTGCTACTAGTAGAATATTTGCATTTGGATAAGGGCTAGGAAGATTAATTTTATCATAACTTATTTGAATTGAACTATTAAACCTTGGTTGTATTCTGTAGGAAAATCTAAGATCAATAGATTTTATTTTTCCGTTAAAAAATTCACCAAATGAAGGGGTTATACTGTATGAGAAATCTTCTGAGTATGGTGAACTATAATAAGCTTCAAAATTAGTAAAGTTGTATTCACTTCCTACTGGTAATGGAACCCCATTTGTTCTTGTTGGGTCAAAATTTCTGTAAAGGTGGGTAAATCTGTTTTTAACCACGGCACCCATTGTTGAACTATCATTTTGGTTTGCACCCCATCTTGCTATAAGAAAACGATCTGAAAGTTCATTATTTAATTCAGGTCTCCAAATAAATACTGGCGTAACTTCTAAGCTGTGAGTTTGAATTTTTTTGTTTTCTGGCCAAAATTTGTACTTAAAATTTGGATTAATTTTTATTATACCAGTCCTTTTTATATATCCTAACTCTGAATTAAAATTATCTCCTACATATAATCCACTCAATCTAAAACTAATATTTTTAGTATTGTAACTTGTATTTACGCCGAGTGAAATATCCTTGTTTTTATATTCTTCTGTAAAAGATTTATGTATGTAATATTTTCCATTCCACTTATTATCTTTTGAGGCTAAGTTATAGTCCAGTCCTATTAGTCTGTTGTAATCTTTTCCTGTTTCGGAAAAATCATAATTCTTAGTTGCTTGTTTATTAATAAATATAAAGCTAATATTAGACCTGTTGAATACCTTGTGCTGTAGAGCAATTATTGAGTTATTTGTTGCAGCAATTTCATTTTCAATGTCTTGTTGAGTTTGCATATTCAGTAATCCAATTCTAAAATTATTATTTAGCTTTCCACTAAGTCTCATCCCAAAATCAATCTTATTTTCGATGCTATTGCCATTAATATCTTTTGCTATACCTATTCTTCTTGAAAAGAACGGATTAGCATCTTTTGAGTTTCCAAAACTTGAAAACAAATCACTATTTTCAATAAAAAACTGTCTTTTTTCAGGCAAAGTAACCTCATACCTAGTAAGATTAGTTACTTGTTGATCTACTTCAACTTGTGAAAAGTCTGGATTTAATGTCAAGTCCAAAGTAAGAGAATTATCTATAGCTAATTTTATATCTCCACCAAAATTTACACTTTCTCCACTAACTGAATTTTCATAGTCTTTGAAGCTCAAATTATTCACATATGGTATTATAGATTTTTTTGATTCAGATTTTCCTAATGGTTTTTCAAAAATCATATCACCCATAAAAGCCAAATTAAAAAACTCTTGATTTGTAGGTACTTTATGCCAAGAATTCCATGCATTATTTTTAGTGTCTCTTTGATAACTTCCTACTCTCCATCTAGTTTCTCCCTCTGTATATTTAAATGCAGAGAGTGGTATTTTCCATTCTGTTGTATAGTAATTTTGATATTGTTTAGATTCACATAACCATTTCTTATCCCAAGTCATGTCCCAATCGGATAATTCGTTCCCTCCATTAAATAATAACATTTCTCTTTGAACTCCTATGTGATTACTTCCAAAAACAAAAGCATTAGTTGCGTCATTAAAAGTGTCAAAAATCATTGTGATATTATCTGAATTGCCTGCACTAAAATCTCTCTTTAGAGAACTTATTTTTAAATCAGATGTATTTGCATTTACTTTAATTCCTACATACAGGAATTGATCATCATTCATTACTTTTATTTCATTCTCATATTTAGAGGGAGCTCCATTATTTGGAAAGTGTTCATAGAAACCTGAAGCTGTTTTGGCTAAACTCCAATCACTTTCGTCTAGCTCACCATCAATTGATATTTCAGAACTTATATATTTTACATGAATTTGCTTTCTGTTTTCTTGAGAAAAAGTTAGATTAATTACCAAAAAAAATATTAACTGAATTTTATTCATAGTTTTTGATTTTGATTTTGTAAAAGTAAATAATTATATTAATATTTATACATAATTTTATTCCTTAATAACAACGTGAGTTTTTTTAACTTTATCTTTTTATTCTACCTTTTTTCCTTCAGTCATTTTAATAATGATTTTGTTGACATTAATGAATATATTCCAAATATTATTATAGATTTAAAATATGCGTCTAATGATAATTTTACTGGTCGTATAGTGAAGGGTTATGAATCCCCTAAATGTCTATTAACTATTGAAGCAGCTAATTCTTTAAGAAATATCCAAACTATACTTAATAAATCTGGGTACTCCTTAAAAATATATGATGCCTATCGCCCACAAAAATCAGTAAACCATTTTATAAGTTGGTCTAAAAATCAATCTGACACCCTTAACAAAAGTTATTTTTATCCAAATCTTCTCAAGTCTAATTTGTTTAGGTTAGGATATATAGCAAGTAAATCTTCTCATTCAAGAGGTAGCACTGTTGATGTAACTCTCGTTGATATTATTTCTGGAAAAGAAGTTGATATGGGTAGCCCTTATGATTTTTTTGGTTTAGAATCTTCTCATGATTATAAAAATATTTCTATTACTCAGAAAAATAATCGTAAACTTCTTTTAGATATAATGACTAAGAATGGGTTCTCTTCATATTCCAAAGAGTGGTGGCATTACACTTTCATTAATGAACCTTTTCCTACAACTTATTTTGACTTTACTATTAATAAATAACCCTTATCTTTTGAGGCTAAAGTGTCCTGTAAATTCTTTGATTAGAGATTCAGCTTCTCCGAAGACTACGTCGAGTCTAATCGTAAACCAGTAG
>Ga0209199_1003418_pt1 | contig 15797 bp, 34 predicted proteins | sample COGITO_mtgs_1105_7_FD_184805 | JGI IMG/M metagenome (GOLD analysis project Ga0209199, IMG submission 184805) | Pelagic marine microbial communities from North Sea - COGITO_mtgs_110523 (SPAdes) (version 2) | ecosystem: Environmental > Aquatic > Marine > Epipelagic ...
CCTCTGTCCCGCCGTCAGGGTCTTCTTGGTTTTCTGTTACTGTTGTGTTGGGTGTGTTTGACCAACTAACTGGTGCGGGCAGAAGATTATGCGGGTTCCATTTCTGAAATCCATCGCTGTCGGTCATTAGGGCAAGGCCGGGGGTGACGTATGTAACGATTTCGGATGCGTCAGTCACCAGTCCGTTTTTACCGACATAAACGCCAAGTCCAAAGTCCAGCACGCCAGAAGGGCGGATGCCGTTGGCGGTGTAGAGGGAGAGGAGGTCAGCTGTTGCCATCCTCATTACGGAGCGGAGGTGGAGGGGCTCCACTAGCCGCTTAACTAAGTTTTCAATAGACATTGTTACTCCTCGATTTCTACGGTGTCATTGGATTCAGTCAGATAGTCTTGGCCGATCTCTGCGATGGCTTCTTCGTCATCGTAGTCACCAGGAATAATGTCGTGCTGCTGCAGGAAGCGAATGAACACAGAACGAGGAATTGCCCTGGCACTGTACCACTCCCAAACAAGCTTGAGCCACTCTGGGCCGACAGGAGAGGAGTTGAAATCACTTGACATTGTGAACTCCACCTCTTCAAGGTCTAGCTCAGGTCCGTACTTCCACTCCAGCATCAGCTTAATGATCTCTCGCATCGTTGAACTGATCTTTGTGTTGAGAACACCGAGCTGGGCTGTCTGAGAGCTGTTACGGATCTCAAGGGCCACCCCTGACTCCTGTCCCTCGGGCGACAACAACCTGATACCCATCTTGGCCATCTCCATGACACTGGCGTCAATTGCTCGATCCATGTCAGAGAGGGCGTCTGTGGGTGGTTTGAGAACATCAATCTTGTCGTCCACACCAAGCTTAATGAAGGTACCTAGACCGCGGTTGACGATCTCGTTGAAGTCTTCATCAGACATGTCGCTGAAGATGACAGGTGTGTAAGTCGCCGCGCCATACAACAGGTGGTTACGTCGTGAGACCTTGTTGTACAGGGCTACTTCACGATCGATAATAGGTGTCAGCATTGGTGTTTCTAGGTGTGTCTCCCCGTTGAGGGGGAAAATAGGGAGCTTCTTCATTGGCTTGCCCCACATCACAGGAGTCACTAACTCACCATCAGGTATCCAGTTGTCATCAGCAAACAGCTCATGCCCAAAGATCTCAGTCATCCGTAGATCACCATTCACGAGGCTGAGAGTTGCTTCCCCCTCCTTGCGGTAGTACTGAACACGATAGATACCCTCCTCATCGAGGTGATGATCCGCAACACGAGGAACAAGGTCAGCGTGGTGGTCGGACCTCTCGTAGTCACGATGGATGTAACGAAACACAACACGAGACAGACGAGGACGCCCTGTAGCGCCATCTGTATTGACCTGCCAGTTAATCACGTCCTCGGCCTTCCAGAGGATTGGGTAGGGTCGGATACGATCTCGTTCTTCTGCTGTCATCCCTTCCCAGTTTGTGACCACTGGGTAGTCTACGCTGACAAAGGCGCGAGAGGTTACCATCTCTTCCCAAATAGCGTCATCGAGAAAGGCAATGATACTGCGACCATCCTGGGTAAATTCGTTGTTCATCCAGGAGTAGGCGTTATCAGGTAGCCCTTCAGGCAGCTCAATCACTGGGCGTTTCCGTAGAAGACCTCCAGCGAGAGTCTTGGCGTACTGAGACACCAGGCCGGGGAGTTCCCCCTCCGCCACATACCAACGATACTGCTCGTTAGACATACGTGGGCTGAAGGGGATCAGTAGGTTTGTGTAGTTGAGAGCATCCAGGTTGTGATCGTGTGCCTTCGCATACAACTCACCGTTTAGGATAGCTCGTGACCGTTTCCAGAGTCTGGTCATTGACTCGTATTCATAGGTTGTAGTCCCGACGCTACTCTTGGTCGAGACTGTAGGAATTTGGTTGTTCATTGTGGAAGTTCCTCTTTATGTACTCCATATTGTTTTTCTCTATGAAGCGGTCTCGTTCCATAGCTGCTGCGGTTGGGCAAGAGAATCTTCCGAAGAAAATAAGCTTCCCATCAATCTGTATTTTTGCTTGCCACTTAGATCTTTCTTTGTCAAAACTAACACCTATAAAGCCACTAGTGTTGTCCCTAGCCTTCTTCCTGTTTAGTAAATTTTCAGAACGAGTTGCAAGCCTCAAATTTTCTATTCTGTTGTCGGATTTGTTACCGTTGATGTGGTCTACTTCTTTCCCCTTGGGAATGCTACCGTTAAAGATCTCCCAAATGATCCTATGAGCGGGGGTTAGTCTGCCCTCTGTCATAACTACGATGTATCCGTTATGGGCGAGTGTACCTGCCTCGGCACCCTTCAACATCTTACCTCGTCTAGTGGTATAAATTAGGCGACCGTTATCGTAGTCAAACAATTTGTTCATTCTAATCCTTGATCTTTCATGAGCGCTACAACAATATCTCTAACGATATCGGAGCGCACAATATCTTCTGTCTTGAACGTAATGATGGGGATGTCAACGCCGTGCTCTTCCATGATCCGGCAGAACTTCAACAGACCTGGCTCTCGGATGTCTGCCTGAAAAGGGTCACCCATAAACACGAGCCTGGAGCCTTCACCAACCCTGGTACTAATCGCCTTGACCTCTTCAAAGGTCAGGTTTTGGGCTTCGTCAAACAAAATGTCGGAGTTGTCAAAGCTACAGCCACGAATTGTTTCAAGAGGCTGCATCTGAATGTTGCCAAGGCGTAGTTGGTTGTTGTAGTTGTTTGTACCCATACGGCGCTGTATCTCGCTGGTCATGGGGGCTAGCCAAGGGGAGAGTTTGTCGTGTATATCACCCGGAAAAGAGCCCAGCGACTTACCCGTTGGCATATTGGATCTTGATAGAATAATCTTTCGTCTAGAGTCTTTCGAGAGGCCGTTAATTGCTTCGTTGACAGCGAGATAGGTCTTACCCACTCCAGCTGGACCGATTGCGACTACTATAGGATTGGAGCGCATTGCGTCTAACATGCAGCTTTGAGCTGTCGTTTTTGGCTGAATGTGGGAGCCTGTAAGTGTTTGAACTGTTTTAAAGTTTTTTCTAGACATTTGAATCCTTTAAGGGGTGCTAAAAGCGAGGGAATTGGTGTATCTATAATGATACATATCAAAAGGAGAGAGTGTATGTTCGACAAGAAAGCATTGGCGGATCACCAGGAAGTGATCAAGGCGCAGTCCAAGAGAAAGGACACCATCGGGAAGACCGGCTACAACCGCCGCAAGCTCTTCGAAGAAATCGGGGAGTTGAGTGTGGAATGTGAGTACTCCACGGAAAGGTTAGGGCTATCCGAGAACTTCATCAACGAGCTCGGGGGCGTGCTGACCTGCATCCTGGGGGATCCAAAGCTTGCCATCCAGCTCCAAGAACGGCTGGAGTTCAACAGCCATCGGATCGAGGTTTACAAGGATGTAGACCGGTTGATTGAGCTTGAGCCAGAGATGGGGCCACTGTTCAATCGCTTGAAGTACACCCCTCGGGGTTGGTTCAAGAAGCCGTCGGTGAACGAGTGATTATGACAGGAGTAAAACAATGAGCAAGGGTAAGAACGTCATGACCTTCACTGATGACCAGGCGCTTGTACACTTCAATATCGCAAGGGTGCCGGGTTCTAGGAGGGTAGCGTTGTGGCTGCGTGACGACGGGGGGGAAACGATACACATGTCCCCCGAGGTAGCTACCTTGATGGGTAAATTTCTAATCATGTTAGCAGAAGAGGAGAGCTAAATGCTACTCAAATTTCTACAGAAGAAGCCATCGTTGATCGACTGGTCAGCAAGACTCCGCAAGATGGAAGACGAGGTGCTCAAGCTAAATGCTGAGAACCGGAGCCTTCGTCGGAATAACGCCAGGTTACTCCACAAACTACGTGACTCTTCTTCTTTATCGTTACCTGGAGGCTCAAGTAAATGATCAAACTTTGTTACGTCAGGCCAGGTCCGGCGACGGACAATTTCTTTAAGCGGCGACAACTCCTGGGTCGGCGAGCCAAGACCGAAAGGATCAATGATTTCAGCATTGCTCTGAAGTACGGTCAGAACATTCTGCTCACAATTCAGTTTCGTGATCGACCGGCGTTCGGCTTCACGAAGGTAGTCCCGGTGCGGGTTGAATGAACCTTAACATAGTGGAGCAGCACATGATTAGGCGTCTACGGTCTAATCGAAACCAGTTGGTTCCCTTCTACATTGCGGCTTGCTTCAGCTACTTTGAGGAAGGTGATCCCCTGATCAGTAATCAGCTGTTTGATAAGATTGCTCTCGCGTTAGCGCGGGAGTACCACCAACTGGACCACCACCATAAACAGTGGGTGTCCGAAGAAGAGGTCAAGGCAGCAGTGTTCCTTGGTCAGTACCCCGCAACAACCCACAAGATCGTGGAAAACTTGAGAAGAAGGATTTTCAACCATGTATGACCTAAAGATACGGAACGCCAACGAGGCTCAATTCAGCATTGTGGCGAGTGCTGCAGCGTATAACGTGGGACGTATCCAGGAGCCGGGTCGGCACAATGGTGTCTACCTCTCACGGAACGGACTGAACTTCTACCTCTACTTCACCGAGAGCGGGTCAACCTTGGTGGCAGTCGTTGAACAAGACCAGAGAAAGGGCTAACAAATGCAGTACGAAACAGGAATATGGCACAACTGGGGCGGCGGACTTGAGTGTCCCTTCGAAGCCGAGGACTACGAGTTCGTGAAAACGCTCTGCATCGACAGGTCCCCTGACTTCTGGCATGGCAGAGATCCCGATGTCTCACCAGGTACCAGTGTGAGATTATGGAAAGAGGGGCTTCACAAAGCCTTGTGGTGCGGTGGATCGGGGGTAGAGGTCGTTGCGTTCTACCTGGGTAAAAAGAAACCTCCAGCCGAGGAAATGACAGTGGCTCAAATCGAGGAGCTGTTGGGGAGACGGATCAAGATCATAGGAGAGGAATCGACAAGACCAGAGAAAGGGCTGACAGATGACAAAAGTGTATGAAACAGGTGTTTGGCACAGCTGGGCCGGTGGTGAGTGCCCTGTTGATATTGCGGACTATGAGAGTGTAAAGGCGCTATGCATTGATAAATCCAAAAATTTCTACCACGGCGACAGCCCATCCTTGCACCGCTCAGAGTTGAATGGAGGTGTCTCAGTTCGGGGGTGTTATTCATATAGCATGGATGATCCTACAGGCTTCGCCAGGGCTCGTTGGCGACATGGTGGTAGCCTAGAGGTTGTTGCGTTCTACCTAGGACGTGAGAAGCTCGAATGACAAGAGTAGGCGGCTCTCGTGATCAGCTGTGGTTAGCCAATGCGCTCGTGGGCATCCTGTTACTACGTCCCAGCTCTGAGGAGGCCTCTGTCAGTGTCCTCGTGATACCTCTGGGCCAAGTCCAGATGGTGCTACCGATTATTCTCCGTGATCAGACTGGGGCGCGCTATCTCTTGAGCCGCAAGGACAGGTCCTGTGAGGAGCTATGGGCGGAGGAGTTATGATTGGTGCAAAAGTGGTGAGCTTCGAGACAGTCAGAGCAACACTAAAGGAGGAGTCGGTGGTTGGAAAAGCTTGTTAGGGTGGGAGACCCCCAGTTCACCTACGTGCTGGGTTGTAACCGAGTCATGCTGAGGAAAATAGAGGGAGTGACGGGAACCCACCTGGTTGTGAGATCTTTTCGTTGGGACCGGCAAAGTTGGGGGCAAAGCTCTGGCGACGTTGGGCTGGAGTGGTTTCACACTCAGGACGGGGCGTTCTGGAGACTCCTCGAGACCTGCGCGGTGACTCAGACCTTCCGGGTGATCCAGGAGGAGACACCGGCGTTGACTAGCGTAGTAAACCTGCGTTCGTTAAAAGTGAGGAAACTGGTGTATCTATAATGATATACTTAAACAAGAAGAGGAAAGACCATGGACGAGACTACCGCAATGATGACACTATTAGTCGGACTACTGTTTGCCGCTGGGTGCGCCTGGTGGGCGAAGGAGTGGGGCCGTAGCCCTTGGGTCTTCGGACTCATTGGACTACTGTCGCCAATGATCTCAGCAATCGCGCTGTTAATCGTTGGGAGGAACAAGGAATGACCGGGGCGCTTTGCCTGGCATTGGCTCTGTTCTTCGAAGCCAGAGGCGAGCCTGTCGAGGCGCAGGAGGCCATCGCTGGCGTTATACTAACGAGGGTAGCGGATGACCGCTATCCTTCAACTATCTGTGACGTGGTCTATGAGAGCCGACAGTTCTCGTGGACGCATGATCACCTGTCTGATGATCCGGAGGACTACACGAATCACCCAGATGTAGTTGCGTGGGTCGAACTTCAGGCGCTGGCGGCTCAGCTGGCTGAGAGTGAGCCCTATGTGACCAGCACGCACTACCATACAACCGGTGTTTCGCCCCAGTGGGCGGCGCACTACGAGCTCGACGGGCGGTCCGGTGACCACCTGTTCTACACAAATCAAACCCCCTGGAGGTAGACATGAAAGACGTAGTAGAGATCATCGAAGAAATGGAAGACAACCTGTACCAAGAGGAGCAGTATGAATGCGGGTTAAGCTCAGAGACACTCGAGGTAGCTTTCGGACTGGTATCGTTTACCGCGCGGAACGACGTCCTGTCATCGGACGACGCTCGATACTGGTAGAGGGAAAGGAGGCCTTTACACCTGGTCAGGTGAAGGTACTCCAAGAGGCCCCTGACAAGAGTGAGCTGAAGGTGTTCACGATCCCTTTCCTGGCTAAGACAGGGAACGCAGTTCAGTTAGTCACCGAGATTGCTTCGGAAGGCCGGGATAGCGAGGGGGTATACATTAACACAAAGGGTCGGTTGGCGAGGTTTGACGAGCTTCGTTTCACAAAACCACTTGAGGATGCCCTTGAACACTTCTTTGACATCCACGGGGATAGGTGGCAATACTGGGAGGACCTCGACGGTGAGAGTATTCTCTGCCGTAGATGCCCAGACAAGGAGGAAACTCCTTTCTAACGTGTAACAAGTAACGGGGAGGCCTTCGGGTCTCTCCTCTTACTCTTAGATTTTTTTATCTGGGAGAGAGGGAAAGAAGGGAAAGGGGGGTCTCTAGGGACCTTCAACCGGGGGGTTGGCCCTCCCTCTTTATCGTTACCTGGTTATGATGAAGAAAACAAACAAGAATAAGGGGGCCTTCGAGCCTCCTCCCAGCTTCAAATTTTTTTATCATCAGGAGTAAACAATGCAACAAAAGAGAATGACCAACCTCCAAGAGTTTGTTTTCAGGAAGGTGTTTGACAACGACCCACTAACACTATCGGAAGACGGTAATATAGTCACGGTCCACCCCCACACCCTACATCTTTTACCCTGGGAGGGTTGGGATAACGTGAACAGGATCTTGGTGAGCTTCTGGGGTGAGATTCTGCACCCTATGAGGTATGCGGGCCATTCATCGGAACACCTCCTGGAAATTGTTGAAAAGGTCGACGGTACCCGCGTGGATGTGAACCAAACCCTCCAGGACGAAGAGTCTTACGAGAGGCTGCGTGCCTTTATCGATGATAAGTTCCTCACGGCTCCGGTTCGGGAGACTGGAGTTTCCCTTAAACATGAAAAAAAGCCTCCGAGTGAAACCCCCTGGTACGCGTCAGGCAGTCACCGTCTAACTCGAACTATGGTGGGAATGAGGAAGTTCAGATGGTAGAAACAGAAAAAGAGGCCATTATCAGAGCGCTGGGAGACATTAGGATAGTAAAGATTCTGTCCACCAGCAAATGCGTTTACCTTCTCAAACCTGAGAGTCTGAGAGTTTTTCGGGATCGAACCAAGCCAGTCCTCTATGGTGACGTCTTCCAGCTCCGTGATGCCCTTGGAACTTGGCGGCAAAAAAATCTCCGCTACTACTCAGGCACTGTACTGTCGTTCATCACCGATGAGAGGGGGGAAAGGATCAACGTGTCAATGCGCCTGAGCAGCTGGGGTGGCTGGACTTTCGCGCCCTGGCTACCACTCAGAAGAAGGTAGGAGACTGCACAACCGCTGACTTGCTGCTTGTGATGGGCCAGTTGAATTCAACAATGTAACGGAGACCGTCTGAGAAGTGCTCGATGTTTCCAGTCTTGTCAATCATTGCTGTCTCTGGTCTGTTCTCAAGCCATACAGTGCGCTCAAGACTATTGATGACACCCTTACACCGCGGGTGGATGTAGAAGTCAACGGTACCGCTAGCGTTAAGAAACTTGCGGTTAACTGCAGCGACTGAGTCAACAATCGGTGGAGCCTTCTTCTTCGCCATCACCTGAAACCCGGCTTCCTTGAGAATAGAGAAGTCTGTAACACCTACTGGGGCGCTGGTCTTACGCGCCTTTCCTGAAGGGTCCGGGAAACAAACGATCTTCTTCCCTGGGTACTTCGTCTTGATCGCCTTCGCTAGCTCCTCAGTGTTGGCGGAGCCCTGGTGCTCGTCTAGGCAGTGTAGCTGATCGCCTCGAATTGCGTGGAAGCTCGTCGCGTTCATCATGATGTTAAAGTCGATGGCCGCGTAGACGGTCTCATCTTCCTCAAACTCTGGGAGGTCTGGATCAACGTGGGTCTTTCGGTCGAAGGTGTAGAACACATTCAGACCTGAGTCCTCGAAGCTAGCCATGTACTCTCGGGCAAACTTAATGGGATCGCTGTGCTTTCGAGCCAGCTCAATCTCTTCATGCGATAACAACGGAGAATCCGTGTATGTATACGAAAATGTTTTCCACCTGGTGTCAATGTGCTCTCTTTGTGCTAGGTCATAGAAAAAGTCCTTCCCCATCGGAGTCGAGGGAATCAGAGCACGTCCAGGAGATTGTGCCCCAACCAGACGAGCCTGCTTCGGAGACCATCGAGTCACAATTGCCGGCTCGATCACCGACTCCCAAGCGTCTTTATGCGATCCACCAGGCACCGACCAAGACGGCATCTCATCAGCTACCACGAAATACTGCCCGGAGCCCCGGAGTCGCTCGTAAGCGTCGGCGGACCAGGCCCTGACCTCTGTACCATTGGCGAACCAGAACTTTCCAGCGCTGCGGGAGTGCTTCACACAACGAGACTCAAGACCAAACTGGTAGGCTAGTAGCGGCCAGTAGATGTCGGTGACCTGTGTGTGAGTTCCGCAGAGAAGCGCTATGTTCTTGTTTGGGACGGAGGCGTCAAGCTGCTCAAGTTCGTTGATTGCAAGAGAGACGGCAGCTCCTGAAAGAAAAGACTTACCCAGACCACGAGAGCCAACTACGGGTACGAATTTCATTTGGAAGCCGTTGTCTTCAACGAAAAGGTGCCTGATAACCTCAGACTGGGCAGGATGTAATCTAATATCGTTCATGGGGATCCTATATGTCAAAGTACACAAGAAAAGAAATTGTGGACGGGTTGGTGGAAGCCTTCCCGGAGTTAACCAGAGATGGCGGAGTAATCTTAGTCAATGTCATTGTTGACGGCCTAGTAAAGGCTGTCGAACGTGGCGACAAGGTGGTTCTCGCTAATCTCTTCACGATTGACTACACAGTCAGAACAAGAGCAAGCGGAAATTATGGACAGGAGGCACCAGGTGCAAACCCACAACCAACAAAGGTCGCAAAGGTTCGAGTTGCCGAGGAGCTCAGGAGGGCCATCCGGGATCTTCCGATTTCTGAAGAAGAACTTCGGGAGTGGGAAGAAAACAAAGAGTACAACCGGAAGCGAAGAGCCTCCTTCATGTACGAAAGGAACAGGGATGGGAAATAAAGATGAGTGGGGGCCGTGGACCGATCACGACCTGTCGGGATGCCCCGTCACTAACGGGTTCATCGTTCAAATAGAGATCAAGGACACCCGTGATGTGGTCACCGTAGGTATCGCCTATCTGGGACGCGACTACTCAGCGGAGCTTTGGGACAAGTTGGACAAGGCCTGCGTGGATATCCTACAGAAAACTGGCCGACGCCTGGGTATCTTGAGGTATCGGATCAAGAAGCCGAAGGGGATGGAGGAGCTGTTGGAGATGAGGGCGGAGAAGAAGGACCTGGTGGGCGTTTGATAATAAGAAAGGGAGCCCAAGGGCCCCCAATCTTCAATCAGCCAGAAAGGCCTTAACTTTGTTCGCCACGCTATTACCGTTAGGTTTCGCGAGCAGCATCTCAACAACTCGTGCAAGAGCTGCAGCATCTGGATCGACCTTAGCGGCCTTCTTAGGCGGTGCTACGGTTGTCTCGATGATCTTGTCGTCTTCTTCCATTATACTACTCCCATGTAGCTGAGTGCAAGGTATGCACCCATTGCAAGCAGGCCGCCCTGAATCAGGGACCCCGCGACAAAGCCGATGGCGGCTCCGATAGCTTCAATTATTGTCATTCTTGTCTCCTTCAGTGGACAGGATAATACGTATTGGATCTCTCGAGTCTTCATGCTCAACCGTGGTTATCGGCGCTTTACCGTAACGATAAGGGAGCAGTACCTCGAGAATGCGTGTTCTCAGAGCCTTTAACTTTTCAAGGTACGACCAGCGGGGCGAGGAAGAACTCCTCTCCTCCGCAATCATGCGATCAATGTCTTCTAACTCTTCGATTAGTTTTTCAATGGGGTCGAAATCAAGTTCGCGTAGCTTGTCAGTTGCGACTCTGTGGTTCGATAACCCCGAGCTTTTTTGGACCATAGCTAGCGCCTTTCGTGCTTCCAGTGAATACTTGGGTTTGTCAGTGGATATAAACTTTTTCTGTAAGGGGTGAAACTTCCGACTGAACGGGCTCTTTCTCTTTTTCATTGAGCTCTTTTACCTTATTGTGAAAATATTCAGTGTAATTCATTATGAATCTCCTTCTTTAGCGTTACCTGGTACTTTCACACAACTTCAACAAAACGAGGATAACATGCTTTTAAACTCCCACGAGGGTCAGTGCTGCGGCGCTGCCCAGACCAAGATTGTTCGCACCAAGGCAGACGTCGAGTCTCTTGACCATAAGCTGCGCACTTACTCCCACCTCAACAACCAGCCACATCCGTCGCGAGGTGTTCGTGTCCCAGTGAGGGGTAGCCAACTCCATCTGGAGAGGGTAACAAACCTGATGAGGGACCATCGCTTGGCCTACAGCGTCTTGAAGCGCGCAAGCGGCTCCTGGGTGGTTATGGCCGCTAGAAACCCTGTGTTCTTCAAGCCCGCTAAAAGCGCACTTGGCGTTGTCGACGCTCCCTACCTACCCACTGCTAAGCGTGGGAACACCGTCTACGGTTTTGGAACCTATAACCCCACAGCGAGCCTGGAGGACATGGTCCGTCTCCGGAGAGAGGCCATGCTAACCTGCAGACAGCTAACCCAACAACGATACCGGCAACTCCAGGAGGGTGGTCTCACGGTTGGTCTATCGTGGGTGAACCCCAACACCCGAAGAACCATCAACTGGTGGGTTCCTCAGCGATGGCTGGTGGAAACGTGGAGGGACCTATAGATGGAGGTGCTTGTCTTCTCCATGATTTTCGGGTTCATTACAGGCGTCGTGGTATTCTACATACTGCTTGAGTTCTTTGACGACGACGACGACTACTGAGGATACTGAAACAACAACAAGGAGGACCTCCATGATAGGTCAACAATTTAGGCACATAACCCGCGGCACCGTGAACGTGATGTCTGTTTTCGAAGACGCTGGAATAGGTCTTGCGGTGGTGAAGGAGTGGGCGGCACCAAGGAGATGCTTCATCGCGGAGATCTCTAACCTCCGGGACACAGAGGCCCCGCAATTCAAGAGGGCGACGCTTATCACAAATGAGGATGGGATAGTGGTGCTGTCACTCGAAGCCTCACCAGTCGGTGTGCTTGAGCACGACGAAGCAATCAATCAGAGGGTTTTCACAGTATGAAGCCAGGTGAAATTGTCTACATGAACAAAACGGGTACTTTACCCTTCATTGTGAACCGCAGAAGAACCAACTTACCGAAGGGGCCCTTCAGGGTGGCGTTTAGTAGACGCAACTTCCTACTACTAGTTTCCCCACCGGAAGAAGAAACCGAAATCCGACCCATGGTGGTCACAAAAGAAGAGGTCACTGCAGATGAACCAGTCGTTGGCGGGAGAATCGTTGTCTACATCAGCGCGGAAACAGGTCGGAGGTCAATTGCGCTACTCCCGACGGATGTGGACCCGAATGGAACGTTTGAAACAGAGTATCCTTTTGTTTGTCTTCGAAGTCAACTCGAGAACAATCAAATCGACTTCTTTACAGAACACGCTATTGGACAAAACGACGCGCTATGACGTGAAAAACGGAAATTCTCCAAGAATCAAGATGGGATAAACTATGTACATGTTTGTGTATGGAACACTGAAAAGCGGCTTTGGAAACAATCGCTTACTGCAAACCTCCGAGTTCATCGGTGATGCAACAACCGACCGCCCTTACCTACTGACTGACTGCGGCTTCCCGTTTGCCTCTGAGACCGGCAACAAGCTACTACCGGTCATGGGTGAAGTCTACCGTGTTGACGACCCGACAGCGCAACAACGAATCGACGGCCTGGAGGGGCATCCAAACTTCTACGAGCGTAAGCAGGTGCCGGTAACGATGACTGCAAGCGGCGTCCAAATTCCTGGCTGTTGGATGTATCTCGTGCCGGAGCAGACGGCTGGTCGCTACGGGTTGTGTCCCATAACGAAGGGGCACTTCAAATGGCGGCACCAGGTAGACACAGGAGCGCCCGCGCATGAACATCTTTTGCAGTGACCCGTCTCCGCGGCAGTCAGCCCTGTATTTGGATGATCGTCGCGCCAACCAGATGGTGAGGGAGTCAGGACAACTGCTCTCCACCGCTATCCGTGAAAAAACAGTGGAGCCCCCCGAGGGGCTTTACGAGTCCTTCAACCCTGGTCATCCCTGCGCAGTGTGGTGCCGTTCTTCACCTGCTCGTTTCCACTGGCTGATGCAACACATGCACTCTCTCCTTCAGAGGAGTAAACCAGATACTCACGTCCGAGCAAGGGAAGTACTTCAGGCAGCCAACTCCTGGTTCCGGGTGAACTCTCACAGGTTTCCCAAGGACGGCCTGCTGCCCTTCAACAACTCTGCAGCTAACAAGGAGTTCAAGGTTGACTTCACAAGCGTCCAGAATCCCGTGATGGCCTACCGGACCTACCTGAACTTCCGTTGGGCGCGTGACGCCCGTCCACCAACCTGGAAAACCGGTCAGCAACCTGACTGGTTCCGCAACCTGAGAGGCTAACGATGAAAACTTTGGATGAACTAGGCTTACAGCCGGGAGATCGCGTGGAGGCCACCCGTGATTTCAGCTTTGTGCGCGCGGGCTCGATTTACAAGATTGTTGCACCTTATCTTAGAGTGGACCGTCAACACTACGTCCTTCTGCGTGAAGGGAAAGCCTTGCACCAGGTTCCACACCTCTTATTCCGTTACTACAATAGGGCAATGTGGAAACGGGTAGAGGAGACCAAGAAGCAAGTGGTTGAGGGCCACCTGTTGAGTGATATGGGGCTAGCACACGGCGACGTGGTTGTGTGCACCGAGGGCGGTCTTGACTACAAAGCTGGCGATGAGGCGCTGATCCACCGGGGCGAACTGGTCGTGTCTAAGCTACCCCTACGCAAGGGCGGAGAGTACTACAAAAAGACGCTCGGACAACTAAACGTGTCAAAATTTGTAAAGCTGGACGAGACGCTTCGTCGGCCCAGACATACCCTCGCGGCTATGCAGTGTGGCTGCAGTGGGGAGACATCAACGGAAGGAAAGAACATGGTGAAAGAAGAACCACAGGGTAAGCCGCTGTGGCAACTGGGCTTGAAGGTGGGAGACGTCGTCCGCTGCGTGAGTGAAAACGCGTACTACTTCTCCAAAGGAGACAAGGTGTTGGTGGAAGCCGACCACAACGGTGAGCTCGTGGTCACCACTCGAAAGAGGGACCTCCGCGAATTACAAGTCAAACTGGGCCTAGTATCACTATCAAAATTCGTGAAGGAAGAAACCATGACCAACACACCCACTTACCTGCACAACAACACCCTCCCACTTGGTCTCATGTCCAAGGACGACAAGCAACGTCTGATAGCGATCCACCGGGAAAAGGGGGACTCTCTACGCTACAACAGCATGGGGTGCTGGGAAAAAGCAGCCACAATCACTGATCAGGGCCGGGTGTTCAGACCCCTACCAGAGGCCAAGGTCGTCAACCATAAGTACTACGTGAACAACCAAACAGGGTTGATGACCAAGTCCAAACCGGCGGCCCCCACAACCGAAATCACAATTCAGATCACAATTGACGGTATCGGGAACCTAAATACCAAAGTTCTGTAACACAACTGGAGAGAAGAAAGTGAATGTATTCAAGTGCTTGGCCGTTCTGGCCTTTCTCGCGGCCCCCGCCTACGCGGGCGGTGGTGATATCGTGAAACAGACTTGCACAGCTGTGGAGTCTATAACGGGGGCCAGCTACAAGTGCTGGTCCAACCAACGTCAAAAAGAGGGTCTGGCCTACTGGTCATGCCGTTTGAGCGCAGCAATCAAGGGCAACCATGACGGTCGCCGTTGTTGGAGGCAGCTCAAGAACTAAGGAGAATCATGGATCTACTTGTAATAGTCGCAATGCTTTGTGTAATCCGCTACGCTAGCGAGACGAAGACAGGCCGACGTAAAAGGCTCAGGAAGGACTGATGGATTGGAAATAAAAATAAACTCAAGACTGGCGAGAGGCCGGCCAACATTACCTCTAGGCTTGGTGGGGCTGGAGGGCCCCAACACTTTTATCTTCAGGCTAAGATCTGACGCTGTTGGCTTCTTCCCGGCAGTAGAGCAGACCACAAACAACCATCAACTTACGTATGACGGTGGTTACTGGGTGCTAGAGCTTGACAACATCTGAGGAGAGTAGTTTTGACGAACAAACCCGAACAGGCCGACGACAACCTGGGTTTCACATCACTGGTGAGAGCTCTGGATGAGAAGTGGGGCCATACCTACATCGACGAGGCACCAGGTAACAATAAAGCAGAAGCAGTAAACGAAGGTGAAGACGAGATCAGCACCCGACAAGGTGAAGAATGATCATTGCATTTACAGAGGAGGGTGTTATTGAGTCTAGTACTTGAACGACTTATTACCGACCTAGGGGAGCGTCAACAGTCCCTTCGTGCAGATAGGCATACTCACACAGTCTATCTAAAGGACCATGACGCTAGAGAAATTATTCTCAACTCATTTGCCACGGTGCTCAAGGCAATCGAGAGAAAGGCAACGATGGTAGACATGTCTGTCAGTATCGGTCGAAGACTGATGCAGCAGCTGCGTGTGCCTCGTAACTCCATCAAGGCTTGCCACACTGGGTGGTTCGTCCTTGTTTCCTATATTGAAGCGGGGTTAATAGAGCATCGGCTACAGCACGTTAAGACAAAGCGAAACAGGACTTCAAAGTACCTGACATACCAGATTCTGGTAAAGGATAAAAAAGCGCTGATGGAGTTGTGGGATCAAATTGTTGATGAAGAGGACATTGATCTCTTTCCGTCTAACGTTCCGCCCGCCCCTTGGGTGAAGGGGATACATGAAACTGGTATAGGCATCGTCAAGAAGTCTCGACCAGGAATCATAAAGGGGTTTAGCCCAGAGAAACAACCTATTGTTTTCAATGTGTTAAACAAGTTAGGACAAACAGCTTGGATGGTCAACAAGCCAATGTTCGACGTCATTGACTACTTCATCAACAACGAGGTAGAGGAGAACCCACTGAAGTTTACCAGTGAGGAGAACCAACAACGACGAGAGTCTCTCTACATTGAGACCAGCAGTGTCTACCGCCTCGCGCGGAAACACCTAGACACAAACTTCTATCATCTGTACAA
>Ga0209199_1003421_pt1 | contig 15792 bp, 14 predicted proteins | sample COGITO_mtgs_1105_7_FD_184805 | JGI IMG/M metagenome (GOLD analysis project Ga0209199, IMG submission 184805) | Pelagic marine microbial communities from North Sea - COGITO_mtgs_110523 (SPAdes) (version 2) | ecosystem: Environmental > Aquatic > Marine > Epipelagic ...
GGCCAGTGTTTTCTCAACCTCGGCAATTAGCGTCCCCGCACCCGCAACAATCGTCAGCGCGCCGGGTTCATAAAGGCTGATGCCGCTCATTGCAGAGGTGCTTAATTCATCACCATCGCAATGCCCAATGGGCCGCGTGCCGCCACCTTTGATCCGCAGCGGGCCATTGGCCCCGGCGATCATCTGGGCCAGTTCTTCTTCGGTTTTGGGTGTCATGCTGATCTTCTTACGTTCAAAAAATACCTTGAGGGAGCGCCTGAAAGGCGCGGGGGCAAAGCCCCTTCTAAGCGGCGCGTCTTGCCTCTGATGAGGAGAGCGGGAACACTTTGGCGGCGTTCAGAAGCCATGCTGGATCAAAGATATCTTTAATCGCCATCTGCGCTTCCAGATCTGCAGGGTCGTACTGCACATTCATCAGATCGCGCTTCTCGATGCCCACACCATGCTCGCCCGTCAGACAACCGCCGACCTCGACACACAGCTTCAGAATTTCCGCACCAAAGTCTTCGCACAATTCCAGATCACCGGGTTTGTTGGCATCAAACAGGATCAGCGGGTGCATATTACCGTCGCCTGCGTGAAACACGTTGCCGACATCAAGGCCGAATTCTTTGGACATCTCACCGATGCGCTTCAAAACGAAAGGCAGTGACGACACAGGGATCGTGCCATCAAGGCACATGTAATCATTGATCTGGCCCATCGCGCCAAAGGCGGATTTGCGGCCCAGCCAGATACGGCCCGCTTCGTCAGCGTCCTTGGCTTCGCGCAGCTCGACCGGATTATGAGACGCCGCAATTTCCATGATCAGTTTGAGTTGCGCATCAATCTCGTCGTTCGATCCTTCGACCTCGACGATCAACAGCGCCTCACACATAGGGTAGCCCGCCTTGGCGAAAGCCTCTGTCGCCTCGATGCAAGGGCGGTCCATGAATTCGATAGCGACGGGCAAGATGCCAGCCTTGATAATGTCGGTCACAACCTGACCAGCTACTTCCGAACTGTCATAGCCCATCAACACAGGCCGAGCTCCCTCTGGCTTGTGCAGAATGCGTAGCGTTGCTTCGGTTACGACGCCCAGCTGCCCCTCTGACCCGCAGATCACACCAAGAATATCGAGGCCGCCTGCATCCAGATGTGCGCCACCGATCTCGACGATCGTCCCGTCCATCATCACCATCGTGACACCCATCAGGTTGTTCGTGGTCACACCATATTTCAGGCAATGCGCCCCGCCGGAATTCATCGCGATATTTCCGGCAATCGCGCAAGCCAACTGGCTGGACGGATCAGGCGCGTAGAAAAAACCGTTGGTTTCAACGGCACCCGTAACAGACAGGTTTGTCCGCCCGGTCTGCACCTTGATATAACGGTCGTCATAGTTGGTTTCGATCACGTCATTCATCTTGGCCACGCCAAGGATCACGCAATCCGCAGTTGGCAGTGCGCCACCCGCAAGTGATGTGCCGGAGCCACGCGGGACAACAGGCACGCCCAATTCGTGGCAAACCCGCAAGACGTCTGCGACCTCCTTGGTATTGGCGGGCAATACCGCGCAAAGTGGGGGGCATTTATAGGCCGTCAGCGCATCGCATTCATAGGCGCGGGTCTCACGTTCGTCCGATATCACAGAGTTGCGCGGCAGGACTTCTGCCAAGCGCTCCACGATCTGTGCTTTACGTGACAGAACGCTGGCGTCTGGTACTGGCATTTCCATGTGGCGACTCCCTGATCGTATGATTGGTAAAAATATATTACCAATTTTGTGATATAGCAAGTCTCAACTGTAGAGGCTAGACAAGCGGTTATGCAAATACTTGATCATATGGCGCTTTTGGGGCCGCTCGACTGGGCCGCTGTGGGCGCAACACTTTTCGCATGGTTCGGCATCAGTTGGATGATCGAGCATTCCGGTGCTAAGCGCCCCTCGGTCACTGTTCTGATGTCAGAGCGGCGGCGCGACTGGATGAGGGTCTTCGTAACCCGCGAGCCGCGGATATTTGACAGCCAGATTTTGGCGAGCTTGCGGCAGGGGACATCGTTTTTTGCATCCACTTGTCTGCTGGCCGTGGGTGGTGTGTTGGCACTTGCAGGTAACACCGAGCCTTTGCGCGGCGTTGCGGTAGAGGTCACAGAGATGGCCGTGCCCGTTGTTATTTTTCAACTAAAGCTGGCGCTGGTGGCCCTGTTCCTGACCAACGCGTTCCTGAAATTCGTCTGGGCCAACCGCGTCTTTGGATATTGCGCCGTCATGATGGCCGCTGTTCCGAATGATCCCAAAGACCCCATCGCCTATCCGCGCGCAGCGCAAGCGGCAGAATTGAATATCCGCGCCGCGATCAACTTTAACCGTGGTCTCCGTGCGATGTATTTCGCACTGGGTGCCTTGGGGTGGCTTTTGGGCCCGGTTGCGCTCATGCTTTCGACAAGTGTCGTTGTCTGGGTGGTCTGGTCACGGGAATTTGCATCCCTGCCGCGCAGTATTCTGCTAAAAGACCAACCATGAAATATGCATTGATACTTGCTGTGCTGGCCGGTCCTGCCTTTGCGGACGGCCCTGTCGTCGAAAACGTCACCGTAAGCGGCGACCGTTTTAGTGTTACTCTTTCCCATCCAGATACAGGCTGGGATCACTATGCCGATGGTTGGGAAGTTCTGGATGCTGATGGCACCAGCCTTGGTGTCCGCGAGTTGCTACACCCCCATGTTGCCGAACAACCGTTTACCCGGTCGCTATCGGGTGTCGTTGTACCAGAGGGCGCGCAGGTGGTTTATGTCCGCGCGCGCTGCAACGTGGATGGTTGGTCCGATGACTTGTTCGAGGTCAGACTGGACAACTAAGGCTGGGAACCGCCAGACCCAAGGTGATAATCGGCAATCACGGGGTAATGGTCTGTCGGCCATTCACCGTCGAACTTCTGACGTAGAACAATAGGGTCGCGTGCCAGTCGGGTGTCGCCAAAAGTGGCTATGTGGTCAATTGCGCCGAACAAGTTTATCCCGCGGTTGAAATGGACTGTGGCCCCCCTGACTGGTGCGAACGCCAGCCCTTCATCGGCGAGAATATCGACGACAGGATCGCCAATACGCGCGTTGAAGTCACCAATAACAAAAAGTGTTTCGTCAGCAGCCATCCAAGGCGATATCCGCTCTGCCACCAATTCAATCGACTGCACCCTATTTGATTTACTGGCATAGTCGGTGTGCAGGTTGATAACCCGGAAGACTTCGCCGCTGTCGATGTCTTCGAATTGCGCCCATGAGGTAAAGGCTGGATAGGACCCGTTGAAGGTGCGCGAATAGATCACATCAGGGGTTTGAGAGAAAAAGAACCACCCTTGATCCAGCAAGGCGAGGCGATCGGTGCGGTAAAAGATCGGTTGCGTTGAAGGAAAGACCGCTGGGTCGCCCACAGCTGCTGCCGCATAATCAGGGTTATTGGACAGCAACCAATCAAGCGTCAGATTGATCCGCCCCCCGCTGCCACGGCCAAAGCTTTCCATTTCCTGAAAGCCGATGACGTCCGCATTCTTGGCTTTGAAGGCCATATCGAGCGGCGTTTTGCGGCGTTCCCAGTCACCAATAGACCAAGCGCCGGTCTCACGACCAAGGATGATGTAATGCACGTTGTAGGTGGCAATGCGCATCGTCTCTGGGGTAGGGGAGGGAAGCTTGGGATTGCCCGAATGGCGGATCGTCTGACAGCCAACCAGCGTACCCAATGCCAGCAAAATCACGCCCAGAATTTTCAAACTGGTAATGATCATGGCGTCAACGACGCCCTTCGCGCAGCCATGCCCCAATGATCAAGAGGGATGCCAACAGCAGGAACGCCCATGATGGCAACAATGGGTTAATGCTGATCTCGGCGGTGCGGAATGCTTCGCGCGGGGTAATCCCGATCCAACCGCGCCCAGCGGCAGGGCGTCCTTCGCGCACGGTGCGAATGTTCACATCGCCTGCTGAGATTGGCACGATGTCACCGCGCGTCGCCTCGACAAGAGGGGTCAGCAATTCACCGTCGGCAATCGTCTGTTCAAATTCGCGTGGCGCGGACGGCCCAAGCGCGATCACTGTTGTCTCTTCTCCGTCATCCAGACGGTATAGGCCAATCTCGGGTGCTTCCCACAGCGTTTCAAACCGTCCCGGCGAAACCTCTTCCAACGACAGCGTTGTCTCGGTTCCATCGGGGTGGGTAACAACAACATCCCCCGTTTCCAGATCAAGCGTGCGGCGGATAATCCGCATTGTTTGCCCGTTGGGTTCAACCCAAAGCGCTTCTTCCTCAAGCTCCGGCTCTCGCATCATCCAGTGGGCCAGCCTGCGCAACAGCTCCAGCTGTGGGCCGCCACCTTCATAGCCGCGATCCCACAGCCAGGAATGGTCCGATGCAATCAGCGCCACACGCCCCTCGCCGACGCGGTTCAACGTCAACAACGGGCGGTCATCAAGGCCAGACATTACGGTCATGGCATCTTGCGGTACCAGCACGTCTACAAGGCGGAACCACCGACCCCAACCAGGGCCATCTCCGTCAGGGTTGGGTGACAGGGTATCAAGGCCCTCTGTCACGGGATGGCGGGCACCAAGGTCCGTTATCTGCGGCACAAAGCCTTCTTCGAAAACACGCGCAGTTGGTGCGCCGGGCAGAATTTGCCCTAGTGGCGAGCGATAGATACTCTCGGCAGACCCGTATTCAGGACCGGATGAGATCAGCACTGCACCGCCCTGTTCGACGTAGGACCGGATGTTATCGAGGTAGGCGCTGGGCAGGATGCCGCGCCGCCGATAGCGGTCAAAGATGATCAGGTCAAAGTCGTGGATCTTTTCAAGAAATAGCTCGCGCGTCGGGAAGGCGATCAAGGACAGTTCGTTGACTGGCACACCGTCCTGTTTCTCGGGCGGCCGCAGAATAGTGAAGTGGACCAAATCAACCGAGGAGTCCGATTTCAGCAAATTGCGCCATGTCCGTTCGCCGGGGTGCGGCTCGCCCGATACAAGCAGAACACGCAGGCGGTCGCGCACACCGTTAATTTGGACAACGGCCGCGTTGTTGCGATTGGTCAGCTCGCCCTCTTCCTCGGGGATCGTGAATTGCAGGACATTCATGCCACCGTGCGGCAACGTCAGCGGCAGTTTGATGTCTTCGCCGACGGGTACGGGAATTGTGAGGGGCAAGTCACCGTCAATGGAAACTGACAGAAGCACAGAACTGGCACCGGGTGCCGCACCTTGTTCTTCGATGCGCAAGGTCAGGATCACTTCCTCCCCAAGGATAGCAAAGGCAGGGGCATTCTCGACAACAAGCCGACGGTCCCAATCATCGGGTTGCCCGGTCAGAAGCGTGTGAATGGGGGCCGGTAGATCGGGTGCGCGTTCGATATCGTGCAGTCGTCCGTCAGTGATAAGTATGATACCAGCGATGCGCGCTCGTGGTTCCTCGGCCAGCGCGCCAGAAAGCGCGGTCATTAAAGTCGTGCCAAGATCGCCTTCGCTGTCACCCAATGTCACGGTGCGCAGTTCCGTATTGGGCTGGCGCGCAATTTCTGCTTCGATATTTGCTATGGCCGCTGCGTTTTGCGCGGGGCGGTCGCCAATGCGTTGGCTTGCGCTTTCGTCAACCACCATCACTACGATATCGGTCAGCGGTTCGCGATCTTCCTGCTGAATGCTGGGGTTTGCGATAGCCGCCAGCAGGGCAAGCCCCGCCAAACCGCGCAACCACCAGCCAGGCAACCTGCGCCATACTGCAAGAATGAATGCCAGAAGGGCCACACCAGCGATGCCGTAAAGCGCCACCAGTGGAAGGAGCGGATCAAGGATGAGCGTGCCTGTCATGTCACTGCCCTAGCCGATCAAGCAGATCAGGCACATGGACCTGATCAGACTTATAATTGCCCGTGAGCACGTGCATGATCACGTTCACACCAAAGCGCAGCGCGATCTCGCGTTGTCTTTCGCCAGACATGCCACGCCCCACAGGGAACATCCGCCGCCCATTGCCATCAACAGCCCATGCGCGTGCCCAATCGTTGCCACCGATGATAACGGGGGTGACGCCGTCGTTGAGGTTGCGGAAAGGCATGCCTTCAACTTGTTCCGCCGTGATCGGTGCTGCCTCGACCCAGACATCGCGACTGGCATATCGTCCGGGGAAATCCTGCAGCAGATAAAACGTACGCGTCAGTACATGATCCGACGGAATTGGCTCGATCTCTGGGATATCGAGAGATCGGGCAATGGCTTGCAGTCTTTGGCCTTCGGGCGATCCTGATCCAAAGCGCGCAGTATCAGCGTCGCGGGTGTCGAACATGATCATCCCGCCGGTGCGCAGATAGCGGTTCAATTTGGCATAAGCTTCGCGACTGGGCAGTGGTTGGTCGGCAGTGACGGGCCAATAAAGAAACGGAAAGAAGGCCAATTCGTCGGTTTCAATATTCACACCAATCGGGGCTGCGGGTTCAATGGAGGTCCGACGGAATAAGGTTTGTGACAATCCCAGAAGTCCTGCTTCGGAAACCTCATCTATTTGGGCATCGCCCGTCAGAACGTGGCCCAGAACGACCTCTGACGTCGCACGAATTGCGAAGTCTTCACTGGTCTGTGCCTGCGCTTCGGGAGTCCACAGCAGCATGAGTGCAAGGGCCGCGGCAACATCGGCGCGTGGGCCTTTCAGCCGACCTCCGATAGCCAAAGAGGCGATGACATCGATAAGCAGGAGCAAAACAGTGGCACTTAGCAACCACCCTTTAAGTGCGGTTTCACGGGTGACGGCCATGCCTTCTATCGCGATACGTGCGGGCCATTGTGCGACATTCAGCTCTGTATCTTCTCCGATCACGTTGATCGCAAGCTGCCTTTCGCCGCCCGCATAGAGGCCAGGCAACAGGTCCTGGCTGGGCACACCTTCTGCCAAATGCTCGCCTGCGACACCTGGCAAGGCGCTGCCATCTTCAAGACGACCGTAGGCGTCGAGTACCTTGTTTGGAAGCCACGTTGTTCCCACCAGCTCTGCGTCGTCGGGCGTTGATGGACGTGTAGAGACGGCCAGCCGCTCGAGCATCTGCACAAAGAGGCCCGACAAAGGCAGGCTGGACCATTCGGCATTGGCGGTCACGTGGACTAGCACAATCTGTCCGTCGCCTGTCAGATTGCGTGTCACAAGCGGCGTCCCATCTGTCAGTTGGGCAATCACGCGATTGGCCAGTGTGGGGTCGGGCTGCGCCATGACTTGGCTTGTTACAGTCACATCTTCTGGTACGGAAAGGCCGAAAAACGGGCTGGATTGTGCGAACGGCGCCAGTGTTTTTGGCTCACCCCAGCTCATAGCGCCACCAACTGATCGCCCGCCAGAGCGCAGACGGACTGGCAAAAGTGGGTCTACATCGTTGCGCCCCTGATCTGAGGCTGCTAGCCGTGGTCCTGCGAAGCGCAAGAGCATGCCGCCTTTTTCCACCCATTCCAAAACCGCCTCGGCCTCTGTTCCGGCAAGGCTGGCGACATCGGCAAGGATGATGACATCAGGGTTGGCGAGCAGGATATCTTCCAATGTACCATCGATGATGTCGGCGGTCGGCTCTAACGCTTCACGCAGATAGTAAAGCGGTGACAAGAGCTCCAGCCCTTCGCGGTCGTCGCGTCCGGCAATCAAGGCCACTTCGCGCCGTTTCAGCGCATCATCGGTCAGGCTGACCGCACCCGCAGATCGGGTGCCTGAAACTTCAAACCGCGTGATCCGGTTGCGGAGCTCTGGCGGTAGTACCATCGCCGTATCGGCGATGGGTTCACCAGGGGCAAAGTTCAGAGGAACTGTGGCCAACTGTCGTTCCACTCCGGCCGGATCAAGACCGATCGCGATGATCGTTGTTTCCAGCGGGTTGCCTATCGGCGACCGCGTCGCAGAAACGATGACTTCACCGTCTTCAAAACGTGCCGGGCGGAGACCGATTGTTTGGCGTGGGGTTTGGAAAACTGTGACCCCACCGCGCTCTTCCAGCGCGACAAGCAGGTCTGCGCGGTCCTCCCATTCAAGCCCGTCTGAAATCCAATAGGTTTCGAAATTCCCGGTCTTGTCAGCCAGCCACGTGACCACGTCCCTTGGCTGCCACGGCATAGGCTGGATGTTCGGCAAACGGTTTTGCCATTCTGCAGGAGCAGCAAATGGGAGCTCGCCGACAGGTAAATCGTTGAGGTTTATCACGGCGGTGCGCCTATCGGCCAAGGCGGCTTCGGTCAGGAGCGTATCCACCCGGTCAAGTCGCGATTGCCAACTGGGCGCGCCGGCCCATGATCCATCCAGCAAGATAATCAAATCACCCGACCCTTCGCGCGCGTTCTGCGGATTCAGGACGGGTCCGGCAAAGCCGATGATGGCTGCGGCAACAGCAAGGATGCGCAGCAATAACAACCACCAAGGTGTGCGGTCAGTTTGGTTTTCGTCGTCGGACAGGCCCAGCAAGAGGGCGACACCCGGGAAGCGACGTCGGATGGGTGCCGGCGGCACAGCGCGCAGCAAAATCCACAGGATCGGCAAGGCGATCAGACCAAGTAGCAACCAAGGGGCCGCAAACCCTATGGGGCCGACGGACCACATTAGCGCTGATGCTCCAGCGCGCCATAGAGCCAAAGAAGGGCGCTTGTTGCACTTTCGCCGGTATGATGGGTCTGAAACTGCCAGCCTGTAATACGTGCTAGGTTTTGAAGCCGATCCTTGCGTTCGGCGAGGCGGTCGAGATAGCGCGTTTTCAGATCGCTAGCTTTGAGTGTTTCGTGTCGCAATGCCCCCGACATGCTTTCGAAAATGGTACGCCCATCAAAAGGAAATGCCTCTTCTTGTGGGTCAAGCACTTGCAAGAGCGCGCCGCCGACGCCGCGATCAGCGGCACGCAAAAGCGCCTCTTCAATCGGTTTGATGTCGCCCAGAAAGTCACTAATGAAAAAGGCGCGGGAATGCGGCAACATGCCTTGGGCTTCAGGCGCGCCATAGTCGGTGTCATCTTGTTCTGACAAGAGAGCCGCCATTTGCATCAGTTGTGCTTCACCGCGGCGCGGTGGCAGGCGCAGGCCTGTCAGTCCAACACGTTCCCCACCACGGATTAACAGAATCGCGCAAGCAAGTCCCAGCGTACGTGCCCGTTGCGCTTTGGTTGGTAGGTTGTCGTCCGATCCGAAAGACATAGACGCCGCTTGATCGACCCAAAGGATGATAGATTGCGCGATCTGCCATTCTTTATCCTGTACGAAATTCGCATCTGATCGCGCAGAACGCCGCCAATCAATACTCCGCGCCTCATCATGTGGCTGTGCGGGACGGTACTGCCAGAATGTATCTCCGGTGCCCGCCCGTCTGCGGCCGTGATCACCCAACAGAACCGCGGACGCCAAATGCTCTGCTTCCGCCAGAAGCGGTGGCAGCGGGGCGGCGAGCGCCTCGGCGTCTGATCTGAGGGCTAAAGGGTTGGTCATGCAGCGCTGGCCACGGTCGTGATTTGGTCCGCGACGGTGTTGATGACGTGATGAATGCTTTCACCGCGTGCGCGTGCTGCGAAAGACAGCGCCATGCGGTGTTCCAGCACAGGGACCGCCATCGCACGGACGTCTTCGGCAGAAGGTGCAAGGCGCCCTTCAAGGAGTGCTTGCGCACGCACGGTTAGCATCAATGCTTGTGCTGCACGTGGGCCGGGCCCCCAGCTGACGTTTTGGCGCACGATGTCAGGCGCGTTTTCATCGTCAGGGCGACAAGCCCGCACCAAATCAAGAATCATTTCGACGATGTTTTCGCCGACCGGCATCCTACGTAGCAGAGTTTGCGCATCCAGCAGTTCCTGTGCCGTAAAGACCGCTTTCGATTCTGCCTCTTCCACACCGGTTGTGGCGATCAGAATGTCTTTCTCAGTCTCGCGGTCAGGGTAGGGGACATCGATTTGCACGAGGAAACGGTCAAGCTGCGCTTCTGGCAGCGGATAAGTACCTTCCTGCTCGATCGGGTTTTGGGTTGCAAGGACGTGGAACGGCACGCCTAGTGGGCGGTGTTCACCTGCAATGGTCACTTCTTTTTCCTGCATGGCCTGCAAGAGGGCCGATTGGGTTCTTGGGGATGCGCGGTTGATTTCGTCGGCCATCAGCAGCTGGCAGAAAACCGGTCCTTCGATAAACCGGAAGCTGCGCGACCCGTCGTTTGTTGTTTCAAGCACCTCAGAGCCCAGAATATCGGCTGGCATAAGGTCTGGGGTAAATTGAATGCGATTGCCTTTCAGACCCATCACGGTCGAGAGCGTATCAACAAGACGTGTCTTACCCAAACCGGGCAAACCGATCAGAACAGCATGACCGCCGCAGATCAACGCACTGAGCGTCAGGTCCACGACACGCGGTTGGCCGATGAAACGGGCGCCGATGCTTGTTCGCGCCTCTGCCAGTTTTGCGCCCAGATTTTCAATCTGAACGACGAGATCGGCATTGTTGGCCATGACTTTCCTCCGATAAAACTATATCTTGCATCACAACAGATAATCCCATGACACCCAATGGCAAAAAGAATGACCACACAAAAGATTGTGACACCGTCAGCAGAAAGCATCGCAAGTAGCGCGCGTGCTGCCCAAAAAGGCGGTTTGCCCCCCGTTCATCTGTGGAATCCGCCCCATTGTGGCGACATTGATATGCGGATCGCGCGGGATGGAAAGTGGTTTTACATGGGAACGCCGATTGGGCGGGCCGAATTGGTGAAACTGTTTTCGACGATTCTGCGCAAGGATGGTGATGATTATGTGCTTGTGACGCCGGTAGAGAAGGTTGGCATCACCGTCGATGATGCGCCATTTGTCGCGGTGGACTTTAATCGGAGTGGCGATGGTTTGGAGTTCGAGACGAACGTCGGTGATCGAATGGTAGCGGGGCCGGATCATCCAATCCGCGTTGTGCGTGACCCAGAGACGGGCGAACCGTCGCCCTATGTCTTGGTCCGTGTCAATCTTGAGGCGTTGATTGACCGCAAATCGTTCTACCGTTTGGTCGATATTGGCGAACATGCCACCCATGAGGGCGCCAAGTGGTTTGGGGTACGGTCCAAGGGAAAGTTCTTTCCAATTATCCCATCGGTGGACCTGGAATAGCTTAGATCGAGCCGTTGCCTGCCCAAAGGAAAAGGGCGACCCCCCACAGGATGCCGACGGCGATCATGGCAAGCCCGGCCCACACCATCCAATCCCAGTTATTCGTCATGCCCCAGCCAGCAAGGGTACCACCGCTAGCAATCAGGATGATTGGCATCAACAGCGTCAGTACAAATGCAATCAGTCTTCTCATGTCGGTCTGTCCCTCGTTCTGTCCTCTCGGACAAATAGTCATTACGCGCTCAACTTGCAAAGACGGAAGAATTTCAGTCTTGTGCGCAGGACATGCCACGACCAGTTAAGGACGCCCTATGCCCAAATTCTGTGCCAATCTGACTTGGCTGTTCACCGAACTGGATTTCCTAGAGCGCTTTGAAGCCGCCAAAGAGGCAGGCTTTGATGCTGTGGAGGTGCTGTTTCCCTATGATGTGAATGCGCAGGACATCGTCAACGAGTTAGGCAAGCATGAATTGCAGATGGCGTTAATCAATTGCCCGCCGCCGAATTATACAGGCGGTGCGCAGGGGTTTGCCGCGATCCCGGGACTGGAAGAGCGGTTCCGCAAAGATTTTGGCCGCGCCTTGCGTTATGCGCGAACGCTTGGGGTGCAGCATTTGCATATCATGTCCGGCGTCGCTGAGGGCGATGAGGCCAAGGCCACATTTGTGAACAATCTGCGCTGGGCCGCGGCAGAGGCACCAGATCAGAGCTTAACGATCGAACCGATCAACTATGATACGATGCCGGGCTATTTCCTGAATGACTTTGACCTTGGGCGTGAGATTGTGACCGCGATTGATGCGCCAAATCTGAAGCTGCAATTTGACACATACCATGCTGCCAAGATCACAGGCGACGTTCTGGGCACATGGGAGAAAGTGCGCGATATCACAGCGCATGTCCAAGTGGCGCAAATGCCGGACAGAAGTGAACCTGATCAAGGCGAGATCGACTATCCAGCCTTTTTTGCGATGCTTGATGCGCAGGGGTATGAGGGATGGATCGCCGGCGAATATAAACCCCGCGGAGCCACAAACGGCGGCCTGGCTTGGATTGCTGACATATAACTGACCCATCCTGAAAACATACTGACATAACGCTGTCAGGAGGGGTATGTTTAAAGGTGTCCATCAACCTCAGACAAGGAAATGAGACATGAGTGATCGTACAATTATGGCGTGGGGCGAGATTCCGGTGACCGATATGGACAAGGCCGTTGCCTTCTACAACGAAGTCTTTGGCTACGAGATGCAGATCGACACTTCAGGGCCAAACCCAATTGCGGTTCTGGGTAGTTTTGAAGACAGCGCAGGCGCGCATCTTTATCCTGGCAAGCCTGCCGCTGATGGCGGCAGCACAATCCATCTCGCAATCACCGATACGCTAGAAGCTGGGATCGACCGCTGCTGGAAAGCGGGCGGTCAGGTCTTGAGCCCGGCAATTGAGATCCCTGCAGGGCGTTTCGCTTACGCAAAGGATCTTGATGGGAACTCTATCGGTATGTTCGAGGCGGCAGCCTGAATGCGCCGTGCTGACCGACTGTTTCAGATACTCCAGTATCTGCGCGGCGGTCGGCTGACGACGGCTGCAAAATTGGCTGAAAAGCTCGAAGTCACGCCGCGGACCATTTACCGCGACGTGGCGCATCTCATTGGGTCAGGTGTGCCCATTGAGGGCGAGGCCGGCGTTGGGTACCTGATGCGCGATGGCTATGATCTGCCGCCGCTAATGTTTACCCAAGATGAAATCGTCGCACTCGTTTCAGGCGCGCGGATATTGCAGACTTGGGGCGGCACCAAAATGGCCGCCGCTGCGCAAGAGGCCTTGGTTAAGATCGATGCTGTTCTGCCAGAAGACGCGCGCAGACAGGTAGGTCAGGTCAATGTGCATGTCATGGAAGGCGCCGAACAGTATGGTCATTGGCGTGATTATCTGGACCGCTTCGAGGCGGCGTCAGAGGCACATATCCGGCTGGAAATGAACTATGCCGATGAAGGCGGAAACAGAACATCCCGTGTGGTGCGTCCTTTGGGCGTGTGGTTCTGGGGCAAGGTGTGGACGGCCATTTGCTGGTGTGAGCTGCGGGAAGGGTTCCGGATGTTCCGTTTGGACCGCGTCTCTGATTTGCGCGAGCTGGACCGCTATCGTCCTGTTAAAGGCCAGACTTTGCGCGAGTTCTACGAGACCGCCGCATACCGTCACTAGCGACACGCAATTGTCAGTGGTGGGCCGCGGCAATTGCCCTATCTCTTTACTGTTAAGGGTTTTGGATTGGACACACACATGAAACGGCGCCTCTTTCTTGCTTCTGGCATGGCAACTTTGGCAACGCCAATGCTGGGCCAGATGGATCAATGGGCCGGGATTTCGGACACAGCACGCGGATTTGACCAATGCCATGCGATGATGATCCGGCAGTCGGGAGAGACTGTTCTGACAGAGGTGTTCCGCGGTCCGAGATTAAACAGATCCGTTCCGATCAAATCTGTTTCAAAGACGATCGTGGCTGCATTAACGGGTGCTGCACTTGATCGTGGAGAGCTGGCATCTTTGGACGACACACTAGGCGATGTTGCGCCGCGCTTTGTCCCGTCAACGGCTGATCCGCGCGCCGCGCAGATCACGATAGAGAATTTGGTAACCATGCAAGCCGGTCTAGAGCGGACCTCGGGCGCCAATTACGGTGGGTGGGTCAGCAGTGGAAACTGGGTCGCTAACGCGCTCGGCCGACCATTCGTGGCCGAACCGGGTGCGCGTATGCTGTATTCGACGGGGTCTTTTCATATCTTGGGTGCTGTGCTGAGCGAAGTATCGGGGCAGTCGCTCTTGTCGCTCGCCCGCAACCGTTTGGGTGGTCCTTTGGGTATTGAGGTTCCAGCATGGACCCGTGATCCGCAGGGGTTCTATCTGGGCGGCAACGAAATGGCGCTCACGCTGGATGCGATGGTCCGATTTGGCGAGATGTATCGGTTGGGTGGGCAATATGGTGGTGAGCAGGTGTTGTCTGCGGATTGGGTGCAGCAATCGCTTGTGCGGCGTACGCAGTCGTTTTTCTCCGGATTGGACTATGGCTACGGTTGGTTCTTGGGAGAGGGTGCCGGCGTGAAATATGCCTTGGCACGGGGTTACGGCGGGCAGATCATTTGTGTGGCCCCTGAGGTTGAGATGACGCTTGCGATCACGTCAGACCCGATGCGACCAGCACGCAGTGGTGGCTATTTCGGTGATTTGCAGAGGCTGATCGAGCAGCAAATACTGCCGCTAGCCCAATCGCAGATCGGCTAAGGGAGGAAGGTGGATCATGATCCACCTTACTTTCTGAACACTATCGGGACAGGCTTTGTGCCAATCGCATCAGTTGGACCGCTTCGGTCCTATAACCGAACGGATCTTCTCCACGGTTTGCATTCGCCAAGGCAATCGCATCATCGTAGCCCCATTCACCCAGATACTGCGTATTGCGCAAGAGCTGACCAAACCCAGCGATGGCTGCTGCAAAACTGGCGTCCGTGCCAGCAATGCTGCTGCCAATGATCGGTGTTTCGATCAATTGGCTCACGTCTTCCCCCGGCTCCTTGTAGCGCAGTTTGAGGAAACCCAATTCGTTCGACGTTTCAGCCACAGTATTGGGCGCATAGCGTAACGGATCGCTCAGTTGTGCCGGGCTGCCGACTGGTGTCACTTCATAGATTGCCGTGACAGCATGCCCTGCACCCAATTCACCTGCATCGACAGCATCATTATTGAAATCTTCGCGGTTCAACGCGCGAGTTTCATACCCGATCAGGCGATATTCGGCGACCTGAGCCGGGTTGAATTCAACCTGCACTTTGACGTCGCCTGCGATCGGGAACAGTGCGCCAGACAGTTGATCGACCAGCACCTTTTGTGCCTCTGACAGCGTATCGATGTAAGCCGCCGTACCGTTCCCGTTCTGCGCTAAGGCCTGCATGGTCGCATCATCCAGATTGCCGCGCCCAAACCCTAGCACACTAAGATATGTGCCCGTTTCGCGCTTGTCTGCGATGAAATCTTTCAGCGCGTCAGGATCACTGAGCCCGACATTGAAATCTCCATCCGTCGCAAGGATCACACGGTTAACTTCGCCGCTTTCGCGCATGGTTTCAGCAACGCTGTAAGCCTGTTCCAGCCCGCCTTGACCGTTCGTTGACCCACCCGCGCCCAGTGACCCGATCGCTTGCAGGATTGTGGTGCGCTCTGACGCCGATGTGGGGGCCAGAACCTGACCAGCACTGCCTGCATATTCAACAATCGCGACCTGATCTTGTGGGCGCAGTTGGTCGAGCATCAACCGGAAGGATTGCTTGAGCAAAGGTAGTTTGGTTGGGTCATCCATCGAACCAGACGTATCGATCAGGAAGACGAGGTTCAGCGGTGGACGGGCCGCGATTTCAGGCATCTGGCCTTGCAGGGCGATGTGGACCAGTTGCGTGTCGGCGTTCCAAGGGGTCTGGAACGTCGTGACAGTTGGCCGGAAGGGGGCCTCGCCTGCTTCGGGCGCTGCGTAGTCGTAAGGGAAGTAGTTGATTAGCTCTTCGATGCGGACGGCCTGCGCAGGCGGCAGTTGACCGCGTGAGAGTGAGGAGCGGACGATGGCGTAGGCTGCGGTATCGACGTCGATTGAAAAGGTCGAAACAGGTTCTTCGGCCGTGATCTT
>Ga0209199_1003429_pt1 | contig 15753 bp, 15 predicted proteins | sample COGITO_mtgs_1105_7_FD_184805 | JGI IMG/M metagenome (GOLD analysis project Ga0209199, IMG submission 184805) | Pelagic marine microbial communities from North Sea - COGITO_mtgs_110523 (SPAdes) (version 2) | ecosystem: Environmental > Aquatic > Marine > Epipelagic ...
TTATCCCGAGGCGGCGGCGGCCTTTAAGGTTAACGGTTGCGGCCTATTCACTACCGAGCCCACCCCATGCACTCGGGCACCGATTGAACCACCCCAAAGGATGGCCGCAATTAGGGCCATGCAATCGTTTAGTGATCACCCCGACGAATGGGCCCTACTGTTTTAATCGGCCCCCGTTAACGACTACAGCCCCGCCATTGAGCGGGGTTTTTTTATGCCTGTACACTTACCCCAACCGGCACCGGTTCGCCCTTAGAATAGATTACAGGCGTATATGATGCACCCCGACGCCCCGCCCTCGGCCGTTGGTAATACGTCAATAAGGGAGCCGAACAAAATACCCCCGCGCATATCTATACGTTATGAGGCCCGATTGTTTGAGCCCTTACAAATAAAGGGGCGGCGCTGGCCCGTGGTTTTTTCCGTGGTCTTATTGTTTATTGATCCGGCCCCGTGGCATTTTGTCCGGCCCAATTAATCCGAGCCAATACCCCGCAAAGCCCCGCCAGCACTGGGCTACAGGCCGACGGACGGGGGGCGCGAGCGCCACTGGGGGGGGTACCCGTTACCGTATACAACTACGACCTATTTTGGGAAATTCAACACTGTCAACAAGCCCTAGTCGAGCGTTAAGCATAACGTAGGTGAGCCCCTATGGACTCGATATGTAAACATGAGGGGGTTATATGTCGATATTCTGGGGATTTGGGTACACGTTATGTCAACAAGCACTAATATGCGCCTATTAATGTACTAATTACACAATTAATTGCGCCAAACTGTTGACTTTACTAACACTTTTTAATACCATTGGGTATGACTTTAGCAAATGTTGGAGTATTTTCCCTAAACGGAATATTATATGTCTCTCCCTAGTGATACTGCTACGCTAGAACTGCCGTTATTGGTGGAGAACGACCTTGAAGTAGATAACGATGGTCGTTTCTTTGTAGTTAGTTACATCTTCCCTGATGAAAGTGATGAATCCATCGAGATTCGCATTGAATTCGATCAAATCATCGACAACCTCATTGATTTCTACCGCGAAGAACAAGGCCCGGCCGGATACGGTCAGCTTTATCTTATTGCACATGAACTTGACCGCCATGCACACACTCTTCGTGACATTGCTGGCCTTATGGAAGGCAAGTACACTAACGAAGAGCTATTTGATGAATTTTAAGTCTCTGTTTAACCCTAATCTGATGGATCCTCTGGATGCGACCCAAGTAGGCCGTATTGGAGAACACCTAGTAGCGGCTATGCTTGCCGGGTACGGATACGAAGTCCACCATACAGCCGGGAGTGGCTATGACATACTTGTCATGCTACCGGAGGATGCTGGTGTAATTCGCGTAGACGTTAAAACGAAGAAAGCCGCGACAGGTGCGCGGCTCTATAGTATTAGGAAGGGTAAGACTACCACGTTTCGGGAATACGAAGCGGGTACTTGTGATATATTTGCGTTAGTCTGCCTTGAAGATATGTCTGTGACGTTTGAACGGTGTGAGGACTACGATGGTAAGAATTCTATCTATCTCAACCGCCTACTTCACAAGGACACATGCCCTCATTCTGCTTGGAAAGAGTGTGTAGCAATATAGGGTAGTACCCCCGGCCAACGCCTGTACATTGTAGCACGAATTTCACACTCTGTCAATAACTCGCCTCTATTAGCAACCTTTACTACGGCCTTAACAGGTGTTGCAATTGAATCGTAGTAGTGTTATAACAAATACTAGATCAAAAATGTCTCTCCCCAAAAATACAATCAATCTTATTTATATAAGGGCCGCTATTGAAGCGGCTACTGGCGTCCATCTTAGTTTGCCAGACGTTAAACGATACCTTTTAGAAGAGGGTCTAATATCGTCTAAACAGGCAAAAGAAGAGGCTACTATATTTCGGGGATATGGCGAATTTTATGACTACGATTACTCGGACAAACGAGATCTTAGTCCTTCCACCAAAGAATTGAACTTTAACGATGAAATCACTCGTAAGAAGGTCAAGTTTGGGGAAGAATAACAACCTTGGGGGAAACCAGTGAAATATACAAATTGTGGGGCTTCTGTTAAATCTAGCGGCAAAGTAAAGAAAATGAACATGGGCGGCTTTATGAAGATCGGTGACGGTCTCCAGAAGCTCGACGTGAATAAGACCGAAGATTCAGTAAAAGCTAATCGTGGCAAGGCGGTAAAGAAAAAGCCCAAGCCAAGAGCGCCTTATGATGACTCTAACCCTAAGCCAAAGCCGAGCCCAAAGCCAAAGCCAAAGCCTAAACCAAAGCCCCAAGGGCCAAAGGTAGGGCCAAAGCCTAAAACAGGTGGGCCATCTAAACCCAATACTAAAAAAGCCCCGGCATCTTATCAGGGCTCTGGAATGGGCAAGCGAAACCTTCGCTTTAGCTCCGGTGGAATGGCCGAAGATAAGCGCAAAGATAAATCGGATGACGAAGATAAAAAAGGCGCAAAGAAATATAAGCGCGGTGAGTTGGTAGAAGCATCTTACGGTAAGTCTGTTCGCAAAAAGAAGAAGTAGTTATGGCTACTAAGCGCGTAGACAAGTCCAAGATGGCTTGCAACAAGCCCAGACGTACTTCAGGCGGAAGCAAGAAGTTTGTGGTCAAGGCCTGTAAGGATGGCAAAGAGAAAGTCATTCGTTTTGGCGACCCTGATATGAAGATCCGTAAGTCTAACCCTAAAGCTCGTAAGTCTTTCCGTGCGCGTCACAAGTGTGACACAGCGAAAGATAAGATGACGGCTAGATACTGGTCTTGCAAGAAATGGTAGAGGTTAATGATTCAACGGCTATCACCATCCCTATTCGTAACTTAATAGCAATGATTATTGCCTCGTCAGTTGCGACTATGGCATATTTTTCCATACAGGAAAGACTAAACGTATTGGAACACAGCCTAGATAAAAGCCAGATGGAGATACAGCAGAACAATGAGTTCCGTATCAAATGGCCCAGAGGTGAGCTTGGTAGCTTACCGGCTGATGCTAGACAGGATATGTTGATAGAAGGCGTAGAGCGGGACGTAGAAGATCTCCGACAGATACAAGAACAAGTACAAGCCCTAACTATACGTCTAGGAACAATTGAAGCACTTCGTACTGCCGAAGGCATACCCCAACAGGCACAAAATGACTGACAAAAAAGAATTAACTCAAATGCAAGAGGCCTTCCTAGAAGCTCTTTGTAGCGAGGCAAGAGGCGATATCCGTGCGGCTATGAACGCGGCGGGGTATTCACCTAACACTCGTATCAATGAGGTCGTTGGCCCGTTGCGTGATGAAATTGTAGATCGTGCTAGTATGGTCTTGGCGATGAATGCGCCGAAGGCAACTTACAGCATGATCGATGTATTGAATGATCCGGGCTCTATGGGGGCAAGGAACGCAGTGGCGGCCGCTACTCAGATTCTTGATAGAACTGGACTCGTGAAGAAAGAACAGATTGAGATTAAAGGGCCAGAAGGGGGAGTATTTATTTTACCACCAAAAAAGGTAACCCCTACCGATGACGAAGCCGAATAACTGGCCGGATAAGAAACGACCCAATAAGACCTCCAAGATACCCTACGGCTACTACGTTCGTGAAGATGATCCTTTGCTTGCGGTACCGGACTGGAACTTAATTGGTTTTATTGAAAAGGCTATGGACTTCCTTGATGATGGGAACTCCTACCGTGAGGCCGCTAGGTGGTTGGGTGAAAACTCAGGTCACGAGGTATCTCACCAAGGCCTAGCAAATATTTGGAAAAGGCAGAGGGGCGATAAGAACCCCCGCGTAAAACAGCTTGCTCAACGTAAGCGTAAGAACGCGCCTAAGACTAAGGAAGAACGTGAACTACGCGATCTCAAGAAGCGGGAGGCGGCAACTAAGCGAAGTCTTACTGTCACTAAGAAAAAGATTGAGGCAATAAAGGGGGATGACGAAGTACTCCCACACGTCGAGCCATCACCACAGCAATTTAGTGATACCCTCGACTTCAACGCCAAACCACCAGAATTCAAAGTTGTCTTCTCACCCAATCCGGGGCCGCAAACAGAATTTCTCGCGGCATCAGAGAGAGAAGTACTATACGGCGGAGCGGCCGGTGGAGGTAAGAGTATCGGGCTCCTCGCAGACCCCATGCGATACTTCTCCAACCCAAACTTCAATGGACTGATCCTCAGACGTACTAATGACGAACTGAGGGAACTTATCTGGAAGTCACAAGAAATGTACGCGGCGGCTTTCCCCGGTGCAAAGTGGCAAGAAAAGAAATCACAATGGGTCTTTCCTAGCGGTGCTAGATTATGGATGACCTACCTAGAGAGAGAAGACGATGTTTTACGTTACCAAGGTCAAGCATTTAGTTACATCGGTTTTGACGAGCTTACGCAACACTCTACGCCATTTGCGTGGAATTATATGCGTTCACGTCTTAGAACCACTGACCCCGATTTACCGATCTTCATGCGAGCTACTACGAATCCGGGTGGCCCCGGCCATTCGTGGGTTAAGCAGATGTTTGTGGATCCTAGCCCTGCGAATATTTCGTTTCATGCAACAGACATGGAGACGGGAGAAACCCTAGCATACCCCGAAGGTCATGCAAAAGCAGGTAAACCACTTTTTGATAGACGATTCATACCAGCCACCCTTAAAGATAACCCTTATTTGCACACCGAGGGTTCCTACGAGGCTAACCTACTTTCACTCCCTGAGATGCAAAGAAGGCAACTACTTGAAGGTGATTGGGCCGTCGCAGACGGCGCGGCGTTTTCAGAGTTCAGGACTAAGATACATGTTGTCGATCCGTTTGAAATACCACTAGATTGGCGGCGATTTAGATCATGTGACTACGGGTACTCATCCTACTCCGCAGTACACTGGTTCGCTATAGACCCAGCCTACGAAACTCTCATTGTTTACAGGGAGTTATACGTTAGCAAGCATACAGGTAAAGACTTAGCAAGAGCGGTCATGGAGCTTGAAGTTGGGGAGCAAATGAGTTATGGTGTGCTAGACTCTTCATGTTGGCATAACCGAGGGCAGATTGGCCCTTCCATAGCTGAAGAAATGATTTCGATGGGTTGCCGATGGCGTCCATCAGATAGAAGCGCGGGAGCCCGAGTAGCGGGTAAGAACCGCTTTCACGAACTACTCAAATATGACGAAGAAGCAGAAACACCGGGCATTGTATTTTTCAATAACTGCCGACAAATTATTGCGGATCTTCCCGTCATTCCCAGCGACCCCAAGGGTGGGGACGATATCGATGTTAGGTATCGAAGCGATCACACCTATGATTCAGTACGCTACGGCATCATGTCCCGGCCTCGGGCCAGTTCGCCGTTTGATGATTGGGGTCAGAAAAATACTCAGACTTGGAGACCCGCGAGTCTAAAATTTGGATACTAATTAAATGGCAATTGTTGATAGACCAGAAGATATAATTTTAGAAGAAGCCTCAATAGGGCTAGAGGATGGCACTCCTGAAGAAAATGCGTCTCTGGGCGGATTAATAGGATGGGTCGAGGGCAGATATAATCGATCAAACGATGCGAGACAGTCCGATGAAACACGATGGCTTACTTCTTATAGGAATTACCGTGGTCTATACGGCCCTGATGTCCAGTTTACCGAGCAAGAAAAAAGTCAGGCATTCATTAAGATTACTAAGACCAAGGTTCTCGCGGCCTATGCTCAAATTGTCGATGTGCTTTTTGCAGGTAGTAAGTTTCCTATTGGCATTGAGCCTAGTTACAAGCCTCTGGGTGTGTCTGGGCCTATGCACTTTGATCCAAAAGAAGTTACTCAGGATAAACTAAACGAACTTACTGGGGGTGCTTCGCAGTCCCCAACTATAGCTAGACCCGAGCTACTTAAAAGGGCTGGGCCATACGAAGACCAACTTGGTCGTGTGGAAGACAAACTTAGAGAAGGCGCAGGTAAAACTCCTACCGCTCTCACCTTTGAACCAGCTAAAGAAGCCTCTAGGAAAATGGAAAAGACTATCCATGATCAGCTAGAGGAAAGTGAAGCAAACAAACACTTACGTTCTACTGCTTTTGAAATGTCCCTGTTTGGAACAGGCATTCTTAAAGGCCCATTCGCGCTACAGAAAGAGTACCCGAATTGGAACGATGAAGGAGTGTACGATCCCGTTTTCCGAACTATTCCAAAAGTAGAGTCTGTGAGTATCTGGAATTTCTATCCAGACCCAGACGCTAGGAATATGTCAGAAGCCGAATACGTTATTGAACGTCATAGGCTAAACCGCTCTCAGTTGAGGGCACTTAAAAAACGTCCTTTCTTTAGAGGAGATGCAATTGACGAGGCGATTGATTTCGGCCCGAATTACACCCCCCACTATTGGGAGGACGCATTAGAAGACAGCGACATGTCATCTAGCATAGAACGCTATGAAGTACTTGAGTACTGGGGCGTTATAGATGCTGAGATCGCAGAAGAAGCTGAATTAGATTTACCAGATAGTGTGCTTGAACAAGATGAAGTTCAGATCAATGCTTGGATTTGTAATGGGCAAGTAGTCCGTCTAGTAATCAACCCTTTCACCCCCACTCGTATTCCCTACCACGCAGTTCCTTTCGAGCTAAACCCATATAGCTTCTTTGGTATAGGTGTAGCGGAAAACATGGAAGATACCCAAGAAATCATGAATGGTTTTATGCGGCTCGGAGTGGATAATGCGGCGCTATCTTCAAACCTACTAATTGAAATTGACGAGACAAACCTCGTTCCGGGACAAGACATGAGTGTCTATCCGGGTAAAGTGTTTAGGCGTCAGGCTGGAGCGCCGGGACAAGCTATATTTGGCACCAAGTTCCCGAACGTAACTGGCGAGTGTATTCAGATGTTTGATAAGGCCCGACAGTTAGCTGACGAAGCTACTGGTATGCCTTCCTTTGCCCACGGCAGTACAGGCGTAATGGGTGTTGGTAGAACAGCATCTGGTATGTCCATGCTTATGGGCGCGGCCGCACAGAATATTAAAGCGGTTGTTAGAAATGTTGATGACTACCTATTGGCCCCTCTCGGCCGATCTTTGTTCAGCTTCAACATGCAGTTTAATTTCGATAAATCTATTAGAGGGGATCTCGATGTCGTAGCCAAAGGTACAGAAAGCCTAATGCGAAACGAGGTACGCTCCCAGCGTCTACTGCAATTCATGCAGATGACTGGGAATCCCAGCATGGCTCCATTTGTTAAGTATGACTACATCCTGCGGGAGCTTGCCGCATCTATGGATCTCGACGAGGACAAGGTTCTTAATGATCCAAGAGAAGCCGCAATCCAAGCTGAGATGATGGCCGCAGTAGCGGCGTTGATGCCACAGCAACCCCCTCAACAACAGCAACAAGGGGCACCTAGTCCCGAAGACCCAACAGGTAATGGCGGCGGGAACATAGCTCCCGGAAATGCACCAGAGCCCGGCGCTCCCGGATTTACGGGTGAAGGCGGGGGAGAGAATGGCGGAACACCACCCCCAGCACCACCACAAGGTCAGCCTCAATAATGGAAAAAGTCTTAGCGAAGAAAATACTACCTCTCGTCAACGACGTAGAGAAGTACCCGTTGCTTCAGGATTACATTGAGAACCGTATCGAAACGATGCGTAATTTTTTAGAGAATACCAAGGATCACACCAAACTAACGGAAGTACAGGGTGCAATTGCAGAATTGCGTCGCTTCCAGACATTGCGTGATCAAGCTCTGGAGGGAGCAAAATAATGGCAGAAGATACTTACACAACAAAAGGCCGAAAGGTTTACCAAGACGAGGAGACCGGCGAAAACTTCTCCGAGCGTACAGTTACGTTTGAGACTAAGTACGGCTGGGTAACTATTCCCACAGTCAGTGAAACAGGTGATGAGATTGACCAAAGAGATCTTGAACGCTTTATTGAAGAGAATGGCCCAATAGATCCTATTACAGGTGAAGAATTGCCTGTTTTTGATAGTGAACCAGAAGCTAGTGAATACGCCCAAATGCGTAGTGACAGCTTAATGCCAGAAGCAGAATCTGCTGTCCCCGGATACGATAACGACTCCCCAGAATTGCAAGGTGCTATCCGTGCCCTTGAAGATGAGGAGCCTGTGGAAATGTACCACGGTGGAATGATGATGGACGAGTTCGGCGGCATGATGGTTGGTATGGATGACATATCAGGTAATCCAATTCCCCCCGGCTCCAGTGAGCAAAATGTCCGTGACGATATTCCCGCAGTTTTAAGTGATGGTGAATACGTTGTACCCGCAGATGTCGTGCGATGGCACGGTTTAAAGCATCTTATGGAAATGCGTGATGAGGCTAAGATGGGCCTTATGTCTATGTACGCTGAAGGGCAGATACAAGACATAGAAGACGAGTGCATGGAAGATTACGGAATGCCTTGTGAAGACTGCGATTGCGGTTACGCAGACGAAGAAAGCACAGAGTATGAAACTGAAGAAGGTAACGTAGTCGAAGAAGCTACGGCAGAAATAGAAGAAGAAACAATGGAAGTCGAAGAGGAAGAAGACTCTTCAGACGGCAAAAATACTTATCGTCCCAGCGTAAAGATCGCTTTGATGAAAAGGTAATTTGCGGCTCGGGCTACCCGCATAAACCACCAGTCATCCGACTGGTCTACTTTAACGGCCCCCAATAGGAGAAATATGGCTAAGTATAGAAATGCTTATCGGGATGAAACCGATACGGCAACAGAAGAGGCATCTGTAGCGCCTGAACAAAAAGCTACTACTCAACCAGTAGGTACTGAAGAAGAGAGTTTTAAGAAGCGATACGGTGACCTCCGCCGTCATATGCAAGGGCAGATGGCACAACGAGATCAGGAAATTGCTCAGATTAAAGCTCAATTAAATGACGCAACTCGCGGTCAGATAAAATTCCCTAAAACCGAAGAAGAGGTTGATGCGTGGTCACAGAAGTATCCTGATGTGGCTAAGATTGTTGATACAATCGCACAAAAGCGCGTTCAGGAAGCCGTCACCGATGCCAAGCTTGAGTTTGATGAAATCAAGAAACAGCAACAAGGCATAAAGGCGGAAAAGGCGATGCTAGAACTTAAAAAGTTCCACCCGGACTTTGACAAGATTAGAGCATCAAAAGAATTTCATAATTGGGTAATGGAACAACCAACATATGTTCAAGATGCCCTCTATAAGAACAATACGGATCCCAAGGCGGCCGCTAGAGCAATTGATCTCTATAAGTCCGACAAAGGCATTCGTAAGGTACGCACTAAGAATTCCAGTGCCGCCGCACAGGCGATTGGTAGAAGTGGTGTAGCCACCCCAACAAGTGGCCGAGCTACCTTCACAGAAAGTCAGGTACAGAACATGAATGCGGATGAATACGAGAAAAATGAATCCAAAATCATGGAATCAATCAGTAAAGGGCTGTTTGAGTACGATGTAACTGGTGGAGCGCGTTAAACCCCTTGCTAATTACTTAGTTATTGTGGTATAACAACCTTAACAAACCCTGAGCCGAAGAATATGTATTTCGGGAGTCTAACTCCAGTTATACATACCTTCCTACCTCACCTTCCCTTAAATTTCAGAAAAACACTCTAAAGTTACCTAAGTATCTTTGGCCCTTCACTACGAAGATACCCAGAAAGACTTAGCCCTTAATGAAGTATTTTATTCTGTTTTGTTCCGGCACTAGTGGCGTAGTTCAACAATAATTGAGCAATCCACACAATTTTAGTGCTGATTTAACTTAACATCTATAGGAGATGCATTATGGCTTTTCAAAAAGCGTCGGGCTACACTAACCTAAACAACGGTAACTTTAGTCCTGTAATTTATTCCCAGAAGGTTCAAAAATCTTTCAGGAATAGCTCAGTGGTGGAAGACATCACTAACACCGATTATATGGGTGAAATCGCCTCTTACGGCGATAGCGTCAAGATAATCAAAGAACCAGAAATCACAGTATCAGATTATGCTCGTGGCACAGCAGTTGCGGCGCAGGATCTAGTAGATGCTGATTTCTCACTCACCATCGATCAGGCGAACTACTACATGTTCAAGATTGATGATATTGAAGCCGCACACAGCCATGTTAACTTCATGGACTTAGCGACTGATCGTGCCGCATTTAAACTGCGTGACACTTATGACCAAGAAGTATTAGGTTACTTGTCTGGTTTTGAGCGTAACTCTGCTAACAATGCTTGGATTGCACGTTCTGCCGCTAACGGTACTAAGGCTGACTCAGCCGCTGGTGCTGACGAGCTGTTGCTTGCTAACAAGTTGGACATCACTGATTTCGGTGGTTCTGATCTTGGTGGTTCAGCAGATGCTGATACTCACGCATTGACTTCTATCCCTCTAGCCGCTGGTGGCGGTGCTGGTGCAATCACTAGCCCTCTAGCAGTTCTTAACAGAATGGCGCGTAAGATGGATGAAGCTAACGTGGACACAGCAGATCGTTGGTTCGTTGCAGACCCAGTGTTCTATGAGTTGCTAATGGACGAAGACTCTAAGTTCATCAATTCTGACTTTGGCGGTGGCGAAGAGCTACGCAATGGTCGTGTTGGTAGCGGTCTTATCCGTGGCTTTAAAGTGTACAAGTCTAACAACTTGCCATACTTCGGAACAGGCGCAGGAACTTCTGCATCAGCCGGTTCAGAAGAGAACTTTGGTATCGTTGTAGCTGGACACCAGTCTGCCGTAGCTACTGCACAGCAGTTAGCTAAGACTGAAAGCTATCGTGATACAGCGTCTTTCGCTGACATCGTTCGTGGTATGCAATTGTATGGTCGTAAGATCCTTCGTCCTGAAGGTCTAATGACTGCGCATTACAACTTAGCGTAACCTACCAAGGGGTGGCCTTCTTCGGAGGGTTACCCCTTTTTTATCTAAAATTCGAGTAATTTGACCAATGGCATCTACATATCTAAGCCTTACCAATAAACTGCTTCGTAAAATAAACGAAGTAGAAATTGCGGAAGCAGATTTTGCAAACACGCGGGGTATTCAAACTCTTGCGAAGGATGCTATTGCCGATGCTATTGGTCAGATTAATCAAGCGGAGTACGAGTGGCCGTTTAACGCCGCACAACACACGCAAGTATTAGCAGTAGGTCAGGAAGAGTATTCTTGGCCTGAATTTTTTAAAGTCGTAGATTGGAACAGCTTCCAGATCCAAAAGAATGTGTCTCTTAACGTAGACCACAAGATGTTGGAGTTCATGGATCGTGATGTTTACTACAAACATTACAAAAGTAAGGACGATGATGCTGGAGCCCTTGGCGTAAGTTGCCCGGATGCAGTAGCCCCGTCTCACGGTAATGGTTACATCGTAACCTCATCCCCAGATAAAGCCTACAACCTCCAGTTTAAGTACTACATGAATAACGTAGGCCTTACCGCATACTCTGACACGACTAGAATTCCTAATTCATACGACAACGTAATTATCGATGGTGCTTTGTACTACATGTACATGTTCCGGGATAATCCTGAAGCCGCTGGCGTAACACTACAAGTGTTCCAGCAAGGCGTTAAAAACATGCAGGGCATTTTCATCAACAAATATGAGCGAGTTTACGACACACGGATCTCTAAAAGTTCTAAAATGAGCCCCGAATATATAGGTCTCTAAGATGGCAGATCGCGTACAGTCATACAAAGTCATCTGTGGTGGCGGGTTAAACAGTAACGAAAATCATCTTGATTTAAGTGAAAACGCCCCCGGTGCCGCTACAAGACTAGTTAATTACGAGGTTAGCCTATTTGGTGGATATCGGCGGATTGAAGGTTTCACTCCGTACAATGCCAACGCTAATCACCAAGAAGTAGACCCAGCTAACTCTGAAGGTAAGATACTATCCGTAGCTATCTTTAAAGATGACAACCTAGATAGTACCGTTGTTATAGCATCTCGTAAGGTAAAGAAATTCACCTACACTGCGACAGCAGGACAGACAGTTTTCTCTGGGGCGGACACAAACTCTAGAACACTAGCTAACAATAACACCTCCAATACAATTGTTAAGCAAACAAGAAGTGGTGTAACGACTACCCTTTCGGGATACAGCCAAGATGCTACTAGTGTAACTCTTTCAGCCGGTGCTACAGTCGGTGACATAATCGAGATCGATACCAACGAGTATAAGTTCTACCGATATGTACCCTTCGCGGCATGGGCGGCTTACAACACTGGAGTTGTACACAAATACAAAGATGGCGTCCGAGTAGTAAAGAAACTCCGTCACATATCATTTAACTTCGGTGGTGGTAACAGAATATGTTTTGTAGATGGCGTGAACAACGCTATTTTATTCGACGGGGTTAACTGGAAAGCAATTTCACCATCTAATTCAGGTGGGTCATCAAGCCCCGGTGGAGCAAGTGCTTTAGAAAGACCAGAGCTTGTAGATGCGTTTGAAAACCATCTCTTTCTGGCTGGTGATAGAGTAGCACAAGCAACTGTAGCTTACTCCGCACCTCTAGACCCTCTTACATTCACATCAGCCGCTGGCGCTGGGCAACTAGCAATCGGATTTGATGTAGTACAGTTTAAACCGTTCCGTGGTGACTTATTTATCTTTGGCACAAACGGAATTAAGAAAGTTTCCCCCGACGTAACAGCCGGGTTTGTTCTAGATCAGATAACAACCAACGTAGGTTGTATTGCAAGAGACTCGGTGTTGGAAATAGGGGGTGATCTTGTTTTTCTAGCACCTGATGGATTACGGCCGGTAGCTGGTACAAGTAGGATTGGTGATGTCGAATTAGAGACTATCTCTAAAAGCATACAGCAACTACTTACAGCCCTACCGCAGGATTATGATCTAGATACTCTCAACGGAGTAGTCATCCGAAGTAAATCGCAGTTGAGATACTTCATTGGAGATGACGATACGTTCACCGCAGACAGCTTTGGTATTGTTGGTGGGCTACGCTCCGCCGACCAAAGACTAGGTTGGGAATTTGGTGAGCTAGTTGGAATTAGAGCGAGTTGTTGTGACTCGGCATACGTTAATTCTAGCGAACTAGTTTTACACGGGGATTATAACGGTAAAGTCTACCAGCAAGAGAAGACTAACCAATTTGACGGCGCGGATATCCTAGCCGTATACGCAACTCCATTTTTTGATTACGGCGATACCGAGGTCAAAAAGACCATGCGTAAAGCCAATACATTTATTCGTGCTGAAGGCCCACTCACACTGAACATGGCTGTAACTTACGATTGGGAAGATCCCAACACAGCAAAACCAAGTTCATACTCGCAGGAATCGTTGGGCGCACCAGTACGCTATAAAGGGAAAAATATTAATTATGCCGGTACAAATATCAACTACGGCGGGACTGAGAAGCCCATCGTTACGACGAGCTTACAAGGCTCCGGTTACTCATGCCAACTCACCTTTGTTACTTTGGGAAATTTCAACCCTTACAGCATCCAAGGTATTGTTTTTGAATTTAGCATTGCAGGGAGACGTTAACTGATGGCGGGATATATTAGACAATCGGTCGCGGACATCATTAACGGTGCGAATATTACTGCACCACCACTTAATGCTGAATTTAACCAACTTTTAGCCGCATTTAACTCATCAACAGGACACACGCACGATGGCTCCACGGGCAACGCCCCTAAACTCCCTCTTACTACCTCGGTTTCTGGTTACCTTCCTGTGGTTCACGGTGGTGTTGGCGGACGTAACAATACGACTGCCACGTCTGACCCTGCAACTACCAATGACAACTCAGAGGGTTACGCACCCGGTTCGATATGGATCAACGCCAATACCGGCTACACCCATATGTGTTTATTCAACACGACGAACAATGCTAATTGGGTAACGATAGCGGCGATAAGTAACACTAACATTATTGCACCTAAAGCCACGAACACCGTGGACGTGGGTACTTCTACCTTACAATTTAAAGATATTTATATTGATGGTGTAGGTTATATCGATGACATCAACGCTGAGACTATGTCCAGTACAGGCAACACCGACGTAGGTGGCATTCTTGCTGTTACAGGCAATGCAACAGTCGGCGGAACCTTTGGTGTAACAGGCCTAAGTACTCTAGCTTCTCTAGGCGTAACGACTACCCTTACAGTAGGCGGTAGCGTAGGTATTACTGGCGCTACAATCATGTCGGGTAACTTAACAGTTAACGGCAATACCATAATTGGTAACGCGGCGTCTGACACTGTAACTATTACAGCAGACATAGCATCTCACCTTATTCCTTCAGCAGATTCTACTTACGATCTCGGTGCTACCGGATCTGAGTGGCGTGATCTGTATATTGATGGCACTGCAAAGATTGACGCTCTAGAAGCGGATACAGCAAACATTGACGGCGGTAGCGTAGACGGCACTTCAATCGGTGCGGGAACTCCTTCGTCTGGTAGTTTTGCAGGGCTTACAGCTACAGGCACAGTTAACCTCTCGGGCGCTACAGTATCTAATCTAGGTGCGGTAACTACAGCGGACATTAACGGCGGTACAATAGATGGCGTAACCATCGGTACTAACTCCGCAGTAACTGACCTTCGCGTAGATAACCTAAAGGTTGATGGCAATGCTATCACCAGCACAAACACAAATGGCAATATTGACCTTACTCCAGCCGGAACTGGCGAAGTTAATATTAGCAAAGTAGACATTAACAGCGGTGCCATTGATAACACAGTTATCGGTGCAACTACTGCTGTCGCAGGATCTTTCACTACTGTATCTACCTCCGGTCAAGCAACCCTTGCTTCTGTAGATATCAACGGCGGTGCAATCGACGGTACGGCAATTGGGGGATCAACCCCCAGTTCGGGTGCCTTTACCACAGTAAGTGCCTCTGGCGGCTTCTCAGGAGCTATCAGCGGTAATGTTACGGGTAACGTCAGTGGTAACTTGACTGGCGATGTAACGGGAGACGTTACAGGCGATCTAACAGGTAACGTAACAGCTTCTAGTGGGTCATCGACCTTCACTAACGTAGTTGTTAACGGCACTCTTAATATGAATGCTGGAACTACAGCTACTATTGAGAACCTGACTGCTCCAACTAACGCAAACGATGCGGCTACTAAGGCCTATGTAGACGGTGAAATCTCTACTCTCATTGGTGATGCTGGCGCTGGGCTTAATACGCTCGGAGAACTGGCTGATGCACTGAATGACGATGATGATTTCTCAGCCACGGTCACAGCTAGTATTGCGACTAAGCTACCCAAAGCGGGTGGCACAATGTCCGGTGTTATCGCTATGGGATCTAATAAGATCACTGGCGTTACAGATCCGACAGCTAATCAAGATGCATCTACTAAAGCCTACACAGACGCCCAGCGCGATACTCGTGTAGCCAAGTCAGGTGATACAATGTCGGGTGCCCTTGCAATGGGTTCCAACAAGATTACAGGTCTAGGTACTCCAACAGCGGGTACTGACGCGACTAATAAAACTTACGTTGATACTATTCACGGATCCGCAGTAGCGGCCGCGACATCAGCTACCAACGCTTCTAATTCACAGACTGCCGCCGCTAACAGCGCATCAGCCGCTTCTACAAGCGAAACTAATGCCGCAAACAGTGCTACGTCTGCCGCCGCTTCATACGATCTATTTGACGATAGATTCCTTGGGGCTAAGTCTAGCGCACCAACTACAGACAATGACGGTGGATCTCTTGTTGTAGGTACTTTGTACTTCGACACGACTGCCCAGATCATGAAAGTCTACGGAGCTTCTGGATGGCAATC